>ERZ808051.970-NODE-970-length-23232-cov-5.927230_pt1 | contig 23232 bp, 30 predicted proteins | sample MGYA00380199_ERZ808051 | MGnify/ENA primary metagenome ERZ808051 (study PRJEB31490, sample SAMN06133391) | mouse gut metagenome | isolation source: J11 | host: mice | place: China: Chengdu | collected 2015-05 ...
GTACGGCATCCCCAACATGAAGCTGGAAAAGCGTTTTGTCCAGCGCCGCGCCGGCCTGATGGCGGCGGAAGGGGTGGAGTTCCGCACGAACTGCGATGTGGGCCGGGACGTATCCGCCCAGGAGCTTCTGGACGAGTATGACGCGGTGATTTTGTGCTGCGGGGCGAAAAAGCCCCGGGGGCTTCCCATGTCAGAGGGGGTAAAGGGCGTCTGTTTTGCGGTGGATTTTCTCACCTCCACTACTAAGTCTCTGCTGGACAGCGGCCTTGCCAAGGGCACGTTTCTTGATGCCGGAGGCAAAGATGTAGTCATCGTGGGCGGCGGTGACACCGGCAATGACTGCGTGGGCACCGCCATCCGCCACGGGTGCCGCTCTGTGGTTCAGCTGGAGATGATGCCCAAGCCCCCGGATGTCCGGGAAGAGGATAACCCCTGGCCCCAATGGCCCCGGGTGTGCAAGACCGATTACGGCCAGGAGGAGGCTGCCGCCCTGTTCGGCGCCGACCCCCGCCGCTACCAGAGCACAGTGAAGGAGTGCCGCGTTGACGAAACCGGGGTGCTGCGTTCCATTGTCACCATCCGGCTGGAGCAGAAGGAGCAGGACGGACGCCGGATCATGGCGGAGGTTTCCGGAAGTGAACTGAATAAGGGATTGAGTGATAAATAAATTGAACAAAATGCTAAAGCGCCTGGGTGGGCTTTCAACACCCAGGCGCTTTTGTATTTCCAAGCCGCTAATCATTCTAACCTCGGTGTTCTGAGCAGGTTTTTTCGATCTGGCACTCTATCCATTGGTAGCGGGATGCTTGCTGGAGGAGCCTTTACTGGAAGCCCTTCAATATGATTCGGAGAAGGAAACCACATGATTTTTCAGCACAGTGCCCGACTTCGTACCGGACCATTCCACAAAATTGCAATTGAAGGTTGTTTTGTCTCACAATTTAGGCTATACTTTGGGAGAAAGCGAAAGGAGCTGAGTGGACAATGCGGATATTTGACTACAGCAGGCTGAAGGAACGCAGCTGGGACAGCGAGATATTGGGCTATGTCGCTCAGATCCACGAGTGTAAGGGCTGACAGCAGTTTTATCTCAAGCAGAACCCCGCAGGGCTGGACCGGCTGGTGGAGGTTGCGAAAATACAGAGCACGGAGGCTTCCAACGAGCTTGAGGGCATCCGCACCACCAAATTGCTGCTATATCGAAGCGGATATCTTGTCGGGCGGTATATTTCATTGGAGCAGAAGATTGCCCAGAACAAAACGATTTACTATGATGTCCTGGAACAGTGTCAGGCTGGGTGGCATGAGGGCTCTGACGATCCAACGCCATTCATCAAACTACCTGCTGGCAACGATCCTGGCGGCATACAGGGACTTTGAGGATCGGATGGAGTTGATCGGTGACAAGCGGCCTGCGCTGGAGATCGTCAGGCGTGCCGCAGCGTGACACATCATTAGAAGAAAGGATAGGACATGTTAGAAGTAAAAGGAAAATACAACCAGGCGAAAATCTTCACCGACGTGGTGGATCAGGCGTCCGTTGCCCAGGTGGTCGAGTTGTGCAACCAAGAGTTTGCCGCGGGCAGCCGTATCCGGCTTATGCCGGACATTCATGCCGGGGCGGGCTGCACGATCAGCACCACTATGACCATCACCGATAAGGCGGTGCCTAACCTGGTGGGGGTGGACATCGGCTGCGGCATGGAGACCATCCGCGTCCGGGAAGACCACCTGGAGCTGCAAAAGCTGGACAAGCTCATCTATGAGAAAATTCCCTCCGGTTTCGCCATCCGCGCCAAGGCCCACCGCTATTTGGACCAGATCGACCTGGAGGAGCTGTGCTGCGCCCGGCATGTGGATCTGCTGCGGGCGGAAAAGAGCATCGGCACCCTGGGCGGCGGCAACCACTTCATTGAAGTGGATCGGGACGAGGATGGACGGCTGTATGTGGTCGTCCATTCCGGCAGCCGCCACCTTGGGGTGGAGGTGGCGAAATACTACCAGGAGGAGGGCTACAAGGCCCTCAACCGTACCGACGACGGCTCCCTCCAGCAGCTGTTAACAGAGCTGAAGGCGGCGGGCCGTCAGAAGGACATTCAAAAAGAGCTGAAGCGGCTCAAAAACCTGAAGCGCACCGCCATCCCCCGGCAGCTGGCCTATGTAGAGGGGACGCTGTTTGAACAGTACATCCACGACATGAAGCTGGTCCAGCGGTTCGCCGAGCTGAACCGCCAGGCCATGATGGACGAGATCGTCAAGGGCATGAAGCTCCATGTGGAGGAGCAGTTCACCACCATCCACAATTATATCGACACCGATGCCATGATCCTGCGCAAGGGCGCGGTGTCCGCCAAGGCGGGGGAAAAGCTGCTGATCCCCATCAATATGCGGGACGGGAGCCTGCTCTGCGTTGGGAGGGGAAACGAGGACTGGAACTGTTCCGCGCCCCACGGGGCCGGACGGCTGATGAGCCGGGCGGAGGCCAAGCAGTCCTTTACTGTCTCCGAGTTCAAGAAACAGATGGCAGAGGTATACACCACTTCTGTCAGTAAAGCGACCTTGGACGAGTGCCCTATGGCCTATAAGGGAATGCAGGACATCCTGGAGAACATCGGACCCACCGCCGAGGTGGTGAAGATCATCAAACCCGTTTACAATTTCAAGGCCGGGGATGAGGATTGAACCCCCACGCTATGTCAACGAAGGAATGAGGTGCAGATCGGGACAGCTAAACTGGAGACGCACGACTTGACCGAGGACGATTGAGTATTGGCGATTTGACATGATTCCAGTACCGAAAGAAGGCGGACTCCAGGAGGGTAAGGCGCCATATCCCGAGGCGTCTGCCTTTTATGCTGACGTGCGGTAATAATTCTGTTATTATTCAGCTATAATAAACACCTGAAGGGGCGATGATATCATATTTTTGGGATGGAATAGGCTTATCGGTGGCTTTCTCTTCATTGAGAACGATTGAGATGTCTATCGTTCATTGCAATGCGCAGGCGCAACGTCTGTCGTGCAGACCAGAATAAACACCCGAGCTGTGTCATCTGCGAAAGCAGGCACAGCCCGGGTGTTTTTCTCTTATGTCCAGTCCAGGCTCAGACCGTTGACCTCCAGCCCTTCCCCGGCAGGAATGAGCAGATACCTCTTACCGTCGATGGTTCGGGTCTCCACCAGATGGCTCTGCTCCGGCGGCAGGTTGATGGTCACCTCGGCGGCTTTGACCTCGAACCGCTTGCTCTCAATGAGATTGGCAGGGTTCAGTGCCGCATCTACACCAAACCGATCCCCGCACTTCTCACAGAAAGCGGTGATTTGCCCTTCATCTGTTCCGCAGTCCCTTAGGATGGCGGCCACGTCTTTGGCCGTGACGGCCAAGGGCTCCGGGTCCTTGCTCTCCCGGTGTTCTTCGATCCGGGCGGTCAGCCGCTCGTGGACAGCTTGGACGACCTCCAGACCACAAGCACCCTCCAGCCCCTCGCTGAGGGCGGCCTGGAACGCCTCACGCTGCTCTGCAGGGGACATGGGCGGCTCTGTGTGGAAGATAGCGTCCAGGAACTCCTGGTGCAGCGCATCCGGCTTGCGGGCGTAAGCCAGGGCGTTATAAATGTTGGCGGCCCGGTCATCGAATGCCGGGAACAGGAAGCCCAGCTCCGGCGGCGACACCACCTGGCTGGGGGCGCAGTTGTGAAACTCGTTCTCGCCGGGGCAGTAGCCCAGCTCCAGCTTACCATCCTTCACTGGGCAGACGCAACACACGATGTAGGAAAACACAGTGTCGCCCGCGTCCGCTTGGTTCTCACCATCTCTGTCCTTGTAGGGCACATCATAGGTATCATGGGCCAGCAGGATCAGATAACTGTCATCTCCCATGTCCAGGCTGCTGATGATTTTCTGGTAAAACTCCTGGCGCGCTTCACCGTCCTTCAGCCCAGAGTCCCGCAAGGCCATCAACAGCCGGTGCTCATCGCTGTCCACCACCTGCTGGGTGGAGAACAGGATGTCGATCAGGTTCTTCCCCAGGGAGCCGGAAAAGGTCTTTTTCAGCAGGCCCAGGTACTTCTCTGCCTCCTCCAGAGGCATGGTGGACAAGGACTCATCAATGTAGGATATGACCTGCTTGCCGCTGCCGACAAAGCAGCCGTAGATGCGGCCAATTGCGTTTTTATCGGGACGGAAGCGGCGTTTCAGTTCGCTGATCTCTTTTTGATTCATGGTATACCTCGCAGTCAGTTTAATTTGCCTGTGGCAGGATACGGACCCGCCGTAGTTAGAACATCGGTTCTTATTATAGCCGAAGACTGGCGGAAAAGCAAGGGTACAGGGTTTGAGTATATCAAAATTTACAGCTTTTTCAGGTTATCCTGCAGTAAATTGCGCCGGTCAACCTGTGTGATCGTCCGCCTGCCCCCTTTGTGGTTTGTGATGTAGGCTTGGCCCCCGAACAGGATGTAGCCAATTTGGCGCGGATCAGGACTCAGACCAGCTTATGGCCTGCCGGACTTGAGCCCATAATACTGGCGCATGATAGCGCAAACATCGTCATAGACCGCATCGATGGCGGCCCTTCCCGGGTGGCGTCGATGTAGGCCAGCGGCTCTATCTTTTCCCGGTAGACCTGCTCCACGTTCTGCTTTTTCCGCTCGTCAGCCTCTGGGGCCAGCCGCATGAAGACATCCATCATGGTCATGGCCACTCCTCTTTCAGTCGCCTGACCTCCTCCTGGATCGCCTTTTGGGTTTCGGGGTCTTTGATCTTTGGGCAGACCTCCTGGTACAGGGCGATGCTCTCCTGCTTCCGGCCCATTTCCCGGAGCAGGGCGGCCTTATGGAGCAGGATCATGTACTTGAACGGGATACCGCCATATGTGATGTCCAGGCCATTGCAGTTCTTCAGGCCTTCCTCGCACCGCGCGATCTCAGCCAGAAGCTCCGCGCAGTTGCCGCCGGCCTCCTTTGCGGCGTATGCGGCGTTGAAACGGAGGACCATGTGCCGCTGGCGAAAGAAGGAGATGGCCGGTGTCAGAAGAAGCTCCAAGAAGACCAAGGTGATAAAGAGCCCGATCAGCAGCGGCCGGGTCAGGGGCACGCCCGCCCAGCCCAGCCACTGCACCTCGCACACGATAAGCAGACAGAGGGTGAGCGACCGCACCAGAGGCCGGGACGTTGCCCTCAGGCAAAACCAGGTGAGAAAGACCGCCCAGGAGATGACAGCGATCAGGATCAGGAGGACAGGATGGTCCGCCCAACCCCCTTGTCTGGCGGTGTATCCCACCCAGAGGAGCAGGAAAACCCACAGCATGATGGCGAGGCCGGTGGCGGTTTTGCGTTTCATCAGGATCGACCCTCTTTTCATAGCCATTGGGGTATCTCTTCTGAACATGAGATACCTCATAACCGAACATTAGTTTATTTGATGGCGATGATTTTGCGTGAGGGCATTTATTTTTTCTGAAGGCTGCCGAAGCATACCAGCGGGGAGGCCATGCCAATGGAAGGAGGGCGGCTGCCTGGACGCCTGGGAGATCGGCAAAGCGAGATGGGCCGACGAGACCTGTATGGAGCTGGAGTATACCTCCATGGCTCAGGTGCGGGAGGCGGCGGAGCAGCTGCGGGCCTTTTACGACTGGACGGAGGACAGGCCCCACAGGGAATTTTTGGCCAAGGGACGGTATTACTACCTCTTCTCCGGCGCGCTCCCCTGGCAGACCAGCCTGTCGGAAAAAATCGATGTATGCACTCAGGGTCCGGAGGACAGCTTGGACGATGTGCTCGACCAGTGCGCCGGGGCGCTGATGGAGTATTATGCCTTTTACAACCTGCCCTGCGACGATTTCACAGCGGAGGAGCTGGCCGGCTTCGCCCGAGGGCGCTGGGACTGGGTGACCATGTCCGGCTGCCCTGAGGTGCGGGACGGAGAGGAACGGCTTCCTGGGGAGCTGTTTGCGGGAATCGGCGCGGACCATTTGCACATCAGCTATGGTGGGCTGTATGAGCTGCTGGTCCGGCTGGACATGGCGGTGGAGGGCACGCCGGAGCACTTTTGGGTCACGGGCGCGGACGGCGCGGAATACGAATTCTCCTATGACTTCCATCGCGAGGCCCGTTCCAAAGAGGATGAGACCCATATCATCTGGTATTTCCTTCGGAACGGGTATATGGTGGACACCTCCCATGAGTCCGCCTGGTATCTCAGCTGGTGGGACTATGGGCCGCTTCTGAGGCTGGATAAGGGCCAGCACTATCAAGACCGACGGGAACCATTTCAGGTGGGATACCATCCCGGAGCTAATCACGGGGCTGCGTTTTAAGTGGAGCGCGCCATGAAGGAGTCCACGTTTTGGAAGCTCTTCTGTGCCAGCCTGGTGGGCTTTGTGGTGCTGGGCCTCAGTCATCCTCACAACTTCTATTGCAGCAATAACTTTGTGGAGAGCTTTTTGGGCGAGACCTCCTTTGTGGATATGGAGAAGAAAAGCCGAAATGAGGACAGGGCGATCAAGCAGGAGTTCAGCGCGGAGCAGCTTTTGCGCTATTACCAGCAGGGACTGGACCTCCAGGACAAACTGGTGAGGCTTTACCTGAAAGGGCTGGAGGACGGCAGCGCCCAAGAGACCGCTGTAGCCGCCGCAGGAAATGATCGTTAGGAGGGCAACAGGTTGCGTACGCTTCAGGAAAAGAACGCCATGCTGCTGTCAGAGTTGGGTGAAACATCGCGTTCCGGTTCTCGCAGCATTAGTATGATAGGGCTGGAGGAGCCCACCCGGGACGTGTCCGCTATCCGGCGGGCCTACGCCCAGAAAGCCCGGGAATGCCATCCGGAGGAGGACCCGGAGGGCTTCCTGCGCCTGCGGGAGGCGTACCAGGCGGCGCTGGCCTATGCTGAGAGGGGCGTCAACCCTCCAAATCTGTCCCCGGAAGACGCCGCCGGTAAGCGGGATGCTGCTCAGGCGGATGATGGGGAGGAGGCCTGGGAGCCGGACGAGGAGGGGGAGGCGTAGCAGCCGGAGTTCCACGGCTGGGTCATCCCAGAGCAGGAGCCGGAGGACAGGCCCAACCCCTACGCGGACAGCGAGGCCATCCGGAAGTTTGAGGAGCTGTATATTGGGAAGCAGCGGAAAAATCCCAAGCTGTGGATGGACTACTTCACCTCGGACACATTTCTGGACGCGGCCTGGGAGCCGGAGTTCACCCGGCTCATGCTGGACAAGGTGACGCAGGTGGAGCGGGAGCTTCCCCCAGGGAAGGAGTTCCTGGCCTGGCTGTATAACGCCTACCAATTCTCGGCGTCGGAGAAGCCGGTGCTGGACCGGGAGGCCATGCGGGTGGAAAAGTACCCGCGGGAGGTGACGCTGGGGCCGGGGGCGGACTTCGAGGGGATGGAGTCCATCCTCCGCGGGTAGCGTCCGACCTGGAGAGGCACCCCGCCGGACTGCGGGTGTTCACCCACTTCTTCAAGGCATACCAGATCCCGGAGGAGCTGTACCGCCATGTGTGGCAGGACCTGGGGCTGAAAATGGCCATCATGGGCCGGGCCAAGGTGCTGTACGGCGGTCTGCGGGAGATTGTGGCGGAGCGGGTGCCCGGCATCGACGGGGAGGTTCAGGAGAACTTCCTTCAGCTCAACCGGGCGCTGGACGGCTATCTGGCCCGGATCAAGGGAGAGCCGGAGCGGGAAGAGGAGGAGTCCGCCGCGTTCTTCGACCGGGAGGATCTGCAAAAGGCCCTGCGCAGCCCCCGGTTTGTTGAGAAAGAGCTGCTCACCTACTCCAAGTGGCGGCGGGATGAGATCGGCTCAGGGCTTTTGAGGCGCATCCTGGAATTCTATCAGGAACATCCCGAGGTTACCGGGGCGGACCGTGTGGTAGAGGCGGTCGGAAAGGACCTGGACAGGCGGGCCGTCAAACTGCGGGATGAGGAGGACGCAAAGGCGGAGGGGGTGGCCTATTATGAGCGGCTGACCTTCCTATACCGGCCCTTTTTCCGGCACTGGCTGAACACGGGCTTCCTCACAGCCCGGGACCCGGAGAGCGGGGAGCGGCTGTCAAGCTGGGTGAACGAGAACAAGTGCGGGTATTACCTCCGGCGGATCATTGACTTCTATGAGGCCCATGACGGTGCTCCCTGCGCCCGGCAGGTGATCGAACGGGCGCGGCAGATGCTGGCTGTCCAGACCAAGGCGGACCGGGAGCGGGAGGATGGGGACGCCCCTGTGCCGGAGGGACCGCCGACCTTGCAAAACCGGCCCTTCTTCCGCCACTGGGTGAACACCGGCTTCTGCACCGCCCGGGACCCGGAGACAGGGCTGGACCTGATGGACTACCTGAACCAGGAGCTGCCCTACCTGGCGGACTGGAGCCGCCGCTTCCTGGGGGTGGAGGGGGACTGTATCCCGGAGCCCGCCGCCGTGTCTCTCACACTGGGGGAGGACCGGGTGGAGGTCCGCTTTCACCTGCGGTACATGGACTTCCTGTTGAACGGCGCCCTGGTGTGCCGCCCCTGCCTGGAGTGGGAGCGGGTGGCGGCGCTGGCGGATGCGGACGAGTTTTTCTTCCTCCTGCCCATCACCGTGACCACCTATGACCGATACGGGGAGGTGAAGGCGGAGCTGCTGCGCCGCATGGCGGACACCGCCGCGCCGGAGGAGTGCCGGGCCGTCGCCGCTGCCTGTCTGGCCGGGCGGGTGTGCAGCCTGCCCCTGCCCGGGGAGCTGTGGGCGTCGGACGGGGACGAGCCGCCGGAGGATGACGAGCGTCCGGAGGACGAGGACGAACACGAGGGCATGACCCGGGAGCCCCTGCCCCCGGAGGCCGCTCTGCCCTTCGAGCTGTTCGCGGAGGACGCGGAGCATCTGTACGGCTGCGCCTGGTTCCAGCGGGGCCGGGTGCTGCTCCTGTTCCAGCAGACCCAGTACGGCAGATACGCGGCACAGGACGGGGAATATGAGGACGTGCCTGACGAGGAGGCCGCCGTCGCCCTGGCGCGGCAGCTGCTGGAGGAGGCTGTCCACCCCCGGGGGCTGGCCCTGGAGGAGCTGGAAAACCTGCCGGAGGCAGTGTATGTGGACCCCGACTTCCTGGCCATCGCCCGGGACCCCGCCCGGAAGGGCGCGGAGACGCCCCGGGAGCTGCTGGGGGAGGCGGTGACGCGGGAGATCCTGGAGGAACTGCTGTGGCTGTACGCGGACGGCAGGATGAACCGCCTGGAGCTGTCCTGGTCCTGCGCCGTCCCGGCGGGGGAGGAGCAGGTGTGCCGGCCTCGGCGCTCCCTGGTGTTCCTGAAGGACGGCGCCAAGTACGCCTGCCTCTATTTCGATGATTTCCGCGCCCAGTCCTACGCCCTGCTGGCCCGGCCGGAGCTGTACGGGAAAGGGAAGACCGAATTCGTCCGCTTCCGCCAGGGCGGGATGGAAACATTGACGGTGGATGAACTGGCCAGGGACCGGCTCCAGCAGATGCTGGTGCGGTCCCTGGACGGCGCATATCCCAAGCTGAGGCTGACCTGGGGCAATGAGCCGGGCAGGCGGAAGCACATCGTCCTGCTCCATGAGGAGGGCCGGTTCCTGATGGCCTGGCTGGATGAGGAGAAGCAGGAGGCGGAGTTCCATGTGGCCGACAGGTATACCTACATGGATGTGGAAGGGAAGAAGTACCCCAAGGCCACCTTCCAGGGCCGGACTGTGGGGGCCTATCTGGTCCATGACGGTCCGGCGCTGCGCAACGCGCTGGAGCTTTTGATTGCCAACCTGGACGAGCCGAAGCGCGTGCTCCATAAGTTTGCGGAATACGCCGGGGAGAAGCCGGTGAAGGCCCGGTCCTACGAGGCCATCTGGGCGGATCTGGTGGGCGGCGGAGCGTGAGCGCAAGAAAAAAGGAGGCCCGCACGCATCGCGTGCGGGCCTCCTTACTCATTCGTAGATGGAGTCGATGATTTGCTTCAGCTCGTCCATGGTGATGTCGCCGCTGACGGCGCCCTGGGCGGGGCCGTTGGTCCAGAGGGCGACGGGCCGTCCGGCGTTGGTGGACAACAGGTGGGTGACGCCCCCCGCCTCATAGGGGATGGGGTCGCCCTCGTCCTTTTGGAAATTGCCGTAGCTCCTGTCGTTCTCTCCCTCCCGGGGGAGGAACACCTCCACGAACACGATGAGGCATTCTCCCTCCCGCTGATAGGCTCCCTGGTAGATCAGCGCGTCGGGGAAGCCGGTATCCACCACCAGATTGACCAGCTCGAACCCCTCTGGAAGCCACTGGGGGACCATGGGCTGCGCCAGCCCGCAGTCCGCCACCGCTTCCTGGAGGCTGGCGTACTCCGTGTCCTCCTGGGGTATGCGGATCGCGTCCTCCTCTGCGGGGACGATATGGCCCGGAGCGATGCCCATGGTCTCATCCGTCCACCGAGCCAGCAGTTCCCACAGGCCATGGCCGTTGGCGGCCGCCGCCACGGAGACGGACAACAGCAGGAGGATCAGCGCAGCGGCGGCCAGCATCCCCCGCGCACCCCAACGCCGAAAGCGGGGTTGACGCCGCCTTGGGGCGGCGTCTGAGGACGATTTGGCACCGTCCTCATAACGGGCGCTGCGGGCCTCAGCAAAAGGGAGGTAGTTCTCCCGGAAATCCGACCAGGCCCGGTCCGCGGAAACGTTAGAGTCAGGGACCCGCTCCGCCAGCAGCTGGGCGGCATAGTAGAGCTGTTCCATGTGCTCCTCTCCGCTCTCCGGGTCCTGAAAATCCTGGAGAAGCAGTTTTTCAAGACCCGCCGTGCTCATCCGCTCCAGGTCGGCGGGCTCCAAATCGTTCCACTTTTCAGGTTTTCCCACACAGCTTCCCCCTTTCATTGGGCGTTCTCAAACCTTCAGCTTCTTTTGCAGCCGTTTCCGGGCTCGCTGCACCCGCTTTTTGCAGGCCTCTACAGAGATGCCCAGGTCCTGGGCCAGTTCCACGATGGTGCACTGTTCCAAGGAGATGCGCTTGAGGAGGCGGAAGTCCTCGCTGTCCGACACGTTGCCAAACAGCACGTCCACGTCCAGCAGCTCGGGGCTATCCACGGACAGCTCCTCGCTGGCGGTCAGGAAGAGCAGTTTCTGCAGCTTTCTCTGGGAGCGCAGCATGTTCTGCATCACATGCTTCAGAGTCAGCATGATCCAGCCCTGGGGTTTGGGGGTGGACAGGACCTGTTCCCGTTTTGCACAGGCGATGCAAAAGGTGTCCTGGATGGCCTCCTCCGCCAGAGCGTGGTCTTTCAAGATCCGCAGGGCGTAGGCGTAGAGGGTCGGATACATCTCTCGATATATTTGTTCCAAGTCTGACTGCCACGGTTCGCTGGAGCTCACCCGATCACCTCCTGCGCGGGACCGGCGCGGACGCCTTCCCTAAAAGTGTCCCCGAAAAGGCCTCAGGTCAAGCCCTGCGGCTCTTTCGACATTCCGCCTTATATAAATGCAATGTCAGGACCGCGATGCTTGGGGACAGCATAATAGATGGATGGGTGAGAAATATTTTAGAAATTGAAATATGGAAGCGATCTATATTCTGTGGGGATGCCCGCCTCCAAACGTGAACTCAATGATTTGGCGCCAGCAGCTGTTCCAGCGGTACGCTGGTCCCGGGCATATCCGGCAGGGGCGCCGCCTCGACTTCCGGGTAATAGACCGGCAGGCGCCCATTGGGACAGAGGCCGCTGATGGCCTCTGCCAGTTTCTCCGGCCCGCAGCGTGCGATGTCGAGGTGAACACGGCTGGCCACAGCGCCATTGCATACCAGGCAGATACTGAGGCAGCGGCAGCTCCAGGTCAAAGCGATGAAAGACTCCCGCACTGGGCGGAGGAGGAGGCTCTGGGGGCAGAAGAACAGCCGTTTGTCCGGCGCGCCGCTCCCTGAGATCAGAAAGAACTCCTGGAGGGCCCTGGTCTCGATCCAGGTGGCGTCATCGGGTATGGCCGCCAGGATACAGCTCATGCGCATCCGAAGATGCCCCCCGAGGGCTTTGGTCAGCTGCGACTGGCAGGCCTTTTGAGAGGCCTCTTCCCAGAGCCCGTGAAACTTGGGGACGAAAGGCGAGCTTCAGGTGCCGGGAGATCAATTTTTCGGCCAGCACGATCCCAATGCTGTTGACATCCACGCCGCCCTCATCAGGTAAGGCATCCTCCCAGTCCTCCGGGGTGGCTTGTGTAGCTTGTAAAAGCTGACAGAGTTTCGGAAGGGGGAGACGATAGCCAATGAATGTAACGTCCCAGAAAGAGCCCTCCACAATATTGACCCTACACTGAATTTGAAGCCCGAGGACTTCCTTGATCTCTTCCGATACCATGCTGCCGACATCGTGCCACCTCAGCTCGACAGCACGCTTTTCAGATATATCCTTCATATCTGAATGACCTCCTACTAAAGAAACAGCGGGGCAGCTATCCACCCCGCTACTCCCGCTAACTGTTCATATTCTCAAATTCCTGCTCAGACAGGACAGTAATTCCCAGAACCAGAGCCTTGACCAGCTTATTGATAGTGGTAGCAATAAATTTTCCGGCACAGGGGTTCTCAGACTTTATTTTCTCAATCCACCTCCAACGGCAGACAGACGATGTGGCCATCCATGCCCCAGAACATTTCAGGGGTGTGGAACCGTTCTTTGTACCGTTCTATCTGCTCCGGGGTCAGGCTGGTGAAGTGGTCACTGTCGGCTGGCGCACCACACAGGAAGAATGTCCCGGACACAATATCGTATATCTGTCCATCCTTGCCCCTCAGCCCACGGTTTGCCGGAAGATCCATCAGCTTTCCTTCGTCATTGCAGACCAGAGCAACAGGTTCCTCGAAAGGATAGATAGCCTGAATATAGCCGCCTACGATACACTGCATCTCTTTAAGGGAATCGTCGATCTCCTTCACTTCCGGCCTGTGTTCAGGTTCAACTACCAAAATACGCATAGCAACGCTCCCTTCCTCATGTGTCCTGTTCAAATTTATAAAAGTCTTCGTCACAGGTAAAGCACTGATAGTCGTAGCCATCAATTAGGCTCTTGAACAGCGGGCTTCCGCACTGACAGCAGATGCCGCAGCTCTCCATGATGGTCATGTGGCGCAGTTCCTCCGGCTCAATGCCAGCAACAGTCAGGGATAATCGGGCTTGTTCCTGATTGTCGAATATCCGCACCTCCCCGTCATTGTCAAGCAGAAATTCCAGTTCGGTGTTGATGGTAATGCCGTCTACTGGACGGGCAACAATGGCTTTGCTCATGGTCACACCTCAAACTTACCCCGCAGCCAGCGAATGGCCTGACGCTTTCGGGCAAAGTCCTCCGTCCAGGCATCCCCGGTAGAATTGTCCACCGCCACCCATGTATGCCCTTCCTTCATCAGAAACAGCCCCAGCGGAGTGCGGTAGTCTATCACGTTCAGCACTTGTTTCAGCCTGATCCGGTGAATCCTGATCCTACTCATCTGTTTCCACCACTTCTAAAGTAAAGAGAGGAAAGCTGTCCCAGTTTGCGTCCGCAGGGGATTCAATCCCATACAGCGCAAGAACAGCTTCCTGTGTTTCCGGTGTCAGATCCCGGAAATAGATTTCAAGTTCTTTCATGGGTTTTACTCATTCCTCACGAAAAGTCCGCTTCACTCAGGCAGCCGATCCAGTAGGAGGCTCCGGGCGTGTGATTGAAGTCGCAGTTCTCGATCCGTCGCTTGATCTCCGCCAGCTTTTCTTCCCGCTGCTCCGAGTGGTTATGGAAGAACTCTCTGGCCTCTCGCCGTCCCTGCTCAAATTTGTCGTAATCAAAGGTTTCGTTCATCATGTGCCGGAGAGCTACCGCAGACATTTTTACGGTTTCAAGCAACTCTATTTCCCCTTTCTGAAAAAGCAAATGGCCCGGCATCCCCACCGTAAGGCAAGGGCACCGGGCCATCATAGCGTATTTTATCTTAGCTGGCCTCGGCCAGATCGGGAACCAACTGGGCGGCGTTCACGATCTCCATGAACTGTTGACCGAACGCTTTCGCCTGGGCAGCTTCCTCCGGGCTGAGAGTGCTTACCGTTTGGAAGTTGAACAGGGCGTAGGGCTTGCCCTGCTTGCTGGTGGCCTTCTCCAAGGTAATCTTTGTGACCACGCTGGAGATGGGTGTCAGGGTACTCAGCAGACGGGTGGAGTATTTCAGAAACCGGGGCTTGCTGGTCACGGGAACCCGCACCAGCAGAGGGATGATGCTGTTGGGCCGCAGCAGGAACAGCAGAACCGATTCCTTACACGCCTTGGCGTTGCTCTCTCCGTCCTTGGAGCCGAAATCATTGTAGGGACACAGGGCACAGGATTTTCCATCGTGGGAAATGATGCTGTTCTGGCTCATGCAGACAGGGGGCGTACCTTCCACCGGATCGGGCGTATCCCAGTAGGCCCGGGGCGTGGTGTAGTCCAGGATGATACCGACCAGCTCCTTTTCAGCCTCATTCCCAGCCAGTCCCGGCACCTCAAACACCGTGGAGCCGCCAGAGGGCGACTTCACGATGTCAAAGAGATCCAGCGTCAACGGCTGGCTTTTCAGATTGGCCCGAATGATGTCCAGGGCGTTGTTCGTCAGGGCCAGATAGGTGGAATCCACCGGAGCCAGGGAAGCGTCGTTGGCAGAAGCAACCGTGATATTCGGTTCTCCGGCAGACTGCTGCAACTCCTGTACTTTTCCGCTGATGCGGCCTTTCAGTTTTGTGTTATCCATGAGGAACCTCCTGTTTAGCTGGCCGTTTTGACTTCAAAGCGGCGAAATGATATTTTATTGATATATTTTTTGCACAGCTTGGGATGTTCGGCTTTCATCGTCTTGCCGTCAAGACGCTCCTGAGACACGCTTTTCCAGGTGACAATACGATCACCGGCAGTCCCGACCTCATTCTCGCCCATCATCTTCTTCAGCAGATTTTCGGCCTTCTGCTTCCGCTCAGTGACGCTCTCCAATTCCTCACAGGCTTCGTCATATTGAGCCAGCAGGTCAGCGGCGGTGTCGGGCAGAGTGATGTGGGACTGAGGGATGCTGTCACGGAACCGATCAGCCAGGAACTTGGCCGAAGCATCGGAGCCATCCAGCGGTGGAGGCGTACAGCCCTGCACATGGTTCCAGAATGCGTTTTCCAGCTCAATGAGCATAGAAATCAGTTCCTCGTCACGCTCCACGAACCTCCACTTGAAGGTGTTGCCACCAATCAGGACAGCGATATAGGCCCCCTTGTACCCAGTCACGGCCATGTAATGCTGGATTTGGCACATATACTCGTCAGGAATGGAATCCTCCCACTCGCCAGCCTTGTAAGCAGAGGCTGTCTTGGCCTCGAAGATGCAGGTGCCATAATCCGGTGCCTCGCAGACGCCATCCAAATTCGCCAGCATGAACGGGTATTCCTCACTCTGGAGAAGTTCATGGGATTCAGCAACGGAAATGCCAGTTCGCTTACTGAACTCGGCCCGAACGAAGGGTTCCAACTGCGTCCCCCAGTAGGCAGCTTCCCCGGCCTCCTGGGGCGGAAGCTGGCCTGTCTTATCCAGCCACAGCTCCACCGGGGACTTGTAGCGGTTGATCCCGCAGACCACGGAGGCATCAGAGCCGCCGATACCCTGCTTACGGTACTCCAACCAGTCAGCGTAGGGCATATTTTCGGTAGATACTAATACTTTTGCAGGCATTTGATAAACTCCTTTACGCCGCCGCCAGCACCATCTTGTACGCCCTGTCGATCATGGGATTGCCCTCGACAGTCCGCAGGAACAGGTTCTCGTTGTAGTTCTTAGTCTTACGGATGGGATCGGCGTGGGTAGCAAAGTCGCTGATGGCATTGACGAAGCGGTAGCCGTTTCTGCCCACGTTGGACAGGTCGGGGGCCTCCCAATAGCGCAGCTTCATGTCCTCCAGCAGCCGGAGGTTGTTCTTGCGCTGGACATCCGGCAGATCGAGTGTGACGGGGAAGAACTCGTTCATAAACTCCATGACCTTTTTATCGGTGAGCTTGATCCGGGACAGGGTGTCAATACCCCGGCCCAGCTCGCCCATGTACTTCTCAGCAAGGCCCAATGTTTCCTCGGCCTCGTGGACACGGAGCATGACGTTCTCGGTGTGCTTGGTCGTCCAGATACGCTTGGCGGTATCCAGAGCCAGGTTGAGGGTGTTTTGGCAGACCACCCGGATGGGGGTCATGGCAACCTTGATGCCGGAACTGCCATCATGGCTGTTCATCACCACCAGATAGGGCGCGATCTCGTCCCCCGCGATGATGTAGCGGTGGGGCATACGGGCCAGCAGCCAGACCTTGCGCCCCCCCTGCAAGGCCCCGGCAGTCTCGTAGGTTACGCCAGCACCCAGCAGGTCATCGGTGAACTGGAAAGCGTCCTCGTTCTGGACGACCTTGTACCTGTCGGACACGATACCCAGGGCGGTGTTGTCGGTACTGCGGGTGTTGACCTTATACCCAGGGATCAGGGAGCCATCCTCAGCGTAGACATTCTTCTGCTCCACGAACCAATCCAAGCCGGCGCAGATCAGGGCCTCAGCAGAGATGGGAGCCTCCTGCACCTCAGTCCCCAGGCCATGCCAGGGCTTTTCACGGACATAGAACATGGTTTCAACATTAGCGGGCATAATCGTTCCTCCTATAATTTGATTTGGATTTGCGGATCAGCGCAGAGAAAGAGGGCCTCCCACACGGGAAGCCCTCTATTCCAGGTGCGTATCAGGGTTGTCGCAGAACTTCGCAGGTTCCTCCTTTTCATCAGAGCTTTGCACCGCCGTCAGCAGCACAGAAAGGGCCAGCAGAATTGCTTTGAGGATCTTTTTCTTGGACAATATAAATCACTCCATTTCTTATTGTACTGCAATTAGAATATATCGCTGCAATGGAGTGAGATGCGATGGTTTACTGCCCTTTATTTCTGAGCCATTTCCCCTTTTTTGCGGTCTAAATTCTGATGATAATAGTAGAGAAAGTTTTCCAGCGACCCGGTTCCCTTCACAAGCCGGCTTGCCTCCTGAAGCACATCCCATTCCAACTTGTCGTCCCACTGGTCGATTTTTTCCAGCCACAGAATAGGCAGATGCCCATGATACATTTCCCCGCCGTCAAGAAATTCAACTGTGAGGCTGATGTTGTCGTAGCTGGGAGGTATTTCCCGTGAACCGTTGGTATTCCGCTCTAAGCTCCGTTTCCAGTCCTCTTGACTGACCTCAACAATGGCAGGGCGGGAATCTCCGACTATCTTCACAATGTCCCCAAGCTCAAACGGGTTTTGCAGGGGGATATACGCATCTTCAAAACGGGATTGATACGGATGACTGAAACTAATGCTGGTTTCCTCGGTATAGCACGCACATTCGAGGAGCACACCGCCCTTCGTATACTGGGCCTGACCGCCTACATACATTTTGTCAGAATCGTTGTTCACAGCACTGCCGTCAAACTTGTCCGTAAAGGATTCTTTTCGTATCTGGAAGGTTTCCTTGGAATGGTCTTTGCCGTAGGCGATTGCGGCATCTAAAGTGGAGAAGTAACGGCTTCCCCACTCGCTCTCGTCATCCGGGACAAAGATAAAGAAATATCTGCCATCATTTTCAAGAAAAATTCGTTCATTTTCTGCTTCTGCGGCAAGCCGTTCCCGGATTTGCTCTTTCAGCATTTCATCCGTAGTTGTACTGGCAATTTCACGAAGGGCATCTAATATTTCCGGCATTGGCAGATCAGAGTTCCAAATGATGGTGGCCTGTTGGGAATCTGTAAATGTGATCCCCTGCTCTCTGTAGTAGTTCCGCATGAAAGCGGACATCGGTAATTCTATCATGATCGTTAATTCCTTCTATAGAAAAATATTTTTCACTTCCGGCCAAGCGCTGCCTTCCATTCTAACATAGTCGTATATCTCCATCCCCAATTCCGGCTTTGCGCGAATCAGTGGGGACAACACAGCGAAAGGCTCCTCTTCGTCGGTCAGCTCCCCCGTCCATCTGGCAGCGCGGTGCAGACATGAAACCCTGGAACTACCCCCTCTATGACTGAGGAAATGGTTATGCTTAAACGCCCCTGTGCATAAAAGGCCGTCCTGGCCAATGGACAGAGCCGATATGCAGCAGCAGTCCCGATTATCTCCTATACCCAAAATGAGTACCCGGCAGGGCGCGGCATAGGGCAGACAATCAGCCACTACAATGTCTCCTGGCTGAAAGGGCACTGGAAGATTGGGATAATCACCGAGATAATCAAGCAGATCCAACCAGTCCTTCGGAAGTTCACGCCTGGAACATTCATACTTGAAATACCAAAGTTCCCGTGTGTTATTCAGATACCAGGTACAGTATTCTCGCAGCCCATCCCTTCCATCTGGTATGTATTTTGTGATGGTATAGCTCAATCCCTCACATGCACAGTCATTAGGATTCTCTTTTGCCTGTTGCTCAAGATAGCGGATAGCGGCGTCAAACTTCGTGAAAAAGGCATTATCAAACAAACACCTTCCATTGTCATCATAGCTGGATGCTTTCAGCCAGAATACACTTCCATCCGGGCCGCTGTACCGTTCCGCTAAGGCGGTACGGCAGGACTGGGCGAAGCGGGAAGCATAAATTGTGAACGGTTTCCCATCATAAGCCAATAACCGCTCGGCCTCTTGGACAATCCGCTCCAGCACAGGCAGCTTTCGTTCAATAGGTGCTGGGGCATATGCGACAATATCAGCACAGAACTTAGAGATAGATTTGAATTCAGGCAGTTCCACCCGAAGATAATCACGCATCTCCTTGGATTCTATAAAAGACAGGGATTCTTCAAGATATGATTGCACTTCCATTATCTGCGCCCCCGTTCATCAGCAATCGCCTCCTTCTGGAATCGCTCAAATGTCAGGTAGCCGTTCTCTTTGCACTGAGGGCAAGGATTGATTAAGGTTTGTACCAGTCCTAACTTGTAGGGACACTTATCGCAAGGGGACTTTATCTGACGGAGTAAATCATTCAGTTTCAAAGTCAATGCCTCCTATTCCACATTGAATACAAATGACAAGAGGGCAGCCGCAACCGCCCTCCTTAAATCAGCAGATCACCCCTCGTACCCTTTGGGGTATTTGATGTCCAGCAGTGGACGGTCATTGGGATTGGTAATCTTCACGGCCATGATAGCCTTGTGACAGGCCATGAGCTGATCTCTGACCATTTCCAAATGCGCCTTGCTCTGCGGGACGATGTACTTCTTGGAGCCGACTTCCAGCAGTTCAAGATACCAGTTGACCATCTCCAGTTTGCCAAGGCAATAGGAGGAAATCATCATCTTGTCGTTGGCATCTTTGATGGCCTCTGTTTCGATCTGGATATAGGATACCAGATCGGATGGGATCTTTTTTAGCTTCTTTGCCACTTCATACACCTTAACCCTCTAATTTTGATCTTCCTCTAAAATCTGGCGCATTATTTCATTCACATCTGGAATTTTGCCATTGTTTGCTTCCGCAGTCTGACATAGCATTGCCATACCTTCGGTCAATTCATCCATGCTTTCTCTCAACCCGCCAAAGGCAGTTTTAAGATTTTTCAATGCCTCGCTGGCAGAAGGTTCGTCTGGCTTGATAAATGCCACGATTTGTTCATAAGCCTTAGACTGTATTTCGCTCTGAGACGGAATGCTCTGGTACATCAGTTCCCATTTCATTTCCTGAAGTGCGCTCTTGATATTCTTCTTTAAGCTAAACAAATCGCCAATCCCGGCTCCGATCATGTCTAAGAGTTCGCCTATCGAATTGTCATCACCGTCAGGAAACTCCCCGTTTGCGTCCATGTATTTCCTCATTCGTGGGAGCACCTTTTCAAAAAGCGCCGCATCGTCCAGCTCGTCCATCCAGTTGGTATCCAACCAATTAAATGTATCGGAAAATGCCAGTTCTGCTCCTTCAACATACGAATCTGTTACCGTATCTCTGTAAGAAGCATAAAGCTGGGCAACAGGATAAAGGATTTTGTTAAAACGTTCGTCTGTTTGCCTCTGTATGATTTCAATGTTTTCATCAAGTTTAGAAAACGTTTCTTCCATACGTCTGTCAATATTCTCCGAAGTCTGTGTATCATCTTTTATAAATTTAAGCAGCGTACCAAATTTCACAGTTTCATCGACAAAACTGTCCATTTCTGCGAAAACATCATCCACCAGTTGACGCCACGCGTTCCACAAAGTGTGCGCATAGTCGAAAGACAGTTTGTAAGCTACGTCTTTCAGCAGAAGATCGAAGACACGCTCTGATATGACCTCTCTTCCATATGGCTCCACGACCTGGCCATTGCGCTTTTTCATGCTGACACAGACGACCTCGAAAATCTCAACATTTTCCATGTTGCCTAATTTCTCAGTAATTGTGCGCCGCATATTGTCAACGTTCTCTGGTTTACAGGCATCGCAGTGCGTGATGATGATATGGATGTGCTGGGAGAGCTCTTTCTGCAATGTGCTGATAAACGTGGCCTCAAAATCTTCAAAACGGGGATTTGTCATGGAAACGACATAGAAAATTGTATGAAACCAGTTCAGAATATCATCGCTATTATTCCTCTGCTTGATTCCCTGGATGATCTCATCTAGCTGATTATATGCGCCTTTTGCCTCCAGGCCCTTTGTGTCGAAAATCAGAATAGGGTAACGGCCACCCTCAACCTCATGCGGAATAAAATATTCTGTTGTAACCGGTTTTCCCGCCCCGGCTTCTGCGACGTTCTTCCCTAAGAAGTAGTTGATAAACGAAGATTTTCCTACTCCGGTTTTTCCCAGCAGCAGAATCTTTGCAGAATTATCCATAAACGGGCCTCCTATGTATCGGACTTCTTGTGTTCTTTCATATATTTCTGAACATATTCCTGAATCGTTTCCGCATCAAACATGGAGGTCATATCCACATACTCCCCGCGGGCAATCTTTTTGCAGCTATCATAGCAGATTTCCGAAATGGCAAATCCCAGCGCACTGGTGATAAGCGAGGCAACCCCAGCGTTAATCATTCCGCCAACAAATGTCCCAATACCAGGAATCAATTTGAGCAGCCCGCCGGCAAATGCTTTTCCGAGGTTTGAGATGACAATATTTCCTATCAGCGCCTTGGAAATACTTGCAATATTTTCCATTCCATAGATATGAATGATATTTGTTGACATCGTGATCTGCAATGGTGTCAACAGAGCGGCATCCGATACAGGAATAGGCGACGCACCAATACCAGCGGCAGTAAGAGCGTAGAATCCAATCCTTGCAGTCGCAGCCTCACGCTTAGCTTTCAAGCTAATCATCTGCGAGGCGATAAACGCTTCTTTCAGATCCGTGTCATCCAACTGATTCGCTGCCCAAGTCATCAGCTTTTCCAGATCAAGCGTTAGATTTGGGTCAGTAGACACCTCAAATATAGGCAATGCCGTTCCCACATCGTCGCCTATAATCTGTTTAAAGAGTTTAGCTGTGCTGCCGTTTTCGTCATCTTCATCACATTTCGTTAATACAACAGCAACTCTGCTCCGCAAATCTTGATCTCGATACAACAGTTTCAGAATTTGAGTATCATAATCTTGAACCCGGCCTCCTGCCACAGAGATGCAAAACCATACGATATGAATTTTTTCAAGGGGAGCCTTTTGACGGTTTTCCTCCATTTTTCTTTTAATCGAATCATGGTAGCATGAAAAACTTTCTCCGCTTCCATCTTCCATCTCGTATCCACGGCTGTCAATCAGGTTCACTCCCATATCATGTTCTCTGCCCCAATAGGTTTCAAAGCCATCGGTTCCTCGTGAAGTATCATTGACAGGGGCCAGTTCCTTGTTGAAAATCAAATTGATAAGAGAACTTTTTCCACATCCAGTTGCACCAAGTAGCATGATATTGGGAAGCAGTCTTTTTTCTCCAGAAAACTTTTCCAACTCAGACCGTATGGTTTCCTCATAGGTGTTTGCCACAAATAGTTACCTCCTCACTTAGCGTTGGTATAAAGGCTTTTCTCCTAACTGGTAATACTGGTCGCCTTTGACGCTTTTATGGTGCTTGCGCCAAATCCCCCGCTCCAACAGTTTCTCCCGTATCAAATGGCCCTTTGTTCGCAGTCCGGCAGTTTTCTTAGCAAACTTTGCTACCTTTAGGGATACACCAGCCCGGCGAATCAGGCAGGTGGTAACACCAGCTCGGTTTCCTCCGACTATATCATCCCGCATACTGTTGCCAACATGGGCCATCTGAGATGGTTCCACGTGATAAAGTTCCATCATTTTTTCAAAATTTCGCGTCTCCGGCTTGTCCGCCCTAGCAATGTAGCCATCCGCCTGCAACTCATCGCAGACATCTTTCGCTATTCCGGCCCTGGTGTTCGTCAACAGCGTAACCGTAAAACCCATGGATTTCAAATTCTGAAACAGCTCTTTTGCATCATCAGGCATCGTAACTTTCACAAAAGGAATACTGCCTCGTGCTTTGTTCCAAGCAGAATCTGTAATGGTATCGTCAATATCAAAAGAGATCAGCTTGATTCCACTTTCCTTGAGTTTCCCGTAGTCAATCTTGTAAATGCTTTTTTGGTAGACATCCGGGACAAAGATCAACAGATCATCATCGGAATAGCCATCCAGCTCGGCTTGGAAGGCATCCCGATCTGCTTTCTCTTCTTCCAACATTTTGTTTGCTTGGTCAAGAAGAAGCTCCCGCACCTCTCCAGGCAGCTTGTCCACATCCACGCCCAAGGCTTTTACAAGTTTTTCACCCTTTTTGATGATTTCCATATCAAACGCTCCTCCTCAACCGGAATTTGTATGCTTCTCTGGTTATTATATCCTACGAACCCCTTTTAGTCAATATGAATACCCCTTTTCGATGTTTCTTCCAATGTATCCCCGTTGGTAAAATAATTAGGGGGTGATCGTATGGACTATAAGAGGTTAGGAGAGCGGATCAGAGAGGAACGCTTACGGCTGAACCTCACCCAAGCCCAGCTTGCCGAAGCCGTTGACATATCCGACACTTACATGGGAGCCATTGAGCGAGGGGAGCGGAGCCTTACGTTGGACACGCTGGTACGGCTCGTCAACCGTCTCGGTGTGACTGTGGACTACCTGCTGTCCGACTCCGTATTCGACAGCGATGCCAACATAATGGAGCAGTTCAAGCAGATCATGGATCAGCAACCCTTGGAGCGCAAGCAGATGGCGATCAACGTATTGCGAACAATCTTCACATATTTTGACGGGGAGGGGGTGTAGCG
>ERZ808051.971-NODE-971-length-23160-cov-9.609063_pt1 | contig 23160 bp, 25 predicted proteins | sample MGYA00380199_ERZ808051 | MGnify/ENA primary metagenome ERZ808051 (study PRJEB31490, sample SAMN06133391) | mouse gut metagenome | isolation source: J11 | host: mice | place: China: Chengdu | collected 2015-05 ...
GATTCCCCCGCATCTGTCAAACGCTGCGGAGCGTTCCGCTGAAATCATTTTATGCCGGATTCCGCATAAAAGCAAGGAAATTTTGTCGAATCCCGTTTGTCGAATGTCGAATTGGGTGGGGTAAATGGGGTAAAGAGGGGTAAAAGTCATCATAATCTAACAGCGGCACAGGCGGCGATAAACAATGCAGGAGAATAGAATATAAACCAGTCTATTTTGGGACTTTTGTGGTGACTCGTTAAGATGTGCAGAAATATATGCTGCATCACCCACAGTATACAAAAGCCAATAGATTCAAAAACATAGTGCTGAAAGTCTATATATAAGTCGAAAGGGAAGTGAAAAACAACTTCCTTTTTATGTTTATAGTTATTTTGTTCCCCCAGTGTTCGATAGCGACCATATATAAGAAGCTGATATATCAATATCTTCTGCCAACTGTGCCTGTGTAAGATCTAATCGCTGCCGCTTTTCGCGGATTCTTTTTATTTCGTGGGGAATAGTCATGTGGATGCAAGATAAAGAAAACGTTTCGAATAATCAGTTAAAGAACAATTTTTACATTTCTGATACAATTTCATTGTATCCTTGATATATTTGTTTGCTAGAATATCTCCATGGAAATTAAAGACAAAGGAGAAGGTGCTATGTGTGGAATATGTGGGTTTCCTGGGGATACTGTGGAGAGGAAGCAGATGCCGGGGCGTATGATGCGTGCGATTTGGTATCGCGGGCCTGATAGGAATGCTGCCGGTTTTGAATCGGCTGGTTAAAAGAACTGTTTTATCGACACATTATTACGGAGGAAAGAACACTATGAGAAAAATATTTATAAAGAAAGTGAAGAAAAATGGAATTTCCATATTGATATGTGCAGCTGTTTTTACGATCAGTATTGGAACGATGACAGGCTGCTCGATGACAAAAGAAAATGCAGAGGCTGTATCTGATCAGTCTGATCAGTCTGACCAGTCAGATCAATCAGAAAGTGAGAATATTCTGCCTGTTGAGGGTTCCACGGCTGATAATGCCATATTGGAAAATACGCCAGTACCTGAAACTTCTGAGGAGAAGGTGGAGAAAACAGAAAAAGTGGCGGAAGCGGCGGAAGTGGAGAAAGAAGAGAAAGCCGGGGTAGCAGAGAAGACCGAGGCAGCGGAGAAAACAGAGGAAGTGGAGAAAACAGAGAAAGAGGCAGAAGCAGAGAAAACAGAAAAAGAGTATACAGAGGATAAAATGGTCCTTAAGATTATGAGAGAAGGTGAGATGGAGGAAATACCTGCCACACTTTTTGCAGGAGAAGGGTATGTTATTTATTTAACAGATGGAGACTGGCAGCAGCACGCAACCGATGCATGGACAGCTGCGTTTGAGGGAAAGATTGTGCTGAATGGTCAGGTTCAACTTTGGATAACTCATTATGATGATAAAACCGGGGATCAGGTTAAGGAGGAAATGAAAAGTGCCGGCTATACATTGGAAAATTCTGATATGACTAGGCAGGAAGGGGAAGTGATATACAAAGTCAGGCTTAATGAATTTGAAAATGATGTATGGGGCGTCAACTATTGCTATCCTATTGAAGCGGAAGAAGGGTGGGGAGCTTTATTGCCGTTAATAGCAGATACCTTTGCAGTATCAATGGATGATCAGTAAAGAGATTTCCCATTAAGACAGGAGAGCGTTTGTTGGAGAGACAATGAACGCTCTTTCGCATTTAAAAGCAATGAAACAATACAAAAGCTGTCCACAGTAACATTTCACAGGGAGTATCTTTTAAAGCTGTTGGAGGAATACAGGACAGGGAAAGCGAATCACAGCAGAAAAACAGGGACGATTTATAGTTTTCCGGCGTGGTATCCGATATACTTTGAGAAGGGTGTTTGCCAATAGTAAGCGGAAGAACTATGAGAAAGATGCTTTCCAATAGTAAACGGAAGAACTATGAGAAAGATGCTTTCCAATAGTAAACAAAAGAACTTTGCTCAAGATGCTTTCCAATAATAAACGGAAGCATTTTGAGCAAGGTGTTTCCAAATATCAAACGAAAGACCCGTCAGGGCGGGCAGGAAGGTGTAAGGATGGAACGAGTGGGAGAAATGGATGCTGGTGCAACGCGTATACTCATCATAGAAGATGAAAAACCCATTGCGGATCTTTTAAAATATGACCTGTGCCGGGAAGGATTTACCGTAAAATGTGCTTATACCGGGGCACAGGGAATGCTGGCGATGGAAGAGTTTAAACCGCAGCTGGTGCTTTTGGACTGGATGCTTCCCGACTTGGGCGGAGTGGATCTGTTAAAGCTGATGATGGACAAATACGATATCCCTGTAATTATGCTGACGGCACGGGGAGCGATTGAAGATAAGGTGTACGGGATGTCCTGCGGAGCCGATGACTATATCACCAAGCCTTTTGACTTAAGGGAGGTCAATATCCGCATTCGGGCGGTTCTGCGGCGCTTTCAGAAGACTCTTGGGCCGGAAAAGAGAGAGCAGATCAGCATTCCGGGTGGTCAGATTTATGAAAATGAGCGGGCTGTTGTCCAGGACGGGGAGCCGGTGGAACTGACGCCGAAGGAATTTGATCTGTTAGTGTGGATGGCCCGCCATCCAAGGCAGGTTTTTACCAGGGAAAGGCTGCTGGATGCTGTCTGGGGCTATGAATATGCGGGGGATACCAGAACGGTAGATATGCATATACAGCGTCTGCGGAAGAAGCTCCGTGCGGGAGAAGCCATTGTTACAGTATTTGGAGTGGGGTATAAGTATGCACCGGAAGAAACGTAGCTTTTTTCACAGTATTTTATTCCGCAGCAGCCTTTGGATTGTGCTGCCCGGGATTGCCGGGATGTTTTTGGTTGCTTACTTTGTGGGAATACAGATGCGGTATCAGATTGAAAAGCAGATCACGGAGGAGATGCAGCGGGTGCGTGATAACAGTCTGCTCTATGTGCAGCAGACGCTGCTGTTAAATGACAGCAGGATGGACGCCGTCAGTTTTCAACTGTATAAGAACGAGATCGAAGAGCAGTTAAGGAATGCCGGATATGATGGGATTTTTCTCTGCAGTCCTGAGGGAGCGCTGCTGGCAGGAGATGCCGGGGCTTTTGCATTACGGAAGGAGCAGGAGGATTTTGCAAGAGCCGGAGAACAGGAAAGCGCTTTTGTGATCCGTTATGGAAAGGGCGGTCAATGTGAGGTGTATTTTTCCATGCCCGTGAACCTCAATGGGCAGTTTATCGGGATTATCAGCAGCTTTTTTGATTATGGGGAATTCTATAGGGGACAGTCGGATATGATCCAACGGATGGTCTGGATCATGGTGGCGGTCTTCACCCTGATCTGTCTGATCATCTGGTTTACAGTCTATCGGATACTGCTGCCCATCCGCAGGCTGAGTCAGGCGGCCAGTGAGATTTCCACCCATCTGGCTGACGGCAGGCAGGGAAGCATGATTCTGAGCAGGCTGCAGCTGCAGGGGCGCAGGGATGAGATCGGGGAATTGTGTTCCAATTATATGGAAATGCTCCAGGTAACAGAGGAACAGTTTCAAAAGATCCGGGAGGACAAGGACCGCATTCTCACGCTGTGGAGCAGCCGTCAGGAGTTTTACAATAATGTAACCCATGAATTGAAGACGCCCCTTACCACGATTTCCGGGTATGCGCAGCTGATGGAGAAAAACGGGCCCGGGGATGAAGCGCTGTTTTATACCGGAACAGGACACATATTGAAGGAGAGTACCCGGCTTCACCGAATGGTGGTACAGCTGTTGGAGCTGCAGGATAAGGCGGATACAGAGGATGTAAGGCGGCTTGATCTGGCAGAGATTGTAGAGAATGTCACGGAAACCATGAAGATCAAAGCCAACCGTTATGATAATGCGCTGACACTGAAAGGGACAAAAGAATGCCTCCCTGTGGTCGGAAAGGAAGATAAGATCCGACAGGTACTGATCAATGTGATCGACAATGCCATCAAGTACGGAGAACCGGGAAAGCCGATCCATATTCAGCTCACAGGACAAGGCGGGCAGGTTCAGGTCACGGTATCTAATCAGGGGCAGGGAATCCGGAAAGATGATCTGGAAACGATTTTTGAACCGTTTTACCGGGCGGATAAGGGGTTATCAAGAGAGCTGGGAAGTGCCGGCCTTGGACTTTCCATTGCCGCCAGGATCATGGAGGAGCATCAGGGATACATTAAGGCGGCCAGTATTCCCGGCAAAGAAACGATATTTACCATCTGTTTTCCGGCGGTGGATCAGCATGAGAAAGTCTAAAAGCGGGGCGAAAGGAATGGAGATATGAAGCGAAGAAAACGTAAACGCTGTATTGTTTTTGGGGGAGGGATTCTGACAGCGGCAGTTTTAAGCGGCTGCGGTGTGGGAGAGCAGGATAAGACCATTGTCCTTCCTCCTTTGGAAAATCAGGTAATGGATTCGGAAAAATTTCGTTTCGATCGTATCCAGCAGTACATTGGCAGCGGTTATGCAGAGAATGTGATCAGTCTGGCCTGGGGAGATGTGGGGACAGATATGCTCTGCCTGCTGAAAAAAGAAGATGGCAGATATGTCTATCAGGTTATTGACACAAGGAAAGATACTGTCTTAAGCAGTGTGTTTGTGGACGACCGTTCTCTGGCAAATGTATCAATCGCTCCGGGTGGAGAATATCTTTCTTATGAAGTGCAGGATGGGGAGGAGATGACGCTGATCGTTCTTTGCCCGAGTCAGGGGACCAGGCAGATTCTGCACAGATGGCGGGAGCAGGAGGAGAGCTTTTCCTATATCTGGAGTGATGAAGGCACTATGCTTTTTTCCTGGCAGAACGGCGACAGCGGAGACGCTTACAAGGAATGGCAGGTGACCCGCTATGAGATGGAAAATGACCCGGAGGATGGCTTTGGCTATACAGCCGTTTCGTTTCAGATGAAGGGAAATGGACCTGCATGGAGGAATGTCTGTCCCAATGCTGACGGCACGGAGATCTATGTGCGGGAGCAGCCTGGTACTTATGACAATACGATGTCTTATAATTGGCTGCTCCTGCCGGCTACTGCCACCGTGGAAGCGCTGCCGGAATATTCAAAGACGCCGGCCTGTCCTGTCAGGTATACGCAGGCGGGTCTGTTCGTCCAGGAGGAGAGCGGGGATGTTTATCTGATCAAGGATATCCGTTCACAGCCGGTAAAAACAAAACTGATATCGGGTAATGCGGGCACTTATGATCCCTTCGTCTGTGTATGCGCAAACGGAGATCACATGTTTTTGATGGAATGGGTCAATTACTCCATGTATCAGATCAGCGGTGTGCGCATTGTGGACGGGAAAGTTGATGGCCAGCCCGTCGTCCTGTATAACGATAATTATGAAAGCATGAACGGGATAAAGATTGTAAGTGATCAGGCAGTGGTATTCTGGGGTGAAGAATTTCTGGAAAATAATGGGTATCGTTACAAAGTTACTGTATTGAGATATTAGCAGGTAACTTACCAGAAGAAGTGAAATAATGCAGGTCAGTTCGGTTCGTGGTTCTTTGCACAACAGGTGTTTTTCAGGAACAGGCAGTATAGGCGGGATCCAGCTGCCTGATTTTCATGATCCATATGTTTTCTACAGGAAGAAAAGCGGCACTGGTAATATCTTAAGAATTCAAAATCCATTAACTGGCTTGGCCTGCTTTTTGTCTTTCACAAAATCTGGAAAAAGAGAAGTAACTATCCTATTTTTGTTTCAGCGGGGTAGAAGGGCTGCAGACAGCTTGTATCTTTGTGACGGTCGGACTTAGTATCATGAATTTTCTTGTCATCTGGCTACTGTGGGAGATTCTGGATAAAAGCAGGAAAATGCAGGAGCGCGAGGAAGCTTACCGAAAGACGGAAAGCCAGCTTGTACAATACCGGGATATGCAGGCAGTCTACAAGCGGCAGGGGATATCTATGATATTCAAGGTGGGTGATATGAGCGGAATGCGGGCAGATTTATTGAACGGTATGAAGCTGATTTTGTAAAGCAGGGGGATTTATGAATATTTTTCCTGAGAAACAGATACGGCGGCATCAGACATTGCTTGATATGAACTGACAGGAGGAAAAAATGCAATACCACCAATGTGATAAATACCCAATCGAGTTCGTGTTGTCGGAGAATATTGATAAGCATTTTGCTTCCCATAACCATGTCGGTCATTATGTCATATCAGTGGTCATGCAGGGAGCGGTTACGCTTTGTCTGGAAAACAGGGAAGCGGTATGCCGCAGAGAAGATGTGTTCGTGATCCCGCCCTATGCGGTACATTCCGTGCGTCAGGGAAAAGATACGCGCCTGTTGTCCATGTGTATAGGAACTGCGTTTATAGAGGAGAATGCTGTAGAAACAGCAGAGGATATTCTTCGGGAGCTGTTAAAACAGGCGGTAGAGCAGGGGACTTTCGATAAAGAACAGGGCGATAGACTGCTGCTTTCGGTGCGGGAGGTTTACCACCACCGGGATAACGGATGGAAAGAGATGGATGCAGGCATTAAGATTCTGACAGATAAAATTATCAGTCACCCGGAAGTGGAGCTGTCTGTAGAAACATTGGCGGCGGATATTTTTGTCAGTAAATATTATTTCATAAGAAAATTCAGAAACAGTATCGGAATGACGCCGCACCAGTTCTGTATCCAGAACCGCATACGGAAATCACAGAGATTGCTGGATGGGAAAAAGACGATCAGCGGGATTGCCGCAGAAATGGGGTTTTATGATCAGAGCCACTTTGACAGGGCGTTCCAAAGGATCGTCGGGATATCCCCGTCAGAATACATGCGCTCAAAAAAACAGATAGAGCTAAGTATATAAGGTTAAGTGCACAGGGCAATTTTTTACAAGACATGACTGCCTCCGGAGAATATGATTGAAACGTAAGACAGATCACATATTTTATCGGAGGTGCAGAATGGATACATTCGAAGTGTTTAACAACGGAAAACTGGTTTTGCCGGAAAGAGAGGCCTGCTTTGCGGAGATTGGATGGTCAAAGCATCCGACGTTTGCAGGAGTGGAGCTGAAGCACATCATTACGGCCAAGGACACTGAGGGGAAGTTCAGCTGTCATTTGGTGCGGATTGCTCCTGATTGCAGGATTGGGGATCATATCCATGAAACGCAGCTGGAAATGCATGAGGTGATAAAGGGGCGTGGGAAATGTGTCAATGCAGGCAGCATTATTCTATATGAGCCCGGTATAATATCCATCATGCAGGCAGGCGTGCCGCATGAAGTCAGCGCCGGTCCGGAGGGGTTATATCTGTTTGCCAGGTTTATGCCTGCCTTATGTTGAAGAAAAGGATGAAGGTTTTTTCATTCCATTTTATATGCTTTTCGTTCCATGTATCCCAAAATACTTAAAAATCTGCCGATAAATTAAATGATGGCAGTACATAAATCAAATAATGGAGGACATTTGGAAATGAGCGTTAATGGAATAGGAGCGATGGGAAGTCCGGCATGGTACGGAACAAAGAAAGCAGATCAGAGTGCGGTCTCAGAAACTTTGTCATTCAAAGAAACTGTGGCAGAGAAGGCCGCGGAAGAGAGAAATAATTCCGAGGAGAAAGCCTTTGCATCAGTCGGTTCCCACGCGCCGGAGGCGGTAAAGCAGGCATGGATGGATGCAGCTGAAGAAGCAGGCGTGAACGGGCTTGGAATGTCCGGGAACGGTATGCTGACGCATATTTCGAAGATGATGGTACAGAGGGCAGATAAATGGATGAAAGGAATCAGCGATTCAAATGATCTGCTCGGAAGCACGGTGCAGTCGGCAATCAGGGTGACAGAGCAGGCACTGTATGATTTAGACCACCCGCGTTCTACGGCGAATTTAAACAGCATAGATGTACAGCGGCAGCAGATGAAGGAACGGGCATTCTATCAGTCATTTTTGGAAAAGCTGGGTGCTCTGGTACAGTAAAAGAAGCTTAAGATCTCAAAGCATCCGCCTTTTCCTGTAAAATGTTCTGTGGTATGAATAAGTGCTTTGGGGATAGCAGGCTCCATGCACTTATTCATCAGAAGGCAGTTCGCTAAACTCTTGCCCGGCATCCAGATTTTCCACGTCCATCACACTGGAATGGTATCTGTTCCATAAGCGTCCAGACAAATTGACCGCGCCCCGGCCAGTCGTTTCATATCTTTCTGTTGTCAAAAGTGTCACCTGCTTTCCGCAATACGCCTCACTTTTCAAGAATGGCAGCACCAGCGGCGATATGGTTGTTTTATGACCTTTATATTATTTCCCATATCGAAAAGCAAGTGATATACTTATGCACATAAGGAGGGAAGCACATTGAAACAAAAAATATTCATCAAGTTATTTTTATCGACTTTTCAGTTGAGCGCCTGTACGTTCGGCGGTGGATTTGTTATTATCCCCTTAATGCAGAAAAAGTTTGTGGATGAGCTGCACTGGATAGAAGAACAGGAAATGATGGATTTGACAGCAATCGCGCAATCCTCACCTGGCGCGATCGCTGTCAATGCCTCTATTCTTGTGGGTTATCATGTAGCAGGGATGGCAGGGGCTTTGATAACGGTATTGGGAACAGTGCTGCCGCCGCTCATCATTATCTCTGTCATCTCCTTTTTCTATGCTGCTTTTCGTGATAATGCGATTGTCAACATGGCTATGACAGGTATGCTTGCAGGAGTAGCGGCCGTAATCTGTGATGTAGTAATGAAAATGGGAAAAAGTATTTTCCAGAAAAAACGGGTTCTGCCGATCGCTGTTTTGTCTGCGTCTTTTATCGCTGTTCGTTTTATGAAAATTAATATTATACTGATTATTCTGATCTGTGCTGTAATTGGCGCGGCTGATACTCTGTACCTTGGCAGGAAAGGAGGGAAGACATTATGATTTATCTTGAACTGTTTTGGAGCTTTTTTCAGATCGGGTTGTTCAGTATAGGCGGTGGATATGCTGCCATGCCGTTGATTCAAAGTCAGGTTGTCGATATTCATCCGTGGCTGACTATGAGTCAGTTTGCAGATATTATGACGATCGCAGAAATGACACCGGGACCGATCGCCGTCAATTCAGCAACCTTTGTGGGAATTCAGGTTGCAGGGATTCCGGGCGCAGTGATTGCCACCACAGGCTGTATTCTCCCGTCTTGCGTGATCGTAATGACACTTGCCTCTATTTATTATCGCTTTCGAGAGTTGAAAATGGTACAGGGAGTGCTTGCAGGCATCCGCCCTGCTGTTGTTGCCATGATTGCGTCTGCCGGCATTACCTTAGTGACCATGGCTTTTTACGGAGAAAGAGTTTTGCCGGCTGATCTGAGTGAAATTAATGTGATCTCCGTAATTATTTTTGCGGTTGGTTTTTTTGTTTTAAGGAAATGGAAAGTAAATCCCATTTATGTCATGCTGGGCGCGGGTGCGGTTGGAATACTGCATGGCATAGTGTGACAGGGAAAGCCGGAAGGGAGCGGTCTATGGAATACCGCACAAATCTGCATCATCTTCGGGGTAATAGAAGGCCGGATTTTTTCCGATACATACCCTGGAGATCAGGCAGAGAAGACCTTCGAGGAGGTGTGACATGAAAAAGGACATTATTTTATGGCTGGCCGTTTCGGCGCTGGTCATGCTGGCGCTGCCGTGGCTGTCGGTTACTTTCGTCAAAAGTGATGCAGGAATGGCGGTATCTTTTCTTTTATTCTTTGCAGTTGATCCCTTATATTCTGTGATCATCGGCGCCTGTGCGGGAAAAGACGTCAGGCGTTTATGGAGCCTTCCGGTAATCCCGCCGGTGCTGTTTTTGGCTGGCACATGGATTTTCTTTCAAATGGGGGAGCCGGCATTTATTATGTACGCGGCGGTCTATCTTGCCCTGGGAATGGCGGCAATGCTGATTTCCCTGTTGGTCAGAAAGAAAGTGCAGAGGTAACTTTAGAGACAGAATTTTCAGGTAAATACACGGCCGCAGTTTTACAGGGAAGACTTTTGGAAGGGAACAGTTATCATGGAGCAGTTATAACAGAGCAGTTTTAATAGAGCAGGCGGCAAATGAAAGATCAGGAGGATACTATGGACAGACCTGTTACAACATTGTTTATGCTGATGTCGGTTGACGGAAAAATAAGCACCGGCGCAACGGACGATCTGGATGTAGATAAGGATTTTCCAAAAATTGCAGGGCTTACCGAAGGCCTGCATCAATATTATGAAATAGAGCAGACGACAGATTTGTGGTCGTTCAATTCCGGGCGGGTTCAAGCCAAGATCGGTGTCAATACAAAAGAAATGCCAAATAAAACGCCCGTATCTTTCGTGGTACTGGATAACAGCCATTTGAACGAGAATGGGATACGGTATTTCTGTGCTTTATCAAAAAACTTTGTGCTGGTCACGTCGAATGATAAGCATCCGGCATTCAGCATGGAAGAGAGTAATCTGCATATTGTCTATCAAAAAGAATTATCGCTGAAAGATGCACTTATAACCCTTAAATCAGAATATGGCTGCGAGAGGATAACAATACAAACCGGCGGCACACTAAATGGTTTATTTCTTCGTGAAAAACTGTTTGATTATGTGGATATTGTCGTTGCGCCGGTTTTGATTGGCGGCAAAGACACATCTACCCTAATTGATGGTAAATCGCTGGTTTCACAAAGTGAATTGTCACAATTAGGAGTTCTGAAACTGCAGGAATGTGTGATGTTGGAGAATTCCTATTTGCGGTTACGTTATGAGGTGATTCGTTGATGGAGCGATCCGCTCAGCGCAAATACTGTTATCTGGAAAAGAGCACAGCCATATCATGATAGAATACGGGTCAGACAGGAGTGAGTAAGAATGCTGCATGTGGCAGTATGTGAAGATGATAGTTCTCTGCTTGCGAACATAAAGGACAAGGTGCAGAATTATTTTAAGGAAAAAAATATCATGGCGATGCTGGAAACCTATGACCGCAGCGACCTGTTGAAATATGACATTCAGGAAGGAAAATATTTCGATCTTGTGCTGAGTGATATTGAGATGCCTGATACGGATGGTATGAAGCTTGCGGAGCAGGTCAGGAGCTGTCTGCCGGACGCCATCATCATTTTTGTGACGGCATATTTGAAATATGCCGTGGATGCTTATGAACTGGATATCTTTCGCTATATTCCAAAAAGCAGTCTGGATGAAAAACTGCCGCGGGCTTTGGACGACGTAGTAAAGCGGATGCAGAGCCAGGCTGATCAGAGCTACCTGATACAGACGGCCACAAAAATAGAAAAAATCATGCATAAACAGATCATCTATATTCAGAAAGACGGGAAGAACGCGATGTTCATCTGCACAGATGGCAGTGTGAAAAAAGTGAGAAAGAGTCTTTCGGAGGTATACAAGGAACTCCATTCGGAAGACTTTGTTTTTGTGGAACGGGGCAGTATCGTTAATCTGGCACAGATCACAGGCATCCGGCAGGATAAGATCCTGCTCAGCAACGGCGTGTGCCTTCATGCGAGCCACACAAGGATGGAGGAAGTCAAAAACCGGATGGTAATATATTGGAGTGAGTATGTATGATATTCTTATCTGAGTTTATTGAGTGGGTGGCCTGTCTGACCGAGATTGGATTACTGTCCTGGCTGTTTTGGGAAGCGTTTAAAGAGCAGCGGAAAAATGCAGGCATGTACTGGGATTGTATCTATGTAGTGTGCATGGCGACATGGGTATTGTTCATCAATAATATAGTACTCTATTCAACCTTTACCCTCGTGCAGCTTGTGGTCATAAGCAGTATGGTGGCACGGGCCCTTTACAGGGTCAGTTATAGAAAGCTCCTGTCTGCTTCTCTGTTTTATACGTTCTGTTTCTGCAGCACAGACATGTTGGTAAGCAGTCTCTATCTCTCTCTGGGAGACCGATGGAATATAAACGGTGATACGATCATGACATTCTCCCTGCAGAGAATAGGACTGGTCGTTCTGGCAAAGGCTGTCATGACCGCTTTTATCGTATTAATGAAAAAGTGGCTGATTCCGGTCATAAGAAGCGATTATGATAGAAGGATACTGTTGATAACAGGAGTCGCCTTTTTGGGCTTTTTATATTATCGTGAACGATCGCAGAGCGTCTTTATGGTGGAATTGTCCAGTATCTGGGGATTGACGGTTGTTCTCTGCGGTCTGGGAATCTATATCGTCTATAGTTATCTGGAAAACCGCAACGAAAAAATCCGGAACCGGATGGCGGAAATGCAAAATGAACTGCTGCGGGAAAACTATCAGATGGTAAGCGATCTGTATGAAAGCAATGCAAGGCTGTATCATGATCTGAACAATCATCTGAACATCCTGTATCAGATGATCGCTGCACAACGGCTGGATGAGGCAAGAACATATATCAGTCAGATCAGCGAACCAATGAAGGAACTTATGCTGAAAAGTTTTACGGGGAATGATATCATTGACGTGCTCCTCAGCAGTAAAAAGCAAAAAGCGGAGCAGCTTGGAATAAAGGTGAGCATGGATGTGGAGTTTCCGTCAAATACAGGCATCCGCACAAATGATGTCTGTACGATTCTCGGAAATTTGATGGACAATGCGATCGACGGAAGCAAAGCAACAGAAAATGCAGAGGTGTGTCTGAAAATATGCCGGGTACATCGGTTTCTCGTGATTCGGGTCTACAATACGATCTCCAGCCGGCCACTGATCGATGAAAGGACGGGCAGGCTGGTTACGGACAAAGAGGACAAGACAAAGCACGGCTGGGGAATGCAGAGTGTAAAGGCCGCCCTGGAAAAGTATAACGGAACCATGCAATACCAGTTTAGTGAAACGGAATTCAAAATAACAGTCATGTTGTTTTTTCAGTGAAACACGCGAAACGAAGGAAGCCACGTACCAGGATGGCTTCTTTTTTTATGTTACGGGAGATTCGCGGACATAAAACCCGGGGTTTACGGACATAACAGACCACTTTTGGACAGGGTGTCCTATACTATACAAATAAACTGCAAAAAAGGAGATGGAGTATTTATGAAAGTGAAGAAAAGCATTATTTTAGTGACAGCATTATCATGTCTGGCCTGTGCCGGATGTGCAAAAGAACAGCCAGAGCCCGTGACAGAGATGGACAACGAAATCAGGACAGAGGAAACAGAGCAGACAGAAAATGCCGTTTCCGGACAGGTGTTCCCGGAGAGGTTTGAGGAAACCATAGATGGCGTGTGTTTTGATATGGATGTGCGGATTTCTAAAGAGGCAGACATGGAGAACCTGCACAGAATGTCGGCGACACTTCAGCGGCCGGATATAGAAAAAGCCAAAGCAGTGTTTGCAGCGGGCAGGACGGTGGTGGAGGAGCAGAACGAGACCGGATCAGGGGAGGACGGCATCGAATTTCCGTGCTACCGGGCTGATTATGATGACGATACTTTTTTGAATATCAGCTCAAATTTGACATACAGCCATACGCCTGTGTTTGATAAGATCAATGGAGCATTCCGCCTCTATTCTCATAATAATGCGGACCGTTATGCAAAAGACACTGTACTGGAAGCCGGCGATCCGCAGATGCTGTTTGAAAATGTGCTAAAGAGTATCCGTGACGCGGGTTATCAGCTTGAAGATGCCGCATATGATTACTTTGCACTGGACCATGAGACCATGGCGGAAGAATTCATGCTCCTTGATAAAACGGGTGAAACCGTAAGCACAGAAGGGATTTCCTGGGGAGTGGAGGATGACTGCTATTTTTATACAGCAGTCCAGCTTCAGGAAGGGCTTCCCATATACTTTGGCAGTCAGGATTTTCCGGAAGACGAAGAGGGGAATCGGCCGATCCACGCGCTGTGTTCCGCGAACGGAATAGAGAGACTGGATGTCTCGCGGCTATATTCCTTTTCTGAGCCGGGCGAAGCCGTAAGTCTGCTGGATCTTGATACGATCGTGCAGACCGTATCGAAGAAATACGGAGATATCGTGGGGCCTTCCTATACCGTGAAACGTGCAGAATCATACAAGATGCCGGTGAAAACGGCGGACAGTACCTATGATGTAAAGATTTAAAGATCGTATGGCTGTTTGAAGTGCAGGAGGCAGGAAAGGACAGTGACACCGGTGAGGCATATGAATATACACAATATATGTTTGTTGATGCGACAGACGGGACGGAGGTGTTTCTTTCGTGAAAAAAAGGCAGGCATATGTACGAACAGAGGTCGGCCGCCTGTTTGGCAAAAAGGAATTCTATTTTTCTGTTTCGGGAATTGTTTTGATCCTGTTTTTGTCGGCGAATGACGGAATGGGGCATATGGGGGATTCGGTTTTGTCGGCTGTATTGCTGTCATCTTATGATGCCGGATTTTTGCTGGCTTTTTCCCTGACGGCCATTCCATATGCAACCGCTTTTACCGAGGAATTGGAATATAATTATGCCAGATATCTGGTGATCCGCGGCAACCTGAGAAGCTATGTCTTTTCCAAAATGCTTGTCATTTTTATATCTTCCGTGCTGGCGATGGGGATCGGTATCACCTGCTTTGCCGTATGTTGTGCGGTAAATATGCCCTGGCTGGACGAAGGAATGGCGGAATACATATTGCAGTTTGGCGGTTATCGTTACTTTTTGGCGCATGGACATTATCTGCTGTGGTTTTTACTTTATGGAATACAGTGGGGTATGCTGGCGGGTATTTTGTCGATGGCGGCAGCGTTTTGTTCCCTTTTTTTATCAAATAAGCTGCTCGTATATTCTGTACCGGTCCTGCTTTATCAGGTGTTGACTGAATTTGGTGCAGACAGTTTTCGAAGAGCGGCGGCATTTGATCCCCGTGTGATTTTCGACGCAAGATACAATATATGGAACAGCGATATTAAGATGTTCACATGGGCGCTTGCACAAGGAGGAGCGGCATGGCTGCTCCTTGGCCTTGCAGGCATATGGCAGCTGAAAAGGAGGATATGAGCAGAATGTTATATGGTCGCTTTTTCCGGCAGGCGCTTACGGAGCGGGTGTTTTGTTCCAGAACTTACAGCGTGGTATTTTTGCAGGGCGTTATCCTGTATCTGTACATGCGTCCCGTTGTACGTGCTTCAAAGGATATGGAGTGTGGTGCGTCACCATGGGTATTTCCGTTTCTTTCGTCGAATCTTTTCTTTTTGCTGTTGTTTATGGTTGGGATCGTTTATTTTTTTTCAGATGTTCCATTTATGCAGAGCAAAAACATGTATCAGGTGATTCGTACAGGAAGGATGAGATGGGCAGCAGGACAGATCAGCGTGATCTTCGCGCAGGCCTTTTTGCTTATGGCTGTAAACGCGCTTTTTCCCGTGCTTTTACTGGCTGGATCTTGTGAGTATACACTGGAATGGGGAAAGCTGTATCATACCCTGGCATTAACAGGTGGTTCGGAGGCGTATCGGCTTTTGTTCGCTTTTTCCTATGAAGCGATGCAGAGATTTTCACCGCTGGAACTGCTTGGCCTGACGGTATTGATCGGCACCCTGGTGATCACTTTTGTCGGTCTTCTGATGTTTGCTGTCAGTCTGTACATAAACAGAAGCGTTGCGGTCACGCTGGCATTTCTTATGGTGGTCATGATTTATCTGGTTGAGAATATTCATCCATTGTTAAGAAGAGGGACGGCAATGTTTGTACCGGTCAACTGGATGCGGGTAACCCAGATCGGGAGCAAAATGCATGACAGTTTTATGCAGCCTTCGGTTGTGTATATGCTGGCGGCATTGGCAGTTGGTATTACAGTTTGTGCAGGTCTCATATGCATAAAGATCAAAACGATGGAATTTCAGTGGTATAAAGAAGAATAGGGGGATGCCGGATGGGACAGTGTGTGATAGAGATTGAACATGTAAGCAAGTCATTTAAGGGGATGCAGGTATTGAACGATGTAAATATGACCTGCAGCGGTGGAAACATATATGGGATAGTCGGTTATAACGGTTCCGGGAAAACCGTATTATTTAAGTGTATTTGTGGTTTTCTGCGGGTGGATTCCGGCAATATAGCAATAAACGGTAAAGTGATGGGAAAGGATCTGGATATGTTGAAGCATACGGGGATCATCATTGAGGAACCCGGATATATCCGCAGCTTATCGGGCTTTCGTAACCTGGAATATCTGTACCGGATATCGAACAAAAAAGATACGGCGGCAATTCACGCCGCCATGTTGAAGGTGGGACTTGACCCCTGTGCCAGGAAAAAAGTCTGCAACTATTCACTGGGGATGCGTCAGCGTCTGGCGATCGCACAGGCGACCATGGAAGATCAGGAGATCCTGATTTTGGATGAACCGATGAATGGTCTCGACAAGGAAGGGGTTGCGGAAATGAGAAAATTTTTTTCGGATCAAAGGAGTATGGGGAAATTGATACTATTGGCCAGTCACAATAAAGAAGATATCGAGGTGCTTTGTGATGAAGTGTATGAAATGCGTCATGGCACTTTGTCTGCTATTGACAATCTAACAGTTGTTAGATATAATATTACCTAACAACTGTTAGATAAGGGTGTGTCAATGAAGGAGACGAAACAAAAAATACTGGATATTTCTTTGGATTTATTTGCTCAAAACGGGTTTTCTGCTGTTTCCATCAGGGATATTTGCGGGCGTGTAGGGATCAGGGAGAGTTCCGTTTATTATCATTTCAAGAACAAACAGGCTATTCTGGACGAACTGCTGCAACATTTTGAAGCGACAGCTGCTGGATTCATGCTTCAATTAGAAGAGGCATTAAAGACCGCACCAGACACTTTTGAGGAAAATTTTTTTGGAAAGACCTGTGACTGCTTCTTTGAAGCGTATCTTATGGATGAATTCTGCAATAAAATTATGCGCCTGCTTTCGATTGAGCGTTTTTGCAATGATGAGATACAGAAAAGATACGATCATTGGATGATTGACAGGCCGCTTGCGTTTCAGGCAAAAGTGTTTTCTGTATTGGTGACGGCGGGAATTGTGAAACCGGCAGAGATCGAATATCTGGCGGTCAAATTTTATGCACCGGTTTTTCTCCTTATGCAGCGTTTCCTTTTGTGCGGCGCATTGACGGAGGAGTGCAGACAGGCATTTCGGGAAAGGGCATACAGACATATACAGAATTTTTTTATGGAGATGGGGGAGTAACAGCATGGCAAATATATTGATCGTCGGCGCTGATCAGGGGATCGGATATTATCTTGTGGAGCGATTACTGGAAGTGGGAAATTCGGTGACAGTGTTGGACAGGCAGACAGAGCATGTTGAGATGCTGAAAGAAAGGTATCCGGAAGGTCTTTTGACGGTGCTTGCGGACGCATGTGATGCTTCCGGTATTGAGAACGGTGTACGCCGGGCGGTGGAACAGTTTGGCGCTGTCGATATCGCGGTACACAATGCCTGCCTGTGCACGTTTGAGAATGAGCGCGACACCGGCTGTGAAGTCTATCAAAAAGTAATGGATGTAAATTATTTTGGAGCATTGAGGCTGACCAAGGCAGTGCTGCCGTTTATGCGCAAAGCCGGAAGAGGACGTATCATTTTCACAAGTTCAGGGGTGGGTGTTACCGGTTTTTCAAATATTTCTCCCTATGCCGCTTCAAAAGGGGCGATAGAATCACTGGCGAAGTGTTTGAAAATAGAAAATGAAGGATATGGAATATCTTTTCACCTGTTTCACCCGCCATTGACAGACACAAAAGCCGCATCGGGGATTTCTGTGCCGAAGGAATTTAAGGCGGATGCCAGAAAAGTCGGCTACGGATTGGCGGACCATATCTGGTCGAAGAAATTTGTGATCTGTCACTGTGCGGGCCAGGCGGCACAGATGATGCTTACGTATCATTTCCCGCTTTCTATAGGGAAAATGATGACCAGGGCAGCATCCTCTTAAACTGTTCGCGAAAACCCATGCATAAAACAGCTTGCTTCAAGCTCCCCGGTCATTGGGTTGCGGTCATCCCTTCACAGGGATTTCAATCTGTACAATGTAGTCTTCGATCCGGTCAATGACATTCTCATTGATGCCCGTCTCATAGGAAAATTCGTGGAGTGTCAGGCCGTGTGCTCCGGCAAAAGCAAAAATTTCTTCATACCGCCCGGGAAGTCTGTCAAAGGATCCTTTGTGGAAGGCCTTCAGATAGCGTCCGCCGGGAGCCGTGTGAAGATCCGGCTGGCAGGGCAGGAAAGGAATCTCGATAAAGAGTCTGGAATACTCGTCATATTTGCCGGCAAGCCTACGTGTTTATCGCAGGGTTTTCCATGGGGATCAGCGGTGCGGCGGTGGCAACAGGGCTGGGATATTCGGTGACGGCGGTTGCCGGTCTGTTTGTTTTCAGCCGCAAAAAGAGTCTGCTGCATTTTACGAAACCGGTATGCCGCTTCAAGGTTCTCGCCGGTGCGGCCACAAACGGATGCTCGGAGATGGCTACCGCGCTTGTCACCGGGATCATCACGATGATGTTTAACTGGACGATGCTTCACTATGTCGGGGAGGACGGGGTTGCGGCTGTCACCATCATCATGTATGTGCTGATGTTTGCCAGCTCCCTTTATACGGGGTATTCATACGGTGTGGCGCCTATGCTGAGTTATTACTACGGGGAACAAAATCACCAAAAACTGAAAAAGCTGGTTGCCACGAGTCTGAAAGTGATCGCATGTATCTGTCTGATCACGGTTGCCGCCTCCTTTCTGCTGACAAGGCCGCTGGTATCGGTATTTGCCCGGCCGGATAATCCGGTGTACGAACTGGCTGTAACGGGGAACAGGATCTGTACGGTGGCGCTTTTCTTTATCGGATTTAATATTTTTGCCAGCGGGATGTTTACCGCATTGTCCAACGGGATCGTTTCGGCCGTGCTGGCATTTTCCAGATCGTTTGTTTTTATGCTGATCACCATGATCGTGCTTCCGCTGCTTCTTGGCGTGAACGGTATCTGGCTGGCGACTCCGGCGGCGGAGCTGATGGCGCTTATGCTGTCCGCGTTCATGTTCCTGAAATATAAAAAGCGGTATGGATATTAAACAAAGGCAAAATCGTATGTCACGCATATAATTTATTATACCCTCCGGCAGGCACGATATGGAATGCTTCGGAGCGGTGAGAAGACAGGATACAAATAACAGCGATCGATACCGGAATGAGGTTGTTTCAATGAATAACTTTAATTGCATGTTTAATCCGCCGAATCTGTTCGGGATGAGGAGAAATTACAACAGAAACTATGATCAGAACACGGCGCGGCCTCCGCATGATCGTGGGTCCGGTTATTGCGAATCCGGTTGTTATGAATCCGGAGAGATGGGGCCGGCAGAGGAAGCGGATCTGACAGGCTGTCCGGAGGAATGCAGAGAATGTGACCGGCAGCAGATGAGAGAGGGATGTGACCGGCAGCGGATAAGAGCGGGATGTGACCGGTCCGGTCACTGCGGTGGATGCGGAGAACCCGGCCCGCAGGGCCCAAGAGGTGAACGGGGGCCCCAGGGATATCCCGGGGAACCGGGAGAGCCGGGGCCGCAGGGACCACGAGGAGAAGCCGGCCCGCCCGGTTGTCCGGGGGACCGCGGTGAGACGGGACCGCAGGGCGTCACAGGGCCGCAGGGACCGCAGGGCGAACCAGGGCCCCAGGGGCCGAGAGGGGAGCCCGGTGCGCGCGGTCCGGCAGGTCCTCCCGGTCATCCGCAAAACAGTATAGTTGCCTCTTTTTCAGGAGAGGGGCTTATCCTGCCGGAGAAGATCAGACTTCCGCTTAAAATGGATATAGCAGATATGACCGGCAGCATCTTCCTTTGCGATGATGATTCCGTGCTGCTGAATCCCGGCTGCTATGCTGTTTACTATTATATTGCAGCAGAGACCAGGCGGCATGGCTTTATGAAACTTACGCCGGTCATTAACGACTGTGCGCAGACGGTATACAGTGCATATGCCGAGGCGGAAAAAAGAAATAAAATGTCCGTGCTGTCAAGATATTTTATTGTTGAATTACCATGCGAGTCCACATTGTTCTTCGTATGGGATTCTTCGGCAGGGGAAGTGCAGGTCGATATGAATCTGATCATAGAAAAACTTGGCAGACAATGAACCGGAGGAGAGGGAGACTAATATGCCGACAATAAGTCTTTGCATGATCGTTAAGAATGAAGAAATGCACATTGCGCGCTGTCTTGAGAGTATAACAGAACTTGTGGATGAAATAATTGTTGTCGATACCGGCTCCGTAGACAGGACGGTGGATATTGTATCCAACTATACTTCCAAAATCTATTCGTATCCATGGAAAGATGATTTCTCTGATGCCAGGAATTTTTCGTTTTCCAGGGCATCCATGGAGTACTGTATGTGGATGGATGCGGACGACATTCTGGAAGAAAAAGAAAAGGATAAGTTTTTGCAGTTAAAGCAGACTTTGTCATCGGATGTAGATTTTGTGATGATGAAATATCATACTTCTTTTGATGAAGCCGGGAAACCATCTTTTTCTTATTTCCGGGAAAGATGGATCAGAAACTGTCCTCAATACCGCTGGGTCGGTGCGGTGCATGAAGTGATCCCTCCGGCGGGCAATGTTGTGTATTCCGATATTGCGGTCAGCCATAAAAAAATAAATGCCGGCGACCCGGACCGTAATCTGAACATCTATCGGAAGCTGCTTGCAGAGGGAAAAAGTCTGGATCCGCGGCAGCAGTATTACTTTGGCCGGGAGCTGTATTATCATAAGCAATATGAAGAGGCTGTTTCAGTGCTGGAACGATTTCTGCTCTCGGAGGAAGGATGGATCGAGAATAAGATAGAAGCATGTTCGATCTGTGCCGATTGTTACCGCGGTCTGGGGCGTGAACGGTCTGCGCTGGATACGCTGCTTCGCAGCATGAGTTTTGACCAGCCGAGAGCGGAATTGTGCTGCGGGATCGGGAAATATTTTTTGGAACATGGGGATTACCCTACGGCTGCCTATTGGTATGAAACTGCGTTGAACCGACCGAGGAATGAGCAGGCAAACGGGTTTGTTCTTCCTGATTGTTATGATTATATACCTCTTTTACAGCTGTGTGTCTGCTTTGATAAAATGGGCGATTTAAAAAAGGCAAAAGAATACAATGAAAGGGCAGGGACCCTTAAGCCCTACTCTAAAGCATATCTTTATAATAAACAGTATTTTGACAGCCGGCAGATTTCTTAGAGCGTGTTTTCGACACGCTCTATTGTTTTTTTACAATATGTAACAGAAATTTCGGGTAAGCATAAATTATTTGTAGAAAAAGATACTTAAATGTATTTTTTTAATTCATTGAGTAGAAAGGATACGGATTTTATGGATAATAAGAATTCATGTAACAATTCATGTAACAGTTCCGGAAACAACTCATGTAACAGCTCTGGTAACGGTTCATGCAACAATTCGTGTAACAATTATCAAATGCATTGTCAGCATCATTGTTGTGCACCCTGCTGTGAGCGTGGTCCTGCCGGGCCGAAGGGCGATCAGGGAGTGATGGGTCCCCAGGGAATCAAAGGAGATACCGGCTGTCCGGGGCCGAAGGGGGACAGAGGTGAGCCAGGGCCTATGGGGCCGCAGGGTATTCCCGGGACTCCCGGAGCGAGAGGACCCAGAGGAAATACAGGTCCGGTAGGACCTACCGGAAACACGGGGCCGAGAGGGTATGCCGGTCCAAGAGGGTATGCCGGTCCGCAGGGGATTCAGGGCATTCAGGGTGTTCGTGGTGACATTGGCCCGAAAGGGGATCCGGGATGTGAAGGCCCCAGAGGAGATGCCGGGCCGCAGGGGCCGGCAGGACCGACGGGCCCGACAGGACCTGTGGGGCCGCAGGGAGATGTGGGGCCGCAGGGACCCAGGGGAATTCCCGGCCCGACGGGCGCGACAGGCCCAACGGGTGCCATGGGGCCCCAGGGTGTAACAGGTCCGCAGGGCGTTCAGGGTGTGACAGGCCCGATCGGACCGCAGGGGCCGAAGGGGTGTCCGGGTGATGATGGCCCGATGGGCGCAACCGGTCCGACGGGCGCGACAGGTGCAACGGGGGCGAACGGTGTGACGGGTGCGACTGGGCCGACCGGAGCGACGGGAGCAACAGGAACGGACGGAGCGACGGGTCCGACAGGAGCAACGGGAGCAGATGGAGCGACAGGCCCGACGGGAGCAACGGGAGCAGATGGAGCGACGGGTCCGACAGGAGCAACGGGAGCAGATGGGGCAACAGGGGCGACAGGCCCAACCGGAGCAACGGGAGCAACAGGAGCGGACGGTGCAACGGGTCCGACCGGACCGACCGGGCCAACAGGGGTTGCCGGTACGGGTGCGATCATTCCATTTGCATCAGGGGTTCCGGTTTCTGTGACGACAATCGCCGGAGGGCTTGCAGGGATTCCCGCTTTTGTTGGCTTTGGAAGCAGTGCACAGGGGTTAACGCTTCTGGGATCAACTATAGATATCACCAATGCCAGTGGAACGCTTTCCAACTTTGCATTCCAGGTTCCGCGCAGCGGTATCATTACTTCGTTCAGTGCCTTCTTTAGTACAACATTGGCGCTTTCATTAATCGGTTCGACAGTTACGGTAAGAGCACAGATCTATCAGTCGGCGACACCGAATAACGTATTTTCTCCGATCTCCGGAACATTGTTAAATCTGGCGCCGGCACTTACCGGAGCGGTATCGGTTGGCACTCTGTTAAACGGTTCTCTGACAGGGCTCAATATTCCGGTAACGGCACAAACCCGTCTGATGCTGGTATTCTCGGCAACAGCAAGCGGGGTGTCTCTGCTCAATACTGTTGTAGGATATGCAAGCGCTGGCTTAAGTATTAATTAGTGCCGTTTATTAAAAAAAGAATTCTGGTAACAGCTCTGCGCACATGCTGCGCAGAGCGCACCGGCGCTATGGCGTTCATGCTGCCCGCTCATAAGCTGCAGCGTTTTCAAGGCGGATCATGTCCCAGGCTAAATCGGCAGAAAAAAGAAGCATGATGACAAATCAAAAGGGCATCATCTGCCGATATTATAATAAATATAGGTGTTAGTCAATATCTGTGTTGGTATTGCATTATAACGTCACCAGTCGGTAGTTGCGCACATCCTTTACACTGTGCCAATAGCAGGTTTGCCCAATGCAACTCAAGGCTGCAAACAGTGTGTCCTTCATGTCGTT
>ERZ808051.972-NODE-972-length-23061-cov-4.774974_pt1 | contig 23061 bp, 20 predicted proteins | sample MGYA00380199_ERZ808051 | MGnify/ENA primary metagenome ERZ808051 (study PRJEB31490, sample SAMN06133391) | mouse gut metagenome | isolation source: J11 | host: mice | place: China: Chengdu | collected 2015-05 ...
ATTCATTCTCAAGCTTCTCTCTCTCCGGACCTGTCAGAGCCCGCAGACGCATGTCCACAATGGCCTGGGCCTGTACATCGGAAAGCTCAAAGCGCTCCATGAGCCTTTCCTTGGCAGTCTGGGTGTTCTGGCTGCTGCGGATGATGGAGATCACTTCGTCTATGAAATCCAGGGCTTTCAGCAGACCCTGTAAGATATGATCCCTCTCCTCGGCTTTGTTTAACTCGTATTTCGTTCTTCTGGTGACCACGTCTTCCTGGTGTTTGAGATAGTAGGTCAGCATGTCCAGAAGATTCATGATCTTGGGCTGCTGGTCCACCAAAGCCAGCATGATGACACCGAAACTATCCTGCAGCTGGGTATGCTTGTACAGCTGGTTCAGGATCACATTGGCATTGGCGTCCTTGCGCAGCTCGATGACCACCCGGATGCCCTCTCTGTTGGACTCGTCCCGGATATCCGTGATACCGTCTATTTTCTTCAGCTTCACCAACTCTGCAATCTTGATGATCAGGTTCGCCTTGTTCACCATGTACGGCAGCTCTGTGGCGATGATCTGGCTCTTGCCGTTGGGCAAAGTCTCGATATTGGTCACGGCCCGCACGACAATCTTACCCCGGCCTGTCCTGTAGGCCTCGTTGCAGCCTCTTGTTCCCAGGATAAGACCCCCTGTGGGAAAGTCGGGCGCCTTTATGATAGGCAGGATCTCATCGATGGAAGTCTCTCTGTTCTCCTCGATTTTATTGTCTATAATCCGGACAATGGCGCTCACTACCTCCCTGAGATTGTGGGGCGGGATATTGGTGGCCATACCCACTGCGATGCCTATGGTACCGTTTACCAGAAGATTCGGATACCGGCTTGGCAGCACCGACGGCTCCTTTTCCGTATCGTCGAAGTTCGGATCAAAATCCACCGTATCCTTGTTGATATCCGCCAGAAGCTCCATGGAGATCTTGGAAAGCCTTGCCTCCGTGTAACGCATGGCCGCCGCCCCGTCGCCGTCCATGGAACCGAAGTTCCCGTGTCCGTCCACAAGCGGGTATCTGGTGGACCAATCCTGCGCCATGTTCACCAGCGCCCCATAGATGGAGCTGTCTCCGTGGGGATGATACTTACCCATGGTATCGCCGACGATACGGGCGCATTTCCTGTGAGGCTTGTCAGGGCCATTGTTCAGTTCGATCATGGAATAGAGCACACGGCGCTGAACCGGTTTGAGTCCGTCCCTTACGTCCGGAAGCGCCCGACAGGTAATGACGCTCATGGCGTAATCAATAAAAAAAGCCTCCATTCTGTCCTTTAAGTCCACTTCATGAATTTTATCTATCTCCGGAACATTGTCAAAAATATCGTCTTTCATCTTTTTCCTTTCTCTACCAAACTATTCTGTCATCCGATGGTATCCAGATTCTGTACATATTTGGCATTTTCTTCGATAAATTCTCTCCGTGGCTCCACCTTATCTCCCATCAGCGTGGTAAAGGTCAGATCAATCTCCGATTCCATCTCTTCGTCATAATTCACCCGCAGAAGAATCCTTCTGGCAGGATCCATGGTAGTCTCCCAGAGCTGCTCCGCGTCCATCTCCCCCAGTCCCTTATAGCGCTGTATCTTGTTGTTCTGGTCTCTTCCCACCTCCAGCAGAATATTGTCCAGTTCGTCGTCACTGTAGGCATACCATATCTTCTTGTTCTTCTCCAGCTTGTACAGAGGCGGCTTGGCCAGGTATACATGTCCCTCCTTGATCAAATCCGGCATGAAGCGGTAAATAAATGTCAGAAGCAAAGTGCTGATATGAGCACCGTCCACGTCCGCATCGGTCATCAGGATGATTTTATCGTATCGAAGCTTGGATATGTCGAAATCGTCATGAATTCCCGTGCCGAATGCCGTGATCATGGCTCTGATTTCCGCATTGGCGTATATCTTGTCCAGCCTTGCCTTTTCCACATTGAGAATCTTTCCTCTCAAGGGCAAAATGGCCTGGGTGGCTCTGGATCTGGCAGTCTTTGCGCTGCCTCCTGCGGAATCTCCCTCCACGATATAGATTTCGCAGTTCTTCGGATCCTTGTCGGAACAGTCAGCCAGCTTTCCGGGCAGTGCCATGCCGTCTAAGGCGGTCTTTCTCCTGGTCAGATCCCTTGCCTTTCTGGCGGCCTCCCTGGCCCGCTGGGCCAGAATGGATTTCTCGCAGATGGTCTTTGCGACGCTGGGATTCAGCTCCAGGAAATAGGTCAGCTGCTCGCTGACTATGCTGTCCACTGCCCCTCTGGCCTCGCTGTTCCCCAGTTTCTGCTTGGTCTGTCCCTCGAACTGCGGATCCTCTATCTTCACGCTGATGATGGCGGTAAGTCCCTCTCTGATATCCTCCCCGGACAGATTGGGTTCATTGTCTTTGAGCAGTTTCGCGTTCCTGGCGTAGTCGTTGAAAGTCTTTGTCAGGGAATTGCGAAATCCCTGTAAATGGGTGCCGCCCTCAGGGGTATTGATATTGTTTACGAAGCTGAACACACTCTCGTTGAAAGAATCGTTGTGCTGGAAAGAAACTTCCACATACACATTGTTCTTCTGTCCCTCAAAATAAAGGATACTCTCATAGAGAGGTGTCTTGTTTTTGTTCAAATAGGACACGAATTCCTTGATACCGCCCTCATAGCAGAACTCAGCGTATCTCTTTTTCTTCTTTTTCTCCGTGACCTGTAGGCTGGCTGCGGTTTCCTCCCCGGGAGTCCCGTCCTCCCTGTCTGCCTCCGCCCGGCGCAGCAGCTCGTTTATCTGACTGTTCTCATGGGCGGCGATCTCCTCGTCCTCTTTCCTCTCATCCCGCAGAATGATGCGCAGTCCCTTGGTCAGGAAAGCCATCTCCCGCAGTCTGATCTTCAGGGTATCGAAATCAAACTCAGTGGTCTCTGTAAAAATCGTATTGTCAGGCTTGAAAGTAACCTTGGATCCTGTCTTCTCTTTCTCGCAGGTGCCGATTTCTTTCAGGGGATAGCATACATTCCCTCTCTCATAGCGCTGCTTATAGATCTTCCCGTCCTGAGAGATTTCCACCTCCAGCCATTCCGACAGAGCGTTCACCACCGAAGCGCCCACGCCGTGCAGTCCGCCGGAGACCTTATATCCCCCGCCGCCGAACTTTCCGCCTGCATGCAGAATCGTGAACACTACCTCCACGGCGGGAATCCCTGCCTTGTGGTTGATGCCCACCGGAATGCCGCGGCCATTGTCTATGACAGTCACGGAATTGTCCTCATGAATGATCACATCAATGGTATCGCATACGCCGGCCAAAGCCTCGTCCACCGCATTGTCCACGATCTCATATACCAGATGATGCAGGCCTCTGCCGGATGTACTGCCGATATACATGCCCGGTCGCTTCCTGACAGCCTCAAGGCCCTCCAGGATCTGAATCTGATCCGCGCCGTATTCATGCTCTACCGCTGTGCTGCTCATGATTTCTTCACTCATATATGCTGTTCCTCTCTCCAAATTAACCGCGTCTTTCTTACCTATACATTGCTCATACAGACCACTGTCCCCTCAGATACTTTCAGGACCTTATTTATCTCAAACCTGTGGTTTACAAACTCCTCCAGACCCGTACAGGTAATGATGGTCTGGATGTCTCCGATGCTGTTCAAAAGGTAATTCTGCCTGTTGGAATCCAATTCGGACAGCACATCGTCCAGCAGAAGAACCGGTGTATCTTTCGTAATCTTCTTCACAAGCTCTATCTCGGACAACTTTAAAGACAGAGCCGCCGTGCGCTGCTGTCCCTGGGAACCGTATCTGCGGATATCGATATCTCCCACCACAAAGGAGAAATCGTCCCTGTGGGGACCTACCGATGTCATCTTCGCCCGAATGTCCCGCTCCTGATTCTCCTTGAGTTTCCTCTCGAAATCCTCCATGGACACATCCGGTTCATAATGAATCACAAGCTCTTCCCTGTCCCCGGACAGTTTTTTATGAATCCCGAATATGATTTCATTGAGCTGTTCCTCGAACAGCTTCCTGCGTTCGATGATCTTGCTGCCGAAAGACACCAGCTGCATGTCCCAGATGCCGAGAGTCTCCCTTAAATCCGGGCTCATATACATATCTTTCAACAGCTTGTTTCTCTGATTAACTATCTTGTTGTAATGATTCAGATTGTACAGATAAAAGCTGTCCAGCTGGCACAGCTCCATATCCACGAATCTTCTTCTCTCCCCGGGGCCGTTCTTGATGATCCCCAAATCCTCCGGAGAGAAGAACACCACATTGCAAAGCCCCAGCAAATCCGCAGCTTTCTTGATCTTCTGTCCGTCTATGGCTATGCCCTTGGATTTATTCTTCCTCAGGTGCATATCCACCCTTGTCTCGATTCCCTCTTTTTCCAGATAGGTCCGTATATGGGCCTCCTCTTTTCCGAAGCCTACGATCTCCCTGTCCTTTGCCCCCTTGTGGGACTTTGTGGTGGCCGCCACGAAAATAGCCTCCAGGATATTGGTCTTACCCTGGGCATTGTCTCCGTACAGAATATTCGTGCCCTTGTCGAATTGCAGGGAAAGACAGTCATAGTTCCTGTAATCTGCCAGTTCTATCGATTTTATGATCATCTCTGTGTCCGTCTCTACGCTTCTATTTTGATGGTCCTGCCGTTGTATTCCACCATATCTCCGGCCACCAGCTTCCTGCCTCTTCTGGTATCCACTTCTCCGTTCACTCTGACCAGGCCGTCCTGAACCACCACCTTGGCCTCCCCGCCGGAATCCACCAGATTAGCGGCTTTCAGTGCCTGTCCAAGCTTGATATAATCCTCTTTCAAATGAATGATTTCCATGTCCGCCTCCCTATACACACAATATTCGTGAGTTTCGTGCAGAATGCGCACGAACTACTTCGCGGAACTGCCCGTGAACAGTAACCAATATTCTACTCTGCAATCCCTTGGGGTCAGCGCGAATAATTTGCCACCAGGCTCACGGGAAGTATCAGGTAGATATAGCTCTCCTCCTCATTCTTGATGAAGCACGGAGCTTTCGGATTCACCATGTACAGATCTACCTCCTCGTCGTCAATGACACGGAGCGCGTCGATCAGGAACTTTGGATTGAACCCGATCATCAGATCCCTGCCCTGCTTTTCAATGTCGATATCCTCCCTCATGCTGCCCAGAGCGGAATCGATCTTAAGCTCCATCCCGGCATCCGTGATATTGATGACAATGGGCTTGCGGTCCCCCTCCTTGGTCAGCAGGGTAGCTCTGTCGATACAGTTTAGGAGCTCTCTCTTATTGACCTTTACCTTGGTCTCATAATCGCTGGAAAGCATTCTGTCAATGCTGAAGTATTCCCCTTCGATCAGCCTGGACACCACCACCGTATTGTCGAACTCGAATACGATATGCTTTTCCGTAAAGTACACTGTCAGGTCATTGTCCGCTCCGCCGGGCAGAATCTTGCTGACCTCATTCAAAGTCTTGCCCGGAACGATTACCTTTTTGTGTTCATAAATCTCCCGAAGCTGCATCTTCCGGATGGAGATGCGGTGTCCGTCTGAGGACACGATTTTCAGTTCATCCCCGTTGATCTCAAACAATTCTCCGGTCATCAGTTTGTTATTATCATTGTCGGATATGGAGAAGATGGTCTGTCTGACCATTTCCTTTAATGTGAACTGACTTATGAGGATATTCTCCTGCTTTTCTACCACAGGCAGGTAGGAGAAGTCCTCCCCTGACTTTCCGACAATGGTGAATTTGGCCTTTTCACAGGTGATCAAAGTCTTATAGGAGGCGTCCGTGTCAATGGTGATATAGCTGTCGGGAAGCTTTCTGACAATCTCTAAAAATATCTTCGCGTCAAGGGCAATGACGCCGCTTTCTATGATATCTCCTTCTATGACAGTCTCAATTCCCATGTCCATATCATTTGCGGTCAGTGTAATGATACCATTGGAGGTATCAATCAGAATGCATTCAAGAATGGACATAGTGGTTTTGTTCGGAACAGCTCTCGACACGATCTGTACGCCATTCAGCAGATTCGATTTGGAACAGACTAATTTCATGGATAACTCCTTTCAGCGGCTCTTTGCGTTTAATCTATAAAAGAAATTCATAATCATCTTAATAATGGCTGTCGATAAGTGCATAACCCTATCTATTATACTATTTTTCAGGGAAAAATGGAATGGATAACTTGTGATTATTTTCAGAATAACGCAAGAAAAACCTCTTGGTTATTCACAGCCTCTCCATTTGCCCCTGAAGCTCATAAAAAATATCAACAGCCTGTTCACAGGGATATGTGTGTAAATCTGTGGATAGTTCAGAATCTCTTTTAAGAAGGATTTATCTTCTTAATGATAATATCCACTTTATTCTTAAGCTCTTCGTTTACTGCAATCTCGCCTGTAATCTTTTTCACGCCGTGCATGATGGTGGTGTGATCCTTTTTCCCAAGGAGCTTTCCGATATCCGCATACGGGGTGCCGATGAGTTCCCTGCACAGGTACATGACGATCTGTCTGGGCAGTACGAATTCGGAATTCCTCTTTTTGGAGGTGATGTCCTCGGGTTTCACGTTGAAGTGCTCGGAGACGATCTTAATGACGAGCGTGGGCGTGATTTCTCTGGACTTGTCCGGATAAATGATATCTTTCAGGGCCTCCTCGGCAAGCTCTAAAGTCACATCCACTTTATTCAGCTTTCCGGCCGCCACGATTTTGTTGAAAGCCCCTTCCAGCTCCCTGATGTTGGATTTGATATTGGTTGCGATGTATTTAATGATCTCGTCGTTAATTTTTCGGCTGCAGGATTCGGCGTTCTTCCGTAAGATCGCCATCCTGGTCTCATAGTCCGGGGGCTGGATGTCCGCGATCAGGCCCCATTCAAAACGGGAGCGGAAGCGCTCGTCCAGAGTCTCTATCTCCTTGGGAGGCTTGTCCGAGGAGAGAATGATCTGCTTTCTGGCAGAGTGCAGCACATTAAAAGTGTGGAAGAATTCTTCCTGAGTACTTTCCTTTCCGATGATGAATTGTACGTCGTCTATCATCAGTACATCCACTGTCCGGTACTTTTCCCGCAGCTTTGTCATGGAGGCCGCGTTACCGCTTCGGATGGACTCGATGACTTCGTTGGTGAATTCCTCACTGGTCACATAGAGCACTTTCATGTCTGGATTCTGCTCCAAGATGAAATGGCCGATGGAATGCATCAAATGTGTCTTGCCCAGTCCGGGACCGCCGTAGAGATAGAGGGGATTGTAGGTATCCCCCGGCGACTCCGCTGCTGCAAGAGAGGCGGAATGGGCGAATTTGTTGCTGCTTCCCACCACAAAAGTGTCGAACTTGTATTTTGGGTTCAAATGTGCCTGCTCGTATTTGGAGCTGGTCTCCTCCAGAGCTTTCACGTCATTTTCCAGCACGAACTTTACATTATAATAATGATTGAACATTTCCGTGATGGTGACCTGAAAAAAGCTCGTATACCTGGAAGAGATGTAATTGAACATATGGGACTGTTCGGCCGGGATGACAATGTTGACCACGTCATTGACCACATTCAGATATTTGAGAGGTTCCACCCATGTCCTATACGAAATGTCGGTGAGCTCATATTCTCTTTTAATGCTTTCCGTAATGGCAGTCCAATTCCCTTTGATATCATCCATCTTTCAAATAAACCTGTACCTTTCATAAGAATCCCTCTTAAAACCCCGCGTTTTATCATTGTAATATAGATTACGGAAGATTTCAAATGTTAGTTTTGAACATACCTATGGATAAAGTTATCCACATACTGTGAATAACTATGTTCATAAAAAATGTATCCAGATAGGGATGTGGATAGCTATGTGAATAAGTGTATAACTTTCCGCAAACTGCAAAGCAAGTTATTTCCTGGATTTTTTTTAGTGGCGCGGAAGGGATTGCACATGGAATGAACTTTCTTTTTGAAATTGTCCACATCTTATCAACAGTGTGTGGATAACTTATAAGGCCTGTTTTTATGTGGATATCTATGTGTATAACCTTGGAAAAAATTTTTTTACAGCAGAAAATAATGATTTTTACTGATTTTCCTTGACATTGTCCGGAATTTTTTATACAATCAATATGCTATTTTCCTAAAAAATTAAAAAATAATCAATTGCCTTTCATAAAAAGGTTCATGAGGAAAAGGAGGTGGCTTTCCATGAAAATGACATTTCAGCCCAAAAAGCGTTCACGTGCAAAGGTTCACGGCTTCAGAGCGAGAATGAGCACTCGCAGCGGAAGAAAAGTTTTAGCGGCCAGACGTGCAAAAGGAAGAAAAAGATTGTCCGCTTAGGTCACAGAAATGTGGCCTTTTTCTTTGTGGGATGAGTAAGAATGTAAGAAAGGTGTTCCAATGAAATTTTCTGAAAGTCTTAAAAATTACAGACAGTTTCAATCTGTTTATAAGACCGGTAAATCATATGCGGACAGATATCTGGTCATGTATGCAAGGGAAAATGGCACCGACGGAAACAGGATTGGAATCAGTGTGAGCAAAAAAGTAGGCAACAGCGTCGTGAGACACCGGGTCACGAGGCTGGTGCGGGAAAGTTACCGACTGCATGAAGCGATGTTCAATAGTGGTTTGGACATTGTGGTCGTGGCAAGGAAAACGGCAGCCTCGGTGGGTTATTCTCAGATAGAGGAGGCGCTGCTCCACCTTGGAAAGCTTCATCGTATCATAAAGGTATAAATACATCTATGAAAAAAATTTTGATTGCCGGTATTCGGTTTTACCAAAAATTCTTGTCTCCCATGAAAAGAACGAAATGTCCCTATATCCCTACCTGTTCCCAATATGGATTGGAGGCAATCGAAAAATATGGTGCGGTCAAGGGAAGCCTCCTGGCTCTCTGGAGGATATTGCGCTGCAACCCGTTTTCAAAAGGGGGCTTCGACCCTGTTCCGTGACCGGCATAACCTGACTGAGAGGATACGAATAAATGAATTTAATTTTATTGACACAAAGCACGATACCTATCATAGGACAGGTGGCCTGGGTGCTGGGAAAGATCATGAACGGCATATTCTTCGTGATCGATCTGGTAGGACTTCCGAATATCGGCCTTGCCATCATTCTCTTTACCATTGTGGTAAATCTGCTGATGACGCCTCTTAACATCAAACAGCAGAAGTTCTCCAAGCTTCAGGTGAAGATGAGCCCGGAGATACAGGCCATTGAGGCCAAGTATAAGGGAAAGTCGGATCAGAATTCCATGATGGCCAAGAACCAGGAGATCCAGATGGTCTATGCCAAATACGGAGTGTCCGCCAGCGGCAGCTGTGTGCAGCTGATTATTCAGATGCCTATTCTGTTCGCTTTGTATCAGGTCATTCAGAGAATGCCGGCCTATGTGACCAAGATCGGGGAGACTTTCAGGGTGCTGGCCGACAAGATCATCTCTGTGGACGGCGGCGGATTCCTGCAGGATTCCGGCGTGGAGACCATTACCAGGACAGTTGGTATGTACGGACAGTCCATGACCAACGGAGATCTTTCCAACGGTATCATTGATGTGCTGAACAGGTTGTCTTCCACGGATCTGGCTATGGTGGCGGAGCATTACGACCTGACGCAGCTGACCTATCAGGGAAAGCTGATTGTCAGCAACAGCGCTACCAGAGGTCTGATCGATGTGTATAACAATTTCCTGGGACTGCACATGGGAGATTCGCCCAGCGATCTCATCAAAAGAGGAATGGAGGTCGGCGCGTGGGGTATTGTGATCGGCGCCGTATTGATTCCGGTTCTCTCCGCGGTAACCCAGTGGATCAATGTGAAGCTGATGCCGCAGCAGCCTAAGAGCGACAACGAAAAGGCCAATTCCATGGCGGCTTCCATGAAGACCATGAACATGTTCATGCCTCTGATGTCCGCATGGTTCTGCTTTACGCTGCCGGCCGGTATGGGACTTTACTGGGTGGCGGGAAGCGTGGTCAGGAGCATTCAGCAGGTGCTCATCAATAAGCACATTGACAAGATGGATTTTGAGGAGGTCATTCAGAAGAATTCCGCAAAGAGCGCAAAGAAGCTGGAGAAGATGAAGCAGACCCAGGAGCGTATGAACGCCTACGCAAATGTCAATGCCAGGAAGATCCAGGGGAGTCAGGCGAATGCCGGCGCGGATACCAGGCCAAAGGGGCAGAGTATGGCGGATAAAGCTTCCGTAAGCTCAGGCAGTTCCGGCGGCAGCGTCAATACAGGCGCCGCAAAGCCCGGGAGTATGTTGGAGAAAGCAAACCTGGTTAAGGACTATAATGAGAGGAACAACAAGAATTAAGACAGTTTTGGAGGGGTAAGAAATGGCTAAAGAACAGGAATATATAGAGGTAAGCGCTAAGACTGTGAACGAGGCTATTACGGAAGCCTGCCTGAAATTCGGTGTTACAAGCGATAAGCTTGACTACAAAATTATAGAAGAAGGTTCAAGCGGATTCCTCGGAATCGGATCCAAACCCGCCGTTATCCAGGCTGCGGTAAAGGATCAGAAGCTTGGCGTGGAAGAGGTGGCGAAGAATTTCCTGCGGGATGTGTTTGAGGCCATGAATATGGAAGTTGCCGTGGATATCAAGTATGACGAGGACGGCAGGACCATGGATATAGACCTTGCGGGAGACGAGATGGGCGTGCTGATCGGGAAGAGAGGGCAGACTCTGGATTCGCTGCAGTACCTGGTATCTCTGGTAGTGAACAAGGAAGTGGAAGAGTACATCAGGGTTAAGGTGGATACAGAGGATTATCGGGCCCGGAGGAAAGAGACGCTGGAGAATCTGGCGAAGAATATTGCCTACAAGGTGAAGAAGACCAGGAGGCCGGTGTCCTTGGAGCCTATGAATCCTTATGAGAGGAGAATTATCCATTCGGCGCTCCAGAATGACAAGTATATTTCTACCCACAGCGAGGGGGATGAGCCTTTCCGCAGAGTGGTTGTCACTTACAAGAGACAATAGGATATTTGCAAAAACCGGGTATTTTGTGGATATCCGGTTTTTTTGCGGGAGTCTTTTACAGGAGGGTCTTAGGGAGGGCATATGGATAGCGGGGATACGATTGCGGCGATTGCCACGGGGATGACGGATTCCGGGATCGGGATTGTCAGGATAAGCGGCAATGGAGCGGTGGATGTGGGAAATCGGATTTTCAGATCTCCCTCCGGGAAAAGGATTTTGGACAGTGCGCAGAGTCATCGCTTTTATTATGGATTTGCTGTGGATGAGCAGGATGGCTTTGAGATAGACGAGGTTCTGACAGTGGTGATGAGAGCGCCCAGAAGCTTTACCGGGGAGGATACGGTAGAGATTCAGTGTCATGGGGGCGTTCTGGTGATGCGCAGGATCCTGGAGGCGGCATTGAAGACAGGAGCCAGGCTGGCGGAGCCCGGAGAGTTCACCAAGAGAGCTTTTTTGAACGGGAGAATGGATCTGTCCAGGGCGGAGGCGGTGATGGATGTCATCGGCGCTCAGAATGACAGGGCGCTGGCTTCCTCAATGAATCAGCTAAAGGGAGTCCTGGCCGGAGAGGTAAATAGACTTCGGGATGCGATTCTCTATGAGACCGCTTTTATCGAGTCCGCCATTGACGATCCGGAGCATTTTGATCTGGAGGAATATCCGGCAAAGCTGTCCGAAAAGATGGATTTCGTGACGGGGACTTTGAGGAAGCTGATCGACACGGCCCATGACGGAAAGCTGATAAAAGAAGGGATTAAAACCGTAATCGTCGGAAAGCCAAACGCCGGGAAATCTTCTATATTGAATTGTCTGTTGGGGGAGGAGAGGGCGATTGTGACGGATGTGGCGGGGACCACCAGAGATGTGCTGGAGGAGTCTCTGCGGCTGGGAGAGGTATCGCTTCATATCGTGGATACGGCGGGAATCCGGGATACGGAGGATACGGTGGAAAAGATTGGCGTGGAAAAAGCCAGAAAGTACGCAAGGGAGGCAGATTTAATTGTATATGTGGCGGATGCTTCGTTGGAGCTGGATGAGAATGACAGGGAGATTGTGTCTGTTATTGGGAATAAAAGCACGATAGTGCTGTTGAATAAAAGCGATCTGGAGAGCAGGGTATCGGAGGAGGATATCAGGAGATTATTTCCGGAAGTCTCAAAAAGCGGGGAGAAAGAACCGTCTTTTGCAATTTTGCATACTTCCGCAAAGGACAGAGCAGGCTTGGAGGAATTGGAAAGCATTGTGAAAGAGATGTTCTTTCGCGGGGAGATATACAGCAGCAATGAGATTGTCATCACCAATATGCGGCATAAGGAGGCTCTCTTGGAGGCATATGATTCCCTGATGCTGGTAATGAGAAGCATAGAGGACGAAATGCCGGAGGATTTCTATTCCATCGATCTGATGAATGCTTACAAGGCCCTGGGACGAATCATTGGGGAGGAAGTGGATGACGATCTGGTGGAGGAGATCTTCTCCAAATTCTGTATGGGGAAATGAAATAGTAGAGGCCGACGGATGGCGCGAATGTAATGTTTGTTAGGAAATGGGGCTGTGGGACGAATGACGGAATTTCGTGAAAAAGTAGATGTATGTGTAGTTGGGGCGGGACATGCCGGCTGCGAGGCGGCTTTGGCCTGCGCAAGATTGGGACTGGAGACCGTAATCTTCACGGTGGCAGTGGACAGCATTGCACTGATGCCCTGCAATCCCAATGTAGGAGGGTCCTCTAAGGGTCATCTGGTGCGGGAGCTGGACGCCCTGGGCGGCGAGATGGGAAAGAATATCGACAGGACATTCATCCAGTCCAAGATGCTGAATGTGTCAAAGGGTCCTGCCGTCCATTCCCTGCGGGCCCAGGCGGACAAGGCAGAATATTCCAGGGCCATGCGAAAGGTCCTGGAGAACCAGGAGCATCTCACCATAAAGCAGGCGGAAGTGTGCGAGCTTCTGTGGGAGGAGCCGAAAGCCTGCTCCGGACCTGAAAAAGAATGCAGGAAGAAAATTACAGGGGTCAGAACGTTCACAGGCATGGTGTACGATTGCAAATCTGTAGTACTCTGTACCGGAACCTATCTTGGGGCCAGATGTCTCTGCGGGGAATCCATCACCTACACCGGGCCAAACGGGCTGCAGGCTGCCACCTATCTGACGGACTCCTTAAAGCGGATGGGCATAGAACTGCGCCGGTTCAAGACCGGCACGCCTGCCAGGATGGACAGGCGCAGCATTGATTTCTCTAAAATGGAAGAGCAGTTTGGGGACGAGAGGATTACGCCTTTCTCTTTTTCCACGGATCCGGACAGCATACAGAAAGAGCAGGTATCCTGCTGGCTCACCTATACCAATGAGAGGACCCACGAAATCATTAGGAACAATCTGGACAGATCCCCTATCTATGCCGGGATCATTGAGGGGACAGGCCCCAGATACTGTCCGTCCATTGAAGACAAGGTTGTAAAATTTTCGGACAAGGAGCGCCATCAGGTATTCATCGAACCCGAGGGGCTGCACACAAACGAAATGTATGTGGGTGGGATGTCGTCCTCTCTGCCGGAGGATGTACAGCTGTCTATGTATCGGACAGTGCCAGGGCTGGAGCACTGTAAGATTGTCCGAAACGCCTATGCCATCGAGTACGACTGCATCAATGCGGGGCAGTTGGATGCCACTCTGGAGTTCCGTGGGGTGGCCGGGCTGTTCAGTGCCGGTCAGTTCAACGGCAGCAGCGGCTATGAGGAGGCAGCCTGTCAGGGTCTGGTGGCCGGGGTGAACGCTGCCATGTCCATTTTGGGCAGAGAACCTCTGACCATAGACCGTTCCGAGGGCTATATAGGGGTATTGATAGACGACTTGGTCACCAAGGACAACAGGGAGCCCTACCGAATGATGACATCCCGGGCGGAATATCGTCTGCTCCTGCGCCAGGACAATGCGGATCTGCGGCTTCGCAAGAAAGGCTATGCGGTAGGTCTTGTCTCTGAGGAGGAGTATCAGGCTCTGTTACAGAAAGAACGATTGATCAACAGAGAAGTGGACAGGTTAAAGAATACTTACCTGGGGGCCAATAAGGAGGTTCAGAAATTCCTGGAGGCACACGGCAGCGCCTCCTTAAAGACAGCGGCCAGTTTGTCGGAGCTTCTCTGCCGTCCGGAGCTTTCCTATGAAATTCTGGGAGAGATTGACAAAGGAAGAGAGCCTCTGCCTGCTGCTGTGGTGGAGCAGGTGGAAATTGAGATAAAATATGAGGGATACATTGTCAGACAGAAGCGTCAGGTAGAGCAGTTTAAGAAGACGGAGAAGAAACTGATTCCCCAGGATATGGATTATGACGACGTGTTTTCCCTGCGTCTGGAGGCCAGACAGCATCTGAAGATGTTCCGCCCTGCCTCTATCGGACAGGCCTCCCGGATATCGGGGGTATCACCTGCGGATATTTCGGTTTTGCTGGTATATCTGGAGAGATATAAGAAAGATTTGTCATAAAATTTCTAAAAATTCCTTAAAAGTGTGTTAATTCTTATTATGATTTATTCATGGATTGGAAAGATATGATATACTAAATAGAGTTGAGACAAAGGATTTTGTCATAAAGTTCTGCAAGGAGGTTCTAATCCATGAATGAAAAGGAAAATCTGGAAGTCAACAGTATGCCTCTTGGCTTCCCTACATCTTTTGCGCAAATAAAGGAGATGACGATGCTCTACTCCTGCGCCATGCGGGAGATACGTACGAAACTGGAAAACCTGAGCCAGGAATTCGAGCTGAAAAAGGCCAGAAACCCCATACAGCACATCAATCACAGGCTTAAAAAGACAGAGAGTATCCGCAATAAAATGCTGCAGCGCAATCTTCCCCTGGAATATGAGGTTATGCGGGATGAGATTACGGACATCGGCGGCATTCGAGTTATCTGTTCCTACATAAACGATATCTACGCTATCTCTAAAATGTTAAAGCAGCAGGACGATCTGCTGATTGTCCGGGAAAAGGATTATATAGCCAATCCAAAGCCCAACGGATATAGAAGTTATCATTTGATAGTGGCCATTCCCATATTCCTCTCCTCGGAGAAGCAGATCATTCCGGTGGAAATCCAAATGAGGACCATCGCAATGGATTTCTGGGCCAGCTTGGAACATCAGCTCCGATACAAGACAGAGGCCTCTGTCCCGGATTCTACCAGAAAACGTCTTACGAACATTGCGGAGGATATCTTCAATGCGGATGTGGAGATGCAGCATATCTATGAGGAAATTATCGCCATGGGATAAATTCAAAAGGTCTGATTCCGGGAAAAGGAATCAGACCTTTTGTAGAGTCAGAGGTTTAGAAGATAGCTAATCTAATTGAATGATATCTGCGGCAGAGGGATTATGATACTCGTATCCGGAATTGGAAGCCGTTCTGGCATATTCTTCCCTCAGATTGAATTTTGCCACCAGATTCTTCAGCATGGCAGCCTGTTCGGAGAGCTCCTGGCTGGCTGCGGCGCTTTCCTCCGCTGTGGCGGAGTTGGTCTGTACTACACTGGATATCTGATCCACGCCCAAAGTAACCTGCTCGATGGCGCCGGCCTGTTCCTCCGCAGCATTGGCGATTTCGTCCACTTTTGTGGAAGCGGAGCGCATATGATCCACTACCTGTACCAGAGATTCCGCCGTGGAATTGGCCAGCTTGGTGCCTCTGGTGACTGCATTGACAGAGCTTTCGATGAGTTCTGCGGTATTTTTGGAGGCCACGGAGCTCTTGCTGGCAAGGCTTCTGACTTCCTCGGCCACAACCGCGAAGCCCTTTCCTGCCTCTCCTGCCCTTGCGGCCTCTACGGCGGCATTCAGGGCGAGGATATTGGTCTGGAAAGCAATGTCCTCAATGGTCTTGATGATCTTGCTGATTTCATTGGAAGAGCGGGCGATTTCTTCCATGGCAGTCATCATATCATGCATCTGGTTGTTACATACTTCTGCCTCGTCGCCGGCGGTGTTGGAGCGGCTCCTGGCCTCCATGGCGTTCTCGGCGGTGTTCTTGACCTGATTGGAAATATTTGCAATGGTGGAGGCAAGCTCTTCCACGGAAGCGGCCTGTTCGGTAGCGCCCTGGGCCAGGGCCTGTGCTCCGTTGGACACCTGTCCGGATCCGGATGCCACCTGATCCGCGCTCTGGTTAATCTGTCCCAGAGTGATGCTCAGGTCTTTATTCAGTTTGCGCATAGAGAGAAGCAGACTCTGGAAATTGCCAACATATCTCTCCTCTGCCTTGGTGCGGACATCGAAATTGCCGTCCGCCATCTCGCTTAATATCCTGGAGGCGTCGGAAATGACAGTCTCCAGAATGACAGTCATATTTTTGAAAGATTTGGCAAGGCTGCCAAGCTCGTCCTTTGACTCGTAGGTCACTGAGATGTTGAAGTTACCGTCCACAATCTTCTCGGCGGAATCCTCCAGCTGACGGAGAGGCCTGGTGATGGCTCCTGTCAGGTATGTAGAGAGTATGATAGTGATGACAAGCGCTACCGCGGCCATGCCGATCTGGGCGGCCACCAGAAGCTCCTGCATATCCACTGTGCTGAGGAAATTATCCTCTGCCATCTTCTCCTCATAGTTGCTGATCTGGATCAGGGTATTGACGGCTTCCTGTACAAGGGGCTGATACTCTGTGAGAAGAAGTGTCTGCGCCTGAAGATTGTCTGTCTTGGAGATCTCAAGTATCTTCTCCTGCAGCTCCATGGCTTCTTTAATATTGGTGGTGAAAGAGTCCAGCAGCTGGGAATCGCCGGTAAAAGTTTCCACCAGCCAGTAGGCATTTTCCTCCAGAGCCGTCATTTCTGCCTCCATTTCCTCATGGTAGCTTCCTCTTTTGGACTCGTCGCTTTCGATTGTGATGAGTGCGAGATCCTTGACAATGATTTGCAGACCGCGGCGCATGCTCATGATATTGTTTGTTACCTTGTACTCCACATTATAGAATTCGGAGTATTTGCTGGCATTCGCCTGCAGGCCTGTAATGGCTATGGCTACTGTTCCGCAGAAAAGTATGATGACCAGCATGAATGTAACCAAAAGCTTTGTCCTTATTTTGAAATTCTTCATGTCTCCCTCCTGGCAAGATGTTTTTATATGTTGATTATAATAGATTATTGTCAATCTGTCCACTCCATTTACGAATATCTGTTAAATCTTTATGAAGCACTGTGAGACAGGACTAAAATATGGTATAATATGGGAGAAAAACTGAGGTTTGGAAGAGATTTCAGGAGAGACAGGAGAGCTTGGATGGAGCAATATCATGTTGAGACATTTTTGAATGACCTGGAGACATTTGGTATCTTTTTGTCCAAGGAGCAGACAGGGCAGTTTCTGATGTATTATGAAATGCTGGCGGAATGGAATGAGAGAATGAACCTGACAGCCATCATTGCGTATGAGGATGTGCTGAAAAAGCATTTCGTAGACAGCCTTTCTCTGGCAAAGGTTTGCGATTTAAAACAGAATATGAGCCTTATAGATGTGGGGACCGGGGCCGGATTCCCGGGTCTTGCCCTGAAGATCGCGTTCCCTGGCCTGAAAGTCACACTGTTGGATTCATTGAATAAAAGGATTCAGTTTCTGGACGCAGTGACAGAGAGATTGGAACTGAAAGATGTGCGCACGGTACACGGCAGGGCAGAGGATTTTGCGAAGCCTGGGAAATTGCGGGAATCTTTTGACCTGTGTGTTTCCAGGGCTGTGGCAAATCTTTCCACTTTATCGGAATACTGTCTTCCTTTTGTCAGAACAGGAGGATTGTTCGTGGCCTACAAGTCGGAGAAAGCGGCTTGTGAGATGGAAGAGGCAGGAAAGGCCATAGCCCTGCTGGGAGGCAGGTTGAAAGAGAGAGTGGAATTTACGCTGCCGGATTCCGATATTTACAGAAGTTTCTTTGTGATTGAAAAGGCGGAAAGGACTCCGGGGAAATATCCCAGAAAAGCCGGTCTGCCCTCCAAGGAGCCTCTGTAAGGTTGGGAACAATGAGGAAAGCAGAGAAAGGCAGGGACCATTATGACATTGCAGGATTATAATGCTTTGCAGGAAGTGCTGAGTGAGCTGCGCCGCCAGGCAGAGAGCGTGGAGGCGCAGATTGAGGAACGACTTGGATATATCAGAGAAGCGCAGATACATCTGCAGGCCATTGAAGACCTGGAGCCTGAGGACAGAAAGATCTTTTCCCCCAGAAGAGTGGATGCACAATATAAAGAAGAAATCCGCAAGACAGAGGAAGAGAAAGCTTTTCATGAGGAGAGAAAACGTGAGCTGTGTAACAAAAAAGCCCTGGTAGACAGCCAGATAGCAAAGATTGAGACTGTTTTGGAACATCAGCAAAAGGAGATTTCCCTCCAGACTAAGAGGAAGAAGAATCGATATCAGGTTCTTCGGAAACATTTTGAAGATATCATAGAGAGAATAGAGAAAAACAGCGCGTCCATTGACAGGAATCCTATTCAGGCCAGGCAGAATTTTGCGATTATAGCAAAAACGCTGGAGGAGACTGTGAACGCCATGCAGGAGGATTTCAGATAGGGTGAATTTCAGGTTGTGCTTACTGAGGGCGTGGAGTTGAGAGAATGTATGGGAAGAGAGGGCGCTCTGTGAGGGAGAATATTTTCAATAATTTAAGCCTGCAGCTGGCAGCTGCAGGCTTGGTTTAATATTTGACAATAAAATTACGATGAGAATTCTCAAATTTCAGGAATCTCGATTTCAATCTCATGGCCAATGGCATTTGACTTGACAATGCCGTCGATGATAGCCTGATTGTACAGGATCTGGCTTGAAGGTATTGTAGCGGTACCGCCGTTTTTCACTGCGTTTACAAAAGAGCGCAGCTTTTCATGGAACAGGTCGCCGCTGGGATCCAAAGGAATCTCCGTGCAGGTATTCTTGCCGGCAATGGTCTTATAAATTTTCAGAGGCTTATCAAAATCTCCGTTCCAGCATTCGGTGGAGGGAATCTTCAGACCGCCTTTCGTACCCAGGATCAGAGCGTCTCCTGCGGTATCCATATGCATGGCCCATGAGATTCTGAAGTCCAGCATAATGCCGCCCTCAAGACGTATAAATCCTGCCGCAAAGTCATCTACACCGAAGACATCCGCATACTCGGGATGGCCCGGGTAAGTATTCGGATCCTTGCCGAAGAAATCAGAGGTATAGCCCGTAACGGTTAGGGGCTTTGGATAGCCTACGGCGTTCAGCAGCATATCCAGGGAATAGCAGCCTATGTCGCCCATGGCGCCTATGCCGCCTGTCTCCTTATCAATGAAAGTAGTGCCGTAAGGGGTGGGGATACCGCTTCTGCGTCCGCCGCCTGACTGAATGTAGTAGATTTTTCCCAGTTCACCGGAATCTACGATCTGTTTGATGCGCTGCATATTTACGCTCATTCTGGGCTGGAAACCGATGGTGAGAATTTTGCCGCTTTTCTTCTCCGCACGCATGACCTCAACGGCCTCCTCAACGGTGACGGTAAAGGGCTTCTCCAGCATGACATGCACACCATGCTCCAGGGCATCGATGGTACAGGGAGCGTGCTGACAGTTGTAGGTGCAGATACTGACAGCATCCAGCTCCTCGGCCTCCAGCATGGCATGGCCGCTCTCATAGCAGCGGGTGTTTTCTATGCCGTTCTTCTTACAGAATTTCTCGGCCTTGCCGGGAACTAAGTCTGCAGCGGCTACCAGCTCTACATCCGGCATCTGCTTGTAGCATCTCACATGTTCCTCAGCGATCCAGCCGGTGCCGATGACGCCTACCTTTATCTTTTTGCTGGTGTCGATTTCGGGCTCTTCGTCGTAGATATGTTCAAAACGATCCAGTATGCTTTCTCCCATGATAATTTATTCTCCTATTTTCAGAAATATTTTAATGGTGTGTCTATTTTACAAGTGCATGTTTTATTACAGAAAGGATTTGAGGTAACGAATACTCATTTCGGCGCATTCCATGGAGGTGCGGTTCATGGTGGGAACATCCTGCTCTACCACAAACCATTCGCTTCCGGCATCATCACCTGCGGCGATGATGGAGGGAATATCCTGCAGTCCATAGCCCACAGGGCGGAACTCGAATTTACTGGAGGCGTCTTCTTTCTTCTCCTCGCCGCCGATCAATCCATACATATTCTCGCTCTTCTGGCCTGTGAAATCCTTTAAATGTACAATAGGCGCTCTGCCGGAATATTTGCGGATATACACAGGTGGCTTCTCACCGCCTACGTTGACCCAGCATACATCCAGTTCCGTCTGAAGCAGATCAGAGGAAATCTCGGCGTAATAAGAGTCCAGAATATACTTTCCGTCAATCTTGTTAAATTCGAAGTCGTGATTGTGGTATAATAACTGCATTCCTCTGGATTTACAGCGTTCTCCGGCATTGCGGATGCGCTTGACGGCCGCTTCCAGTTCTTCCGCATTCTTAGGACCTGTAAGCCAGGGAATGGCAATGTACTTCATGCCGGTGGCAGCGAAGTCGTCCAGGACCGCGTCATCTTCCAACAGATCCATGTTGACATGTGCGGAAACCAGCTCCAGGCCAATTTCATCCAGGATCTTTTTCATTTCCACGGCAGTCATGCCATAGGTTCCGGCTAACTCCACGCCATCATAACCCATTTCCTTTACTTTGCGCATGGTGCCTGCAAAGTCCTGTTCAGCTGCGTCGCGGACAGAATAGACCTGCAGTGCAATAAGATGTTTCTTCATATTGATAATCTCCTTTCAGTGGATTATTGCTCAAATTTATCTGTTTTGCCAATGCCTGTTTGGTAAAAATATCTCTTATCCATATGTTAATAGATGGAGGATAAAAATGATAGTTTACTTTTGCTAATTTATTCATACGATTCTGCTATATATTAGTTCATGGCTTTGACACTTTCAGTACATGTAGTACAAATATGATAGATTCAAAAGAAGAATTTTATTGTATGGTGGTATCAAAGCAATCGAAAGGATCTCTTGGTATCGTTTATGTAAAGGATCGCATGAAAATATCTCGCGGAACTGTCTGTAAACAGTAACGGTAACTGCTATGTCTTTCTATGGCTTAAATTGGTTTTCTTGAAAAGCAGGTTTTATTATTATATAATGAGTGATAGGCGGTTGGCTGAAGTATGGCTTTGTCGTTCATGACTATGCAATGTCTATGATTGATACTGACGGGAGGGCTGGAAAGTATAGAGTTTACTAAATGGAAAATGGATTTAGGATAAGGATGTATGGAGGAGGTATCATAGATGATTTATTATGAAGATGAGAGTTATATAGTGAGAACAATGGAAGAGAGAGACGTACAGGAACTTGTGCAGGGAGAGATAGCACAGGGATGGCAGGCGACTGACGATAAATATTTATTGCGCCTGAAAGATCAGCGGGAGGAAAAGTGTATTGCTTTAATAGTAGAATGCGGACATTCTGCAGTTGATTATGTAAGCGTGTATTTTAACCAATTGGCAGGACCCTTTGTGGATAGTGGATATCCGGAGATAGTGGATTTAGGTGTGCTGGAAAAGTACAGAAAATTAGGGGTTGGTTCTCTGTTAATGGATACAGCGGAAAAAATTGCATTTGAGATCAGTGATGGGATATGTATTGGTGTAGGACTGCACAGTGGTTATGGAAGCGCCCAGAGAATGTATGTAAAAAGAGGGTATATACCGGACGGTTCGAGTGTTTGGTATAGGGATGCTGTATGTGAGCAATATGCCGAATGCTGTAATGATGATGATCTGGTATTGTATTTTTCAAAGCAAATAAATGTTTCACGTGAAACATAATAGAGAATATCATTGGAACTACAAGATCATGTTTTATATGAAATATATACACTCAATATATTGTAACGCGTCTGTGAAACATTTTTGTCCTGTGAAACATGTATCATTTAGGAAATATACATTACTGTTTTATTTGTTTTTATTTAAAGGCGGCATCGAATTGTAATTATTTACGGGTAGTTCTGTTAGGTATTTTCGTGTGTGTTTTGTGGGAATATCCCGGGATTGGAAAAATTTTGGGCACAGGCTCTGAAGCCTTTGTATTCTTTGATTAATTGAGATTGGGCCGGATATTGGAATAGAATATTGATATCATTTTGAGAATATGGGAGGAAATGGTGTGAAAAAATATAAAGTCAATTTGAATGGCAGACAATATGCTATGTTGGAGAAAATGTTGGGTTCGGTTAGGGCCGGGCAGTTAGCCAGAAATCAATATATCAATGGATATGAACTTTTTTCCGATCTTTTTTTCGAAATCTGTTCACCCGTAACAGACGGTTGGAGTACATTTGAGGTCCTTTTGAAAGAGGCAGGCGAGGAATTGGATTTGCTGAGGTTTATGACAAAGGTAATATTTCCGGATGATGAGGATTATTTCGTGAGACAGTTTGGTGGAAATTTTCAATGTGGAAAGGACTTTGCGTTTCAGATTATTCTGACTTGAGTTATACGGATGGGATTTTGAAATGTGTAGCTGGCAATGTTTTTTTAAAAAGTCATTATTTGTTAAAAGAACAAAAGTTTAGGCAAATTTTTATCTGTGAAGTTGAGCTAAAGTTAAAAGTGTATTTGGTAAAAGAAATTGAGAGAGTAGATTGTTTCGATAATGCTAAGATAAGATATGGATCGCGATTGGGGAAGAGTAGACAGGTATAGATCTTTTAAGTTACATAAGTATTAATTTACAGATATATTTCAAATGTAGAGAAAGGGTCTAAGCGATATATAGATTTTGTCTTGCTGCGGTTATTTTTTTAAAAGTTTGGAAATAAAGAACTGAACTAAATTTTGAGAAATATTGAAAATTCATCTTGTATTGTTATTGGTTACAAAGGATGGTTGAAATCTGTTTTGATTTCGGATTCAATAAAAGATATTCTTCTATTCAGTCATTGTAGATTGGGCAGTAGGGAGTAATTTTAATTTTGTGTTCATACCTTTACCTTATTCCGGGGTCGGGTGTAAATGGAAACCCTAATCCCCCAGCTATGCTGGGGAGAATAGAGTAAGCGGAAGCGGTGAGGACAACATAAAAAAGCCTCCTGT
>ERZ808051.973-NODE-973-length-23059-cov-4.668393_pt1 | contig 23059 bp, 18 predicted proteins | sample MGYA00380199_ERZ808051 | MGnify/ENA primary metagenome ERZ808051 (study PRJEB31490, sample SAMN06133391) | mouse gut metagenome | isolation source: J11 | host: mice | place: China: Chengdu | collected 2015-05 ...
GACAAGGTGAGGGAAAAGAAAATGGGAGAATTATTTGCGGATATGGAGAAGATGGACATACAGGCCGAGCGGAGGAAGACGGAGGCTGAGAGAGCGCGGGCCGACAGCGCGCAGAAATTAGCCAGCAAGGAAAAAAGACGCGCCGACGCAGCAGAAGAGAACAGTATCAAATTGCTCGTTGAGCTTTGCCGGGAACTCGGCGCCTCAAGAGATGCCGCCGTCCGAAGCCTTATGGATAAAAAGAATATGGGCCATGAGGAGGCCCGGGAAAAGGCAGAACTCTACTGGAAAGACAGCTCTGAATCCTAGAGTACTTGTCATGAGCAAATGGGCGAAAAAACCTTTCGCGTTCTGCGCCGTTAGCCCTGACGCCATGGGACAGCCCCAACCCCCTGCGGCTCATGCCGCTATCCGAACATTTCATTCCATCGGCATTAAGATATGCCCTTTCTGTCTCCGATATAAATGTCAGAAGAAGTTCCGAAAGCTGTGGCGATTCGGCTGCACCGATTACCCATGGCAGAGGAACAGTTCCGTTGTATGTGCCGTCGAAAGCGGCATAGAAGCAGTCTGCATATAGACCGGGAAAGGGGAATGACTATGGCAAATATGATTGAAGCAGGTTATGCTGCGGGGACAGGATTGGACAGTACACAGCGCTCCTGCGTAAACGGCAGGGAAAAAACGGACAGCAGCTTCTCTGATGCCATGCTGGAGAAGTTTCTGCTTTCCCCGAAAGACATGTCCCTGACAGAATACAAGCTGTATATTCACGATAAAATCAAGAACCTCTACACCCATCCCTCCCAGAAGCGGGTAGACTGGCTCATTGACATCACGGACGCCGCCTACCGAAGGATGCAGGCGGACCCGCTCTTCGAGCAGCAGGTTCTGGACTATCTGGCCAGGAACAAGGCTGCCAACGTATACGGCCGCGCGCCCAGATTCGTATTGATCCACATCGACGACACCTGGGAAAAATGCTACGGTTATGCCTTTGGCGTCCAGGACGATGCCCGCGCCAGAAGAGCGGCCCAGCGCAGACGGATGGCCGAAGAAGCCGCGAAAAAAGCCCGCCGAAAAAAGCTTCTGAAAGAATATCTCAAAAAGCGCGCAGAGGCCAAGAGGCTGCAGGATAAAATGTTGAAGAATAAGATCCTGAAAAACTGGCTGGAGCATGAGCGCCTGACTAAGGAATGGCATAACCGTAAACAGACCGCACAGTTCATAAAGGAGCGGCGTAGAGAAGAAGTGCGGGTACAGACACAGGAAATCAGGGACTGGACCGAGGAGCGTCAGGCGGAGGCAGCCCGCAATGCCTATGAGGCAAGCATTGTCATGATGATTCGGCAGGAAGAACAGCTTTTTACGTAAGGGGGAACACATGCGGCACAAAATCCTAATTGCAGAGGATGAGGCGGACATCAGCCGCCTGCTTTCTGAGATACTGGAGGCTGAGGGTTATGAAACCCTCCGGGCATTCTCCGGAACGGAAGCCCTGTCCCTCATAGAACGGGAGGAGCCAGACCTGCTCCTCTTAGACCTCATGCTGCCCGGCCTGTCCGGAGAAGAACTGTTGGAGAAACTCCGGGAGGAGAAGCGCTGCAGCTTCCCCATCCTGATACTCTCCGCCAAAAGCGCCCTGGATGACAAGGTAGCCCTCCTGAAAAACGGGGCGGACGATTATATCACAAAGCCCTTTGAGCCCCAGGAGGTGACCGCCCGAATCCTGGCTGCCCTCCGGCGGGCAGCCAGCGCCGGCCCCTCCAGGCAACAGCCGGAAATGCTGGTCTACCGGAATCTAAAACTCTATCCCGACTCCCGCCGGGTGCTGGTAAACGACAGAGAACTGTCCCTGACCGCCCATGAATACAAGCTCCTCCACCTCTTCCTCCAGTCCCCGGAAAAGGTCTATTCCCGGGAGAGGCTTTACGAACTGGTCTGGGAGGGCGGCTACTACGGAGAAAACAATACCGTGAACGTCCATGTGAGCAATCTGCGCCGGAAGATCAGGGAAGCCGATGCCACCCAGGAATACATCCAGACCGTGTACGGTATCGGCTTCCGGCTGGGGTAAACCTACCGCGCCTCATCCTCCTCGGACGCTTATTTACCGTTTCCGTTAACATTTATGATTTTTCGACAATTGAGGAAAATGAGGTTTTCTATAGAAACCCCTGCTGGCTTCTGCTGACTTGCCCTTACCCTGTTAAATGAAAGAAGAACTCTTTCGGAAAAATAAAGTCAAATCTGAATGCCTCATCGGCATACACAACGGGTTCCAGAATGCTCTGAAACCCGCTGATTCCTTTTATGGAAAAAGATTCTTTGATTCTGATACTGTAATACTTTCCGCACTAATGTTAAGCGCTCTTGAAATGCTCTCTGATATATCTGTCCGCAAGGTATCATTTTCAATACTTCCCTCAGGTACAGTAAACTTAATGTCGACTCCAGCAATCTTGCTTTCCGAATAGTTTATATCCACTTCACAATCCAAAACTTTGCCCGTGCGTTTAAGCATCAAAGCTAAGGTCTTTTCCACATAATCATGATATAATTCTTCTTTTTCGATATCAGTGAGTTGCTTTACAAAGCCTGCCTCTTCTTCTCTGGATTTTCCAGTTTTCTGAATTACGAAGCACATAATTCCCAAGAAAAGAATACAGATACCAATGCCAATACTTAAAAACCACTTTTTATTCTTCATTTTCATTTTTACTCAAAGCTGGCTGTGCAGCTAACATCAGCAGTATCTACTCCATCTATGGTAAATAGACAACCAATAAAACATATATTCTCGTAATTGCCATTATCCCACACAACATTTAACGAACGCATCCACAGTCCGTCAGTTTGGTCTACATATCCCGGCTCCCAAGAAGCACGTACGCCCTTTTTATACTATTTGTTTGGAAAGTACCTTTCCTTTTTACATTTTATTATATTCATTTTAGCCCGTCAAGCATTACTTGTAATTAGTCAGGATAACGAATATTTCATCCCTTTCTGCAAAGGCATATTTTAGACCCATTAGGTGCACCGATTAAGCCGGACTTATTTGAACACATAGACGGATTGCGTACCTGTGACAAAGCATATACAACCCATTAATTGTTGCACCAATGCCATACAGCCCTGAATATAAAAATGGTCATCACATCGGGAAATCTTTACGACATCTTTAAAAGTTCTTTATGACTTATTAATCCCCCATGGTCTATACTGGTAAATGTCAGCCGGGCAGGACACCTCCCGGCGTAAAGGAGGCCAGAAATGAACGATTCCGTCATAGAAGCAAATCAAGTCACAAAAAAATACCGCTCCGTCCTGGCGCTGGATGGGGTAAGCCTGCGGGTAAGCCCCGGGAGCATCTACGGGCTGATCGGCGACAACGGCGCGGGCAAGTCCACCCTTTTGAAGCTCCTGGCAGGGCATGTCTTCCCCACCGCAGGGGAGATCCGCCTGTTCGGCCAGGCCGGGGAGCGGGAGCTTCTCCGCTGCCGCAGGCAGATGGGCGTCATGATCGAGCGTCCGGGCTTCTTCCCCAACATGACCGTGGAGCGCACCCTGGAATACTACCGCATCCAAAAGGGCATCCCTGGAAAGGAAAAGGTACAGGAGATCATGGAACTCGTGGACATCCGGGAAAAGCGCCGGGAAACATGCAAGCGCCTCTCCCTGGGCCAGAAGCAGCGGCTGGGCCTTGCCATCGCCCTGCTGGGAGAGCCCTCAGCATTGGTTTTGGACGAGCCGGTCAACGGCCTGGATCCCAGCGGCATCGTGGAGCTGCGCGCCCTGCTCCATAGGCTGAACACAGAGAAGAACATCACCATCCTGCTGTCCAGCCACATCCTGCCCGAGCTCCAGCAGACTGCCACCGTGTTCGGGTTCCTGAGCAGGGGAAAGCTCTTGGAGGAGATATCCGCCCAGGAGCTGCACGAAAGATGCGCAGACCGCCTGGACATCGCCGTGGACGACAGGGAAAAGTACGCCGCCCTGCTGGCAAAGCATTTCCCGGAGGAGAGCTGGCGGGTGCTCCCGGAGGGCACCATCCAGATCCGCGGCTTCCGCCGGGAACCTGAGGCCTACAGCCGCCTGGCCATGGAGCATGGGCTCTGCATCCTGGGGCTGGAGCGTAAGTCCGCCTCCCTGGAGGACTATTACATGAACCTGAAGAACGGAGGGAAAGAATCATGCTGAACTTTATCAGAAGCGAACTCTACAGGGCGGTTCGCAGCAAAGAAATTCATGGCACCGCCATCGGTCTGGTGGCAATGGTCCTGTTTCTGAACGTGACCTTGGGTCTCATGAAAGATGTGGAGCATTTCCGCTATGGCTCTACCTCTTTCTCCTATTCCATGCTTGTGGCCGCACCCATGCTGTACTGCTATGTGGCCTCCGACATTGCCGTCATGCTGTACGAATCCGAGAGGCGTAACGGCGCCATGGGAAACAGCGTCGCTTTCGGCCTCTCCCGGATGCAGCTGTTCGCGGGAAAATGTATTGTCTGTTTTGTGGTTTCTCTGACTCTGCTGGCACTGGCGCTGCCTGTGTACATCGGAAGCGCCGTCCTGCTGCTGCATGGGACGGGTCCCGTTACCCTATGGGATATGCTGCTGGAAATCCCTGCTATGTCTCTCATCGCCACGGCCTCCCTGATTCTGGCCGTAGTTGTGCTGAGCTTGTTTGAAAACAGCTTTTTCAGCGTTCTGGCATGGCTGACCGTGATGCTCCTGTTGCCCAAGCTTCTCCTGCTGGCCGGGATGCTCCTGGGCTCCAATGCCCTCATGAATATCGCCATGTGGATGCCGGCCAACTTCATTCCGGCGGCAACCCATGTGAATACGTCAGAATGCACTGCCGTATGGGACACGGCAGAGGGCATGATCAAGTGTCTCATGTCCGGCGCTGCTGGCATGCTTGTGTTCAGCGGGTTAGGTGTGCTATTATTGAGAAAACAGGACATTTGACGAAAATCTGCGCCTGCGCCAAAGGCGTTTTCATATGGAGGATTGAGATGGACGGCTTTTTCCGGATACAGGATTTGGGGCTGGTACTTTTTACGGTTGTTGCTGCGTATTTTTCTTTTCGGTATTTCGCCTTAAAGCATGCCCTCCGGGAGACGGCGCTGGAGCTTACCAGGATACAGGGCGACTTACTCCAAAACCGGATACTCCGCCTCCCTCTGCCGGACAAAGAACTGGAGCGGCTCATGAAGTCCGTCAACGGCATGCTGGAGCAGATCCGCAGGGAGCACCTGGCCTATGAAAAACGGGAGCGGGAGTTCCGGCAGCAGATCGAAAACATAAGCCATGATCTGCGGACGCCGCTGACCGTCATATTGGGATACCTGAAATGGCTGAGAAGCCCTGCAGGGAACACCTCTTTCCGGCTGCCGGAGACCCTGGACATTCTGGAGCACAGCGCCAGGTCCATGGAGCATCTGGTCTCCCAGTTCTATGCTTTCTCCTGCCTAAACGGACCGGATTTTGCGCTGGAGACGGAGCGTCTGGACATCTCCAGATTGCTTCGGGAGAGTCTGGCAGAGCACTGCAGGCTGCTGGAAAAGCCAGGCTTTCGCCTGGACTGCCGGCTGCCGGAGCATCCTGTGGCGGTGCAGGGAAACAGGGACGCCCTGGAGCGCGTCTTTGCAAATCTCATTCAAAATGCGGCAAGATACGCCCACAGCTATCTGGACATCCGTATGTCGGACAGCTGCGGGCAGGTTCTGATTTGCTTCGAGAATGATTCTCTTGAAATAAGAGAGCACGATGTGCCGAATCTTTTCGATCGGTTCTACAGAAACGACGGCTCCCGGGGCAAGGGCGGCTCCGGCCTTGGGCTGCCTATCGCCAAATCCCTGGCAGAGGCCATGGGTGGCTCCCTGACAGCCCGGGCTCTCCCGGAGTCAGAACCCTCCGTGGTCTGCTTTACATTCGCTCTGCCAGCGGAAACCGCGCCTGCGCCCCCCTGCCCCGGGCCTTAATGTCCGTCAGGGCAGCTTCTTCCCCGCCGAGAGGTACATCTCATACCATTCGTCCCGGGTCAGGCGTATGTGGGAGGCCTTGCAGACATCTCCTACCCGCTTTGCATTGGTGCTGCCCACAATGGTCTGGATATTGGCCGGATGACGCATGATCCAGGCCACCGCAATGGCATTGGGCGTCACCTGGTATTTCTGCGCCAGGCGGTCCATGACCCTGTTCAGTTCGGGGAATTTCTCGTTTCCGATGAAAACGCCCTCAAACATGCCGTACAGGAACGGAGACCACGCCTGTATAGTCATTTTCTTCAGCCTGCAGTACTCGATGACACTGCCGTCCCTGCTGCACCCAGCGTCATTGTGAATATTCACATTCAGCCCCCCGTCAATGGTGGGGCAGTGGGCCACGGAGAACTGTATCTGGTTCACGCACAGGGGCTCCGACAGACAGCTGTTCAGCAGCTCCATCTGCATGGGATTGTGGTTGCTGACGCCGAAAGCGCGGACTTTTCCGGCTTTTTTCAGGATGTTGAAAGCCTCCGCCACCTCCTCCGGCTCCATCAGCGCGTCCGGACGGTGCAGCAGCAGGATGTCGATATAGTCCGTATTGAGCCTCTTTAAGCTGCCGTCCACGGACTCCAGGATATGTTCCTTTGAAAAATCGTAGCAGATGCCGGGGCGGATAGCGCATTTGGTCTGTATCACCATCCGGCTGCGCAGTTCGGGCGTCAGGATTTTCCCGAACTGGCTTTCCGCCTCTCCCCCTGCGTAAATGTCCGCATGATCAAAGAAATTGATCCCCGCCTCCATGGAAGCCTCCACCAATTCCTGCACGGCCCTGCTGCTTCCCAGACCGGTAATCCGCATGCATCCCAGGCCGATAGCCGATGCCTCCGGCACGTTTTCATTGATTTTCAACATCTTCATAAGAGTGATTCCTCCAGTCTTCTATTTTTTCGGTATCCGAAAAATTTCTCCCTTTTTCCGTCCCGGAAAGGTCTTAGACGAAATAACGCATTTTTTACGCATTAAATCGAAACCCACCAGCATACCCCATACCGGTCAATAACGGTGGCGCAGCATTTGCTCCAGGGCAGCTCGTGAATCTCCTCCAGGACAGCGCCGCCATCGCGCAAAACTTCAAGCGCATGCCGAACTCTCTCTTCGGTTCCCATCTCAAATACATTAAAAGTCATTGTTTCCCATTTCAATTTGTGAACGACATCCACATCGCAGGGATTCTTCGCTTCTCCGATCGCCAAAAAGCCCTGGCCCTCGACGGATAATTCGCAGTGTTCATAGGCAGTCCCGCTATCATTTTTGATCTCAAAGGTTATCTCTGCGCCAAATGCCCTGCAATAAGTTTCTGCCGCCTCCATGCTGTTTCTTACATAAACTTGGGTATAGTTTTTCATCCGTGCCCCTTTCCCCGCCGTTCACTCAAGTCCCGACGCATCAGTCCGTCTCCTCTCTCCACATATCCGACACGAAGTACATCAGCGCCGCCCAGGTATATAAGGGGTAATATCTTCCCCGCTGATCCCGGCCCGTGCGCAGGATTTCCCTGGCCTGGCTCCCGGTCAACAGGCAGAAGCCGTCGAACTGCTCCGAGCCCACCGCCCCCTCCTGGGACAGGTCGGAGAGCTTTGCCGATCGCAGCACGGCACACATCAGCGCATTGCTCTCGTCCGTGAGTCCGGGCGTGGAAAACACCAAGGGATTCACCACTTTGACGGAATCGGCGGCTTTCACTTCCAGGCCGGTCTCCTCTCTGATCTCCCGGATGGCCGTGGTAATGAGCGGATCCGGTTTCCCCTTGTCCTCTTCGTCAATGAGCCCCGCCGGCACGCTGAGCAGATACTGGCCCGCCGGATAGCGGAATTCATAGGACAGCAGAAGTTTTGGCTCCTCCCCCTCCCCGTCAAGGATGACGAAGCAGCTCACGGCGTCCGCAAGCATGGCCGCGAATTCCTCATCCGACTTCACTGCGGTGAGATTTTCCATGTCCCTCCTGGTGGCGTCGTAGTAATGCTTCCCCGGGGCGTACTGCAGATCCGCCACCCGCAGATAGGGGGAGTCGAACAGGGTCTTTACATTCTCTTTTTTTATCTGGATTTTGTCTGCCATCGCTTTCATACCTCCTGCCTCTATCCTACTCTATTTCGGACAGAATTACAAAGCTTTTATGAAAAAATCTAACGGATGCCGCTGCCCCGTGAAGTCGAAAAAAATGTCACATTCCGGCACATTTTAGCATATTATAGTTTAAAGTATATAGATGGAAAGCAGCCCCGGGCATTAAGGAGGAAAGAATATGCAAAATCGTTTGATATGGGATGAACGGTATAATACAGGGGTGGACATCATTGACAGGGAACACAAAAAACTCTTCAACATTCTCAATAAACTGTTTGGCTTTGTAAACAGAGAGGAAAAAAGCCACTTTGCCTGTCAAGAGGCGATAAAATACTTCAAGGATCACGCCATCCAGCACTTCGCGGATGAGGAAGCCTACATGACTTCCATCGATTACCCAGGGCTTAAGGCCCACCGTCGCATCCACAGAGAATTCCGAAAGCGGACGCTTCCCGCCCTGGAAAGCGAACTGGAGCAGACACATTTTTCCCCAACCTCCATTCAGCATTTCCTGGGGGTGTGCGCCGGCTGGCTGATCGGACATACTCTGATTGAAGATCATGCGATCGTCAATGGCGAGCCTATCCGGCATTGGGAAAATCTATTGCCTGAGGAAGAGCAGATTGTCATGGGACAGACCCTCTCCAGCCTGCTGCACAGCATGTTCCGGCTGGATTGCCGGCTAATCAGCAATTGCTATGCCGGGGACAAATTCGGAGACGGTCTCTGCTGCCGGCTGGTCTACAGCGACGGGGACAAAATGAGATGGGAATTCTTCCTGCTTTTTGAGGAGCAGTTGATCTACAGCACCATCGGCAATGTCATAGCCGCAAAATCGGAGACCACGGACATGATGCTGTCCAATGTGGCAAAGTATGCGGCAAAACAGCTGGCGGAACGCCTCCGGCGGCATTTTTCATCCCTGAAGTCTCTTGCGCTGGCGGAAGAGCACCTGCTGACCTATGAACAGTTCTACAAGATCTACAAGCAGCTAAGTCCCCAGTTCAGCTTTCTCTTCGATACCGGCAAGGGGTATTTCGCCTACTGTATGACCTCTTCCGAGGCAGCGCTGCGCCAGGACGGTGTGTCGGCAGTCACAGAAGTCACAGAGAATGCCCTGGCTCAGCTTGAGCGCCGTCTGCGCCGTGCCGGTCCTGGGGCGGATAGCGATACGGGCCAAAGCAGTGCTCCGGCAAAAAGCGAGGGCCGTACCCATGATTTCCCGGCGGAAAACCAGATGCCCTTTTGGCCGGACAGCGCCGAAACCCACGCCGGGCAAAGGAAGAGAATACTGGTGGTGGACGACTCGGATTTCATGCGCAGTACCCTGCAGGATGTACTGGGCAGCGACTATGAGGTGAAGACAGCCGATTCCGGCATGTCCGCCATCCGCAGCATCACCCTTATCCGGCCGGACCTGGTGCTGCTGGACTATGAGATGCCTGTCTGCAACGGAAGTCAGATGCTACAGATGATCCGCTCCCAAAAAGATTTCTCGGATATCCCCGTCATCTTCCTCACCAGCAGAGTGGATCGGGAAAGCGTGAAAAAAGCCATCTCACTGAAGCCCGACGGCTATCTGTCCAAATCTCTTTCCGTGGGATCCGTGAAGAGAGAAATCGACCATTTCTTTGAAAAGAGGGGCGAAGAATAGACAGCGAACCTGTCTTATCAGCTCAAAGCGTCACCCCCTGTTTGAAAATCGCCATATCGTGATAGCCGGCCTCCTCGCTGCTGACTTTCCGGCCTGAGGCCACCTCCAGCACATAGTCAAACAGCGCTTCCGTCTCCCTTTCCATGCCGCTCTCCTCCGCCAACACGCCTGCGTTAAAGTCGATCCAGTTGGATTTCCTTTGGGCCAGGCCGGAATTGGTGGATATCTTCACCGTGGGCACCGGAGACGCAAACGGTGTGCCCCGGCCTGTGGTGAACAGAACGATATGGGCGCCGGCTGCAGCCAAAGCCGTAGCGGCCACAAGGTCATTGCCCGGCGCGCTCAACAGGTTCAGCCCCTTTTCCTCCACGATCCCTCCATAGGGCAGCACCCCCTGCACCAAAGCGCTTCCGGACTTCTGGGTACAGCCTAAAGATTTATCCTCCAGGGTGGAGATCCCGCCTTTTTTATTTCCCGGAGAGGGATTCTCATATATGGTCTGGCCATGGCTTTTATAATAATTCTTGAAATCGTTGATCAGCATTACGGTCCGCTCAAACAGCTCCTCATTGGCGCAGCGGTTCATCAGTATGGTCTCCGCCCCGAACATCTCCGGCACCTCAGTGAGGATGGTGGTGCCCCCGGCCGCGATCAGCTTATCGGAGAAATGTCCCACCAGAGGGTTGGCCGTGATGCCGGACAGCCCGTCGCTGCCGCCGCATTTCAGGCCGATGACCAGCTCGCTTACGCTTATGGGTTCTCTCTGAAAGACTCCGGCATAGCTTACCAGCCCTTTGACGATCTCCAGGCCCCGGGCCACCTCGTCCCCGCACTCCTGTGCTTCCAGAAATTTCACCCTGTCTGCATCGAACGCTCCGATATAGGGCTTCAGCACATGGATATTGCTGTTCTCGCAGCCCAAGCCCAGCACCAGGACGCCGCCTGCGTTGGGATGTTTGACCAGGTTGGTCAGTATTTTCCTGGTATACTCCTGATCCTCCCCCATCTGGGAACAGCCGTAGGGATGTGGAAATGCGATGACCTCCTCAACGGTGCATCCCCCGCAGAGGACGGTGCCGGGCCCGGCCCCAGGGCATGCCTCAGCTCCGGCCTCAGAACATGCCTCAGCCCCGGCCTCAAAACATGTCTCAACCCCGGCCCCAGGGCATGTCTCAGCCCCAACCTCCGGGCGTGCCTCAGCCCCGGCCCCAGAACATATCTCAGCTCCCCCCGGGCCTTGTTTTGGACTGCCTTTTGGACTGCCGCAGGCATGCCGGAAATCCGCCAGCCATTCATTGGCCTGCCTGGCTATGGCAGCAGCTACATTGTTCACACAGCCCACGGTAGGGATAATCCAGATTTCGTTGCGGACACCTGTCTTGCCGTCCCTGCGCCTGAAGCCCTCGAAGACATATCCTGCTTTCCCGGTGTCGGAAAGTTCCCCTCCCGCCCGCTTCTCACCGTCAGCCCAGACCGGCCTGTACTCATACTCCAGCAAATCCCCCAGCGCCGTCTCCAGGTTGTGGGTATGGACCCAGGCCCCCGGGGGGACAGGCTCTTTCGCCATGCCGATGCAGTGGCCGTACTTGATGACTTGGCCTCCCGCTGGGATATGGCAGATCGCCATCTTATGCCCGGCAGGGATAGGTTCCGCTGCCATGATCTCCCCCCAGGGCCTCTCCCCGGCGGCAATGTCCCGCAGGGCCACCGCCACATTATCCTTTTCATGAATCCTTATGATATCCTGCATAGCGCCGCCCTCATGCCGTTCTTCCTGATATCCTCCAGATATGCCGCCACAGCTTCGGTCAGTCCCTCCGTCCGGTTCAGATCCTGCCCGAAGAAAGCCTCTTTTCCAAGAAATGCCTCCGTGAGCGCCCTGCTGTCCCTTTCGGAATTCTCCCGGAAGAATTCCAGCACTTCTCCGTCGTCCCGAATCTCGTACTCCTCCCCCTCCCTGTGTCCCACGAGCGCATTGCCCCGAATCTCCGTGCCGTGATAGAACGCCAGTAGCGCTGCCAACGAAAAGGTCAGCCGGGCAGGCAGTCTGCCGAATCTCTCCCTGTACTCCAAAAGGCTGGGCAGGCATCTCGCCCGCCATTTGGACACGGAGTTCAGGGAAATGGCAAGCAGCGCGTGGTTTACGTAAGGATTGTTAAAGCGGTTTATGACCTCCTCGGCAAATTCTACCAGTTCCTCCTTGGGCAGCGTCAATGTGGGAATCACCTCGTCGAAAATGGTCCTCTCCATGAAATTTCGGATATCCCCGTCCTCCATGGATTCCCTAACGATATCATTACCGCACAGATAGGAAGCCGGCACGAAAGAGGTATGGGCGCCGTTTAGGATGCGCACCTTTCTCTGCTTATAGGGCTTTTGGTTCTCTGTGAAAATCACGGGCAGTCCTGCCTCCGGCAGCGGAAACTCCCCGCTTATGTCTCTCGGGCTTTCGATGACCCAGAGCGCGAACGGCTCCCCCGTCACCAAAAGTCGGTCCTCATATCCGAAAGCCTCCCATTCTTTCTCCGCCCTGTCCCCGGGATACCCCGTGACAATGCGGTCCACCAAGGTGGAAGTGAAGATACACGCCTCCTCCACCCATGCCTTGAACCCGTCGCCCAGGTTCCACAGATCCGCAAATTCCATGACGCATTTCCTGAGCATTATGCCATTGTCGTCTATCAGCTCCACGGGCAGCATGATCAGTCCCCTGTCCCTGCTGCCCCGAAAAGTCTCATATCTGCGGTGCAAAAATTGGGTCAGCTTCCCCGGAAAAGTCCTGGGCGGCTTCCCCTCGAACCTGTCCTCCCCATCGAACACGATGCCCGCCTCGGTGGTGTTGGACACCACGAACCGCAGGCTCTCAAGCTCAGCCAGCTTCATATACTTGTGGTATTCGCCGTAAGCGTCCACGGCGTCCGCAACGCTGGTTATCCGGCGGTTTATCACTTTCGCCTCGCCCTGCGCAATTCCCCGCAGAGACACCGTATACTGACAGTCCTGCCTGTGAAAATGCTCCAGACTTCCGAATTCAATGGGCTTGACCAGCACAATATCCCCGTCAAATTTCCCCTGCTCATTGGCAATGTCAATCATGTAGTCGACAAATGCCCGCAGAAAATTCCCCTCCCCGAACTGCACCACTCTGACAGGTCTCTCCTTTTTCCCCGTCATCGCCTTTCCCAATACCTCCATACCGCCGCCTCCTATGCCCTTTCTGTGCCTGTTTCCGTTGTCATGTAAGCGCTTACATTTTTATCTTACTTCCTTCTCTCCCGTTTGTCAATCAATAGATTCCGGCGGATATCCTCCACACGAACAAACCCAGGCAATCGCCTGGGTTGCTTTGGCCGCATGCGCCTGACAAGCCGTACCCTCCGAAGCTTCTCTCGGGTACGGCCTGCCGCAGTCATGTTTCCCTTTATAGATTCGGATATCCGTCCTTTGCCTCCGGCAAGGCCGAACCACGCGCCCGCCTTATTCGCCGGTGATACCCGTATTCTCGATTCCCTGAATAAACTGCTTCTGCACGAACACATACAACAGCAGCAGCGGCGAAATGGAGATCAGCGTAGCCGCCATCTTGTAAGCCTTGTTCAGCTTGAACGCGCCGCCCTGTGCCGTGGCCACCGAGCTGAACTCGCTGTTGAACATGTTCAGCTTGGAGGGCAGCAGCTCAATATTCCCCCTGAGCAGCGTGCCCGTAATATAGGTCTCGTTCCAGTTCCACACAAAGGAGAACAGGAACACCACCAGAATCGTGGTGGCCGACATCTTCACCACAATGAACCAGAATATCTTCAGGGAGGAGGCGCCGTCAATCTGGGCGGCCTCGTCCAGCACCCTGGGAATCATGTTGAAAGACGTATAGAAGATCAGGATCAGCACGGTGGAGTACACGCCCTGGCCCAGCAGCGCCATGGATACCTGAGGAATGGCAGTGCCGATCAGCTGGATGGCAGTGGCCTCCTGGGCGGACACAAACATCATCAGCCTGGGGATCATGGTCACGGGCGTGGGAATGATGAATGCCAGTACGATCATCACAAACCACAAGGCCTTGAACTTGAACTCATATCTGGAGAGCGCGTAGCCTGTCATGGCGGACACAACGGTCTGGGCCACTGCCATGCCGCCGGACCAGAGAATGGTATTGCGCAGGGTGGGCCCTACTTTCAGCACCGTCCCCGCCACCTCCAGGTTGTTCAGCGACAGCTTCTTTGGTATCCAGGTCACGGACGGGTCAATAATGTCGGCCGATGACATAAAAGTCTTGGCAATCATCTCGAAGATGGGTTCCAGATAGACAAAGCCCACACAGACCAGCACAAAGTAGATCACTCCCTTTGCGATTGTGTTCCTCCACCACCTGAAATTATGTTTCTGTTTTATCTTTCCTTTTGTCTTCGTTTTTCCTCTCATACCGTCCTCACCCCCTACCAGATGTCTCGTCTCTTGGGCTGCCGTTCCTTAAAGATCAGGCAGGCCGCCCCAATCACAAGCAGTACCACAACGCAATAGATCCAGGAATAGGTAGCGGCAAATCCGAAGCCGCCGTTGGTATTGTTGGTGGCTGTCTTGATCAGCGAGTATATCGCGCTGGTGTCATAGGTTCCCAGCTGGGCGATGGTAAAGATCACTGCCACCAGGGCCGTAGGCTTGATCATGGGAATCGTGATCTTCCACAAAATCTGCCACTCGTTGGCCATGTCGATTTTGGCCGCCTCATACAGGGAAATGTTGATCCGCTGCAGGCCGCTGACAAAGAGAACAATGGGAATCCCCGTAAACCAAAGGATCATGGTCAGCTGGTCAAAGATCCCCTCCATGAACAGGGCGATCCTGGGGGAGTAGCTGCGGATCATGTTCAGTATGAATACGCCCTCGTAGCCATTGTACAGCCCCTGAGCCGCCTGCACCGTCTCCTCCGTCTTATCCAGGATCTGGCTCATCACCGGCCCTGACATGATGATCACGGGCAGGAAGTAGATGGTGCGCATCAGCCCTTTTCCCACCTCGATCTTGTTCAGCAGATATGCCATCACAAAAGAAACCACCAGGATGACAAAGGTGTAGGGAATCACCATTCCCAGAAAAGACCCAAGGGCCGGGACGAACTCCGTGTTCCGGAAAAATGCCGTATAGTAATTGCTCCAGCCTGCAAAAGTAATGTCATAGCCCGTCACGTTGGTATTCACATTGCAGAAGCTCAGTGCAATGGTGGCTCCAAAAGGAATAAGGGTAAACAGGACAAAACCCGCGATCCATGGCGCCATAAAAGCGTAGCCAAGCCGATTCTGACGCTTTTCATAGCCTTTTGTACGCCCGCTTTTCGTGCGTTTTTCATTCTTCTTCGCCATTGTCCGTCACTCCTTTCCCACCACTGCCGCGCTCTGAGGCGCAACCGTCGTCCCCTGGTAAGTCACTTCATGCTCCGTGTAGTTGACGACCACATATCTGATCTCGTCGCCCCTGCGGTAGCTGTTGATGACCACGCCGTCCTCCGGAACGGTTCTGTCTGTCCACGCAAAGTCCTGTACCTGGCTGAGCACATCGTTGATCTGTCCGTACACGGTCTCGATCAGCTCCTCGTAGAGCGTGTACTCCGTGGAATAATAGTTTGCCGAGAAAGTGTCCCCCAGCTTATAGGAGGGCTCTTTCGACAGGATGAACGACGGATAAATATTGTAATCGATCATCCGCAGGATACAATCCTGGGTATAGAAAGAGAAATTCGCATAGGGCGCGTACATCTCCATGGTTCCGTGAAGCACCATCTGGAGAAACGGCACCGTGTCCGTCTCAAAGATGAACTGAGAGCTTCCCACCGGGGCCTGCAGATAGCGATCGGTGTATTTCCAGAGATAGCTGTTGGGATTCTCCAGATTCAGCTTTGTCTCCTGTCCCACTTCCTCCAGGGTATTCCGGTACAGCTCCACACTCTCCGTCAGGCTGGTGACCACGCCGTCCCTGCTCCAGTTGGAGGTGAGCACATGCGGCATCTCCGTCAGTGTCAGGCTGTCCGAAAAATCAGACGTTTTGCCCGCCAGCTGCCTGGTCCACTCTGCCGTCTTCTCCGGCGTGGCGTAGCTGAAGAGAGCGGTAGGCACATTGGCCGGCAGAATCGCGCTTTTGTCAATGCTCAGATACCAGTTGCTGATACATTTTACTGCCGTATTGTAGTAATTTACCATTTTTCGGTTTACGGACACCGTGTTCCGGGCCAGGGACACATCCACGCCCCGCTCCGCAAAATCCCGGATCAGACTCTTGAAATCCCCCTTACTGCCTATGGCGCCGGAAAATTTCAGCTTGTAAGGCTTCGAGAGACTCTCTCCGCCTTTCTGCCATCCGATGAGGCCGGAATTGATATTGGTGATTCCCTTTTCCAGCACCCGGTTCAGGATATCCTCCACATCCTCCGTGGTAGTCATCTCCACCTGGGTATTTCCCACGATGCCGCTCTTGGAATCCGCCATGATGAAATCCAGCCGCAGTGGAATGTCTCCCCCGCCCGCCTCGGACAGCGTCAGCTCCCCGGTGCCCAGCAGATATTCCCTGTACACTCTGGCCATGCCGGTATAGTCTGCAGGCGCGGTACCGTCGCTGCCGTCTCCGAACAAAAAGGCGTAGGTCATGTCAATGTCATAGCGGTAGATCTCGTCCATCTGTTTGAAGAAGCCGCTGCCCTGCTCGTCGTACAGCTGATAATAGTTGATGTTCAGCTCAAATCTGGGATAGGCCCAGGTGTAAGTGGTGGCCTTGGTGCCGTCCGGGTTCACGATGATGTCCATGTACTCGGCGCCCCGGTTTGCCCAGGCCGCAAAGGCCATCTGCCCGTCTCCGTGGGCGATGCCGAACACCGGCATAACCGGATCTTTCACCGGCACGTCGTCGTAATAGGCGAAGCTGTAGCTGCTCTCCGTGGCATAGTCCCTGCCGTACACATCCCCTTCGTAGGCATTGAACACGGAGGTATTGTCCACAAACCGGATCAGGCTTCCGCTGCCGTCAGGCACCAGCACATAGCCGGGCACCCGGTAGCTGTCCTCTTTCTCCCACTCCAGGGTATCCGGGTTCATCACATTCATGCAGCCGCCGCTGGCTCCCAGAAAAGGCGTGATATCAATGGCTGCCAGACTGTTCAGGCCGCTTCCGGACATCTCCCCGCCGGGAATGTAATAGTCTATGCTCTCCTCCCCCAGGGTGATATAGACTTTCATGGTTACATCCGGCTTCCGGAACCGGATGTCCAGACAGTATTTTCCCTCCTCCGCCTTGCTCAGCACGGATTCCGCATCCTCCTCGGAAGCGGAGGAAATGTACTTTATCTTGTCGCTGTCATAATACTCCAGCGTAATCAGGGAATTCGCGATTCCCACATAAGTGCTGTTCAGGTCGTCTGGATAGCTTTCCGCCGCCTCCAGAATCTCCTCCGGGGAGGCCTTTTCTTTCTCCAGCGCTTTCACCGCGTCTTTCACATCCCCGGGAAAGGGCAGATCCGCGCCGGTTTTGATGCAGTATCCGGTCTGTTTATCCACAATGGCAAGGATGTCTCTGTCCTCCCGCCAGTAGTATTTTACCGTCCCCGTCTCCAGCAGCAGCTCATATTCCGCGTACTCCGCAGGTTCGTATTCCGCTCTCTCCGGCGCCGTCCTCGTGTCGCGGTTGGTCGCCACATAGGCCTGGGCGCGGACAGGCCAAAGCCCCATGCCGAAAATCGGTATCAAGCCCAAGGCAATCCATTTGTTTCTTTTCCCTCTCTTAAAAAACATTCTGGATCATCTCCTTTCCGACGGAGGCCAGGAACGTGTACAGGCTGTTCCACATAATGGAAATGATGATGCCGATCACCGCCACAATCACCATAAACACCACCGTCAAAACGATACTCTTCACCGTCTCCCCGAAAGTATAGTCATGTACTGTCTGAAGCCCGATAAATATGGTAATGACGCTCCAGACGATTCCGATGAGCAATACCAGCGTCAGCAGAAACGCTTCGTTGTAGGTCAGCACATATGACACACAGGTCACCACAAGCAGCGCGATCATGGCGGGCATCAGGCCGTTGGCCGGTATCATGAAGATCTGCTTAAAGGTGCCGTCCCCGTCGTTGATGCTGGTCACCAGATAATTGCAGATCACAAACAGTCCCAGCAGCGCGAAGAATCCCAGCACAATGGAGCCGATGTCCATGTTCTCCACTTTCACTGTCTGGTAGATAAATCCTTTCACGGTCTTGTACGCCATAAAGTCGATGAAGAACAGCAAGTAAATCACCGCCGCGGAGAACACGGAGCCCTGTCTGTACTTGCGTATTTCGTAGTAGCAGTCCATGGGGTGCCTGGGAGTCTTCAGGGCGTAGAGAATGTCTTTCCACACCGGCAGGGACTCGGACCTGGCCCTCACCCGCTCTCCTGCTCTGGCCAGACGCCCGCCCTTTCTCTTGTCAATTTCCCTGACGACCTTTTTCAAGACCAGCAGTCCGATGACCAGTCCCAGGATCAGTCCCAGCCATTTCTGAATCCACTCATTGCGCACTTCCCAGAAAGACTGGGAGTAGTATTCCTTATTGTTGGCCACTTTAAAATGTTCCAGAGAGGCCTCGTAATCCTCCGCGTGGAGATAGGCTTTGCCTACGCCGTTGTGGGCCAGCACGGACATCTGGTTCAGCTTCAGCACCTCGTTCCACTTACTCATAGCCTCCTCATAGCGCCCCTCCTCGTAGAGATTCATGGCCGTATAGACCGTCCGGGCGTACTCCGTGGGCTTGAAAGACTGCAGATACCCCTTTGTGCCGTCCACCGCCCAGATATTTCCCTCCGTATCCACCGCGATGGAGGGCAGGCTGGCAAAGAGACCCGCGATGTCCACTGTAGTCACATAGGAGCCGAACTCAAAAATCTCCTCGCCGTTCTTGGAGTAGATATTGATATAGCCCGACGCGGAACAGGCGTAGATCAGCCCGCTTCCGTCCACATAGACATCCGTCAGATTGTCAAAGGACCAGACATCCGACTTGAACATATTGCCGCCGTTGGTACTGTGCTTTTTCATGCCGTTTCGGTGGGTTCCGCTGGTAGCGGTATAGACGATTCCGTCACGGTCTACAAACACATTGGCGAACACCGTGGGATTGATGTCCACCAGATTGGCCAGCTGATCTCTGGTAAACAGCAGCTGCTGCAGCCTTTGGGAAAAAGTCAGATCCGCGTCGTTCACCGCGAAATACCCCAGAAATTCGCCGGTCTTCGCCAGTTGGATTACACCGTTGTAGACGCCCTCCCCGATAAGGTACACGTTTCCCCCGCCGTCCACCGCCACCCGCTTGGGCTCATAGTTGGTGTCCGCGAAAATCGGAGCGTCCGGTCTGGTGAGCTTGTTGAGCAGATTAAAATCCTTGTCGAAGATCAGCACGGCCTTGGCCCCGGTATCCGCGATATAGATGTCACCGTTTTCCGTCACGTATACGCCCCTGGGGCCGGTGAGCTCGCTGCTCTCCAGAATCCCCGCCACCTGCCCTGACGTGATGTCGTACTTGATGACCCGCTTATTGCCCGTGTCCGCAATGTAGAGCATATTGTCCTCGTCGATAAACAAATCCTCCGGAGTGGAAAGGCCCAGCTCCGTGACGGTCTTATCCGGCAGATACGCGTCCTGGGTTCTCTCCCAGTTCTTATCCTCGTCCGCCGCATAGGTGTAGGAGGTAGCCTGGTTGGCGCTTGCCGTCATGGACGTCTGCGCAAGCAGGGATACCAGCGCCAGGAGGAACAGGATATTCTTAAATCCGCTGTGTTTTTTCATCACTATACCTCTATTTTAGTTCCGCATCTGCCCTCCAGTACCTAGACATAGGCAGAGAATTTCCGGCCGCAGAGGGAATGCGTCCGTAAATCCTCTGGGGTACCGGATGGGCAGATGCTGTTTTAATTAGCTATTGACACTTCTTAGCCGGACTACTTGATGCCGGAATGGCTCATGGTATTCATCACCTGTGACTGCATGCAGACAAAGATGATCAGGTTGGGCAAAAACAGCAGTACCGATGCCGCTGCCGTCATGCCTGCCGCCGCTATGGCATTGTTGGTGGACAGAGAGTTCAGGTAGTAGGCAAGGGTCCGCATGGTGTCATTGTTCACATAATTGTTGGAAGCCTCCGTGGCCATCCACACCTGCTGGAAAGTCAGAACAATGGAGGTAGCCAGGGCCGGCCGGATCAGCGGGACAATGATCTTTCGCACAATGGTCAGCTCTTTTGCGCCGTCCATGACCGCGGCTTCGATCAAAGCGTCCGGAATCTGGTCCGTGAACTGCTTTACCAAAAACAATCCCACGGGCATGGCCGCCAGTGGCAGCACGTGCACCAGCCAGGTGTCCGTCAGATGCAGCCTTGTGATCACCAGATATCTGGAGATGGCCACGGCTGTAGGCACGAACATCAGCGCCAGCTGGTTGATCTCGAAGAGAGCCCCCTTGCCCTTGAAGTTCTTTTTGGCGAATGTGTACGCCCCCAGAATCGTGATGACCAGGTTCAGGGCCACGGTCATCACCGTCACCAGCACCGAGTTCAGCAGGTAGCGCAGCATGGGCACTCCTGTGGTGCTGGAGAGGGCGAACAGGCTCTTAAAGTTATTCATGGTCGGATTGTGCGCCACAATATGGGGCGGGAACGCGAACAGCTCCCCCAGAGGCATGAACGCACGATTGACCAGCATGATCACGGGCAGAATCATAAACACTGCCAGCGGAATCAGAATGACGTAAAACTTGATCTGTCCCCTGGAAAAATTCCTGGGATTGATGCGGGAGCCCTGAAAGTCGCCCCGCCTTTGTCTCCTCTTTTTCAACTTTATCCCTCCCTGCCTAATCGTTATCGCCGAACAGCCGGCCGGCCACCATGTTGAAGCCGTACACCACAAGCAGCAGCACTACGGAGATCGCCGCGGCATATCCCATCTCATAGCGCAGGAAGCCGTAGTCGTCAATATGGTTAGTGATCAGCTGTCCAGAGTAGTTGGGAGTGGGATTCGCTCCGCTTAAGGTGACGCCGATCCACCCCATGTTGAACGCATTGACAATGGCCATGACCGCGCCGAAGAACATCTGGGGCTTCATGGAGGGCACCGTGATGTAGATGATCTCCTGAAAACGGTTCCTGATGCCGTCCACATAGGCCGCTTCGTACAGCTCCTGATCGATATTCAGAATACCGGATATCATGGACAGGAACCCGATTCCCATTGCCGACCAGAGGGATACGATGATCATTATCAGCATAAAGTAGTCGCTGGTCAGCAGAAACTGCACCGGCGTGTCCACAAGCCCCAGGCGCAGCAAGATGCTGTTGAACCATCCCGACTGATCGCCGGAGAAAATCGTCTTCCAGATGACGCCGATGAACACGCCGCCCAGCATGGAGGGCGTGTAGATACAGAGGGCCAGAATCGTCCTGGGAATAGGCTGTATCTGCGCCAGCATCCAGGCCAGCAGGAAAGATATCACATAGCCGCCGGGGCCCACGATCAGCGCGTATAGGAAAGTATTGGGCAGTACGTACTTCAGGAACACCTCGTCCTGGGTGAACAGGGTGATGTAATTCAGCAGTCCCGTAAAGCTGGGCTCATTGATCACGTCAAAATAAGTGAAAGACAAGCCCATGGCAATGATCACCGGAACCAGAATAAAAGTGGAAAACAATATGATATATGGCAGAAGCATCAGGTACGCCTTGCCGTCCTCCTTTGTAAAACGCCGTCTCTTTCTATTCCTCTCTGCCGGCCGCATACCCGTCACCTCCTGTTTTTGCCCGGTCCATCTGCTCCTGAATCCAGTCCACGTCCCGGATCACATAGTCCTTGAGACGTTCTCCCGATTCATTGTAATATCCCAGCTCCTGCATCTTCTTCCTGATCTCCCGGTTGATGGCGATGACTTTCTCGTCGGCCGCCACCTGGGCCGAAGTTCCGTCAAAGACCATGGCATTCCAGATGTCGGAAATGGAGCGCTCCAGCAGATACTGTCCCGGCGTCCTGGGCACATCCCGCAGTTCGTATACCATGTCCATGATGATCTCCTTGTCTTCCTGCCCGATGGGAGCCTGCTCCAGCGCCGCCACATTGGAGGGCAGCCAGAAATAGGTATCCCCGTAGGTGGAGCGCAGGGTATAGGTGTATTCCACCTGAGTCTCCTCGCTGGTCCACCACTTCATAAACTCCCAGGCCTGGTCGGCCATCCGGGTCCCCGCAAAGATCACGCCGCCGCTGCCGTTGGCCACAAAGCTTCTGTCGATGGTGCCGTCCTCCTGCACGGTTCCCAGATAGGGCGCAAGCTCCCACTGTCCCTCCAGCTCCGTGGCTCCGTTCTTTATCAGCACATAGGTGTTGGAGTCAATGATGCCTATGGGCAGAACGGAATAGCGGAAAGAGTTGAAGAATTCCTGCACCTGGGTATCCAGGGAATAAGCCACAAACAGCTCGCCCAGGTTTTTCAGTCCTTTCACCGCCTCCGGCTGGTCGATAGCCGTCACAGTGCCGTCCTCCGCGTAGAGCTGGCCTCCGTTCTGGAAGATCAGGGGCGTGGTCTGGTAGAACCATTTATAACCCACGCCGGAGGAAATATTGTGATAGAAGTTCATGCCGTAACGCTGTAAGCTGGGCAGCAGGTCAACCAGCTCGTTCCAGGTATCCGGCACCTCCAGCCCCAGATTCTCGAAAATGTCCGTCCGATAGATTACGGCATTGAAGTCAAGCGTCTCCGGCATGGCATAGATCCCCTGATTGTACGTATAGGGGACCAGTTCCCCCGCCACAAAGCGGTTCGCCACCTGCCAGTAATCCTCAAACTGGGTCATATCGTACAGCGCGCCCCTGCAGGCCAAGTCAAAGGGCATATGGGAGCTCAATCCCAAGGCTATGTCCGGCGTCTCCCCTGCCGCGCAGGCCAGCGTCAGCTTGTTGGCGTCGGGCATGACGGAAATCTTGACCTTGATGCCGGTTTTGGGCGTAAATTCCGTGTCCGCCAGCTTCTGCAGCAGATCCACATGGGTCAGCGCCCTGGAGACCCAGATATTCAGCTCGTCCTCCCGGGCCGAGGTGGTCTTGTACTTCTCGGATACAAAGGAATAGTACACTGTCCGTATGCTGTTGGCTGCCTTTGCCAGCAGCCCTGCTTTGGCTTTGGGCATCTTATCCTGGCCGAAAGCATAGACGGCGTCCAGGGAGAAATTCACGTTCATCACAGAGGAAGTGAACTTGCTCACCGCCACCAGAACGGAATTGTCC
>ERZ808051.974-NODE-974-length-23057-cov-5.313534_pt1 | contig 23057 bp, 21 predicted proteins | sample MGYA00380199_ERZ808051 | MGnify/ENA primary metagenome ERZ808051 (study PRJEB31490, sample SAMN06133391) | mouse gut metagenome | isolation source: J11 | host: mice | place: China: Chengdu | collected 2015-05 ...
TTTTGGCGCTCGCAAGTCTCGCAAAATTGCATAAGGATGCAATTTTGACTTCGCGGTACTGTATGGCTGAACTGTTATGCTCCTCCCTTAAGACAGGCTTGGGAAACGGCGCTATATTACAGCTCTAAATCCCCCTTTTTCCTGGCGTTATCCACATCCTCCTTCAGCAGCTCCCACTTATCCTCATGGTTCGTGTAATAAAGCGGGCATTTCTTGCCGCCGCAGTCATAATGGCGCAGAATGTCCTCCGTGTCCAGCTCATACACGTCCGTCAGCCATGCCAGCAGCGAGATCAGGGAATTGTAGGTCTCCTTTGTAAAGGAGCCGTCCTTCGCCTTATAACAGCACTCTATGGAAACGGAGTCAAAATTCCGAGTCTGCACCGCATAGGCAATCTCCGTCAACGGCACGCACTGGATTATCTCGCCATCATACCCGATTATGAAATGTGAGCTGACGCTGGCGAGATGCTCGTCCTTCTGCCGCTCAAAATAGCTGCGGTTCTGCGCCGCGCTGGTGCCGGGGTTGGCGGTGTAATGCACAAAAATATTCTTGACCTCCTTCAGCTCGTCGCCCGGCCTGGAATACTCGTTGGGCGTCAGGAAATTCTCCTCCCATTCGGGATGCCCGGCAAACTCCTCCGCCGGAATTCCCTGTACGAAAACCGGCTCTGTGCCGGCAGGTTCCCGGGGCACGCTCACAGGGCTCTGGGGCGCATTGGCATTTCCCGCGCCGCCGGCGCTCCCCGACGTAAAACTATGTACGTTGTCCGCGGCAGAGGCACGGCCGCTTTTCACAAGCAGGCTGACTCCAAGAACCATAAGTGTGATTATTCCAAAGGTAATCGCCAGACACTGTATCTGAAGCCTCTGTCTTCTCCTCGCCCTGGTCCTGCGCGAATCGGGCAAAAGCGTCCTCTGCCCGCCACTCCCTCCCGTCCGGACACGCCCAGGCTCCCGTGTCCTCCTTTGATATTCCCCATGGCTGCGGCTTATGTTCCGCCCGCTCCCATATTTCCCCGGATGAGAATTCCGCCTTACGGAAATAATATCGATTCCAGCATCCTTCGTACCTGTTTCCACTCTGTTACCTCCCCCGCATGCCTCGTATTAAGGTTTTCCCTCCATGCGCATTTCCTTCATTATTTTAAACAGCGGTATCCGCATCAGGCGCAGTAATCCGTAATCCGGATGCGTCGTCCGCGCTTTCCTTATCTGCAGGTACATTATAAAAACAAATTGTATCCAAATTGTTTATTAATTTCTTAAGATTCCTTAAAGCCCCGTCCAGAGCGGCACGCAGGCAAAACAGCACAAAAAAACCCATATAAAACACGCTGTAAACGCAGGCAAATATCAATATTTTACACATTGCCTTCTCCCGTGGCGGTGCTTATAATAAAGCTGAAAATGCCAGACTACACAAAGGAAGGTACGATTACATGGAAACGATGAAATTTGGATTCCGGTACTTTAAAAAAAGAATGCCCATGGCGATCCTCGCGGAAGTGTTCAGCTTTCTGGGCGTCTTTGCAGAGCTTTTGATGCCGTTGCTGGCAGGAATGCTGATCGACTTTGTCATCAAAAGAGAAACGGTCAAGGACGGCAGCGGCGGAATGTTCCATTTCCTGTTAAGCGGAAAATTCGGCCAGGTGCACAGCATGCAGCTTTTCTTTTCCATCGCCGTTGTCTATACCATACTGCTGGTGCTGCGGGTGGCGTTGATCTACGCCCGGGACCTGATGCAGGAGTGGGTGGGGCTTAAGCTGGAGACTGAGCTGCGCTATGATACCTACGGCAAATTGATGAAGCTGGATTCGTCTACAATCGCAGGCTACAACTCCGGCGAGCTTCTGCAGATACTGAATCATGATACCATCATGTTCAAGGAGCTGTTCGCGCACCGGATTCCGTATCTGGGCGACGCCATATTCCTGCTGATAGCGACCCTGGTGCTGATTGCAAAAATAAACCTTTTATTTTTAATCATACCACTGATCCTCTCGCCCTTCCTTATTAAGACCGTGCTGAACTTCAAGGCGCAGGCAAGGTCAAACTTTAAGGAAATCCGTGAGAGAAGCGCGGCGATGAACCTGACGACCCAGGAAAATATTGCGGCAGTCCGCATTGTTCGTTCCTTTACGAACGAGAAGCTGGAAAAGGAAAAATTCCACACCTCCAACACCAACTTTTCGGATTCCCGGCTGAAGCAGATATGGCTGCAGTCCAAATTTGACCTGACCTTTAATTCCATAAAGCAGATTGCGTACATAGGCACCATCATCATCGGAGCCGTTCTGGTTATCAAGGGTTACCTTACCGTTGGCTTTATCCTGACGTCCTCCACCTATGTCATGCGGATCATGCACAATATTACGGGCTTGAACAACCATATTTTCAACATGCAGCAGATGATGGTGGCAGGGGTCGAATTAAAGAAATTCATGGAAAGGGAAAGCAATGTTCCTGACAGCCTGGAGCCAAGCCTCCACTGCGACGCTCCCGATATAGAGCTTAAGGGCGTAAGCCTTGAAATCGACGGACAGCAGATTTTAAAGGACATTCATTTAAGCATTCCCTACGGAAAGAAAATAGGAATTGTCGGCGAGACCGGCTCCGGCAAGAGCGTCCTGCTGAAGACCCTGGTGCGTATCCGCGATATCACGGACGGCTCCATTACCATCGACGGTCATGACATAAAGGACTTCAGCCTGGAGAACCTCAGAAATATGTATTCCTATGTATTTCAGGATGTATTCCTGTTTTCCAACACCATTGAGTCAAATATCGCCTACAGCCGTCCGGACATCAATGAACGCATGGTGACAAAGGCGGCGACCTACGCTCAGGCGGCGAAATTTATCGACGCGCTGTCGGAACGCTACAAGACCGTCGTGGGCGAGAGAGGTCTGGGTATTTCCGGCGGTCAGAAGCAGAGGATTTCCATTGCGAGAGCCTTCCATAAAAATGCTCCTATCTTTGTACTGGATGATTCTACCAGCGCTCTGGATGTGAATACGGAACGTGTCCTGCTTCAGAACATCCACGACAATTTTTCGGAGAAGACCGTAATCATAACCGCCCACAGATTTTCGTCCGTGGTGGATTGTGACGAAATTCTCTATATGAAGGACGGGGAGATCACGGAAAGAGGCACCTTTAAGGAACTGATGGAGCTGAACGGAAGCTTCGCGCATGTGTACAATGTACAGCAGGAGCAGCATGCGGGCACCATCGACTACGACAGCCTTGCCGCTGCGGGAGGTAACAATCATGGCTAAACGCAATACCTTCTTTGAGGATGAGAAGATTGAAAAAAAGATAGATATCAAACAGCTGGGGAGGACCCTCAGGTACATCCTCCCCTACAGAAAGCTGCTTGTTCTGGTCAGCTGCATGATGCTGGTGGCGTCGGTGGTATCGCTGCTTCCTCCAAGGCTGTTAAAGCTCGTGGTTGACGAGGTGGTGGAAAACGAGGATTACAGACAGCTTGCTCTTGTGGGCGCAGGGCTGGTATTTCTCGCCGCCGTGGAAATTATATCCACGTTTATTCAGAGCCGGAGCATGGGCAAAATGGGGCTGGAAATTATATCGCAGATACGAACGGATATTTTTGACAGGCTGCAAAAACTCTCCTTCGACTATTTCGACAACCGGCCGGACGGCAAGATCGTAGTCCGCGTGACAGAGTATATTAACGGATTGGCGGACTTCTTTTCCAATTACGTCATGATGTTTGCCATCTATATAGTAAAGCTGGTGGTAGTGACGGTATTTATGCTCTCCCTGAGCCCGGCGCTTACGCTGATCGTATTTGTCACCATCGTTCCCATGATGGTCATAGTATTCCTCCTCCGCGCCTACCTCCGCAAGATGTACACGGCCCATCGTTTTAAAAACTCCAACCGGACGGCGTTTCTTGTGGAATCCATCATGGGTGAGCAGATTGTAAAGAATTACAACCGGATCGAGATAAACAAGGGCATTTACAAGCAGATTCACGAGGACAGCGTTAATATGTGGTGGGACATCACAAAGCGCAGCAGGCTCAACCATCCCGTTGTACAGATCTTCTGGCACTTCGGCACGCTCTGTATCTACGGCGTGGCTCTGGCTCTGATCCTTGCGGGAAACGATCTGATTACCGCAGGCGTGGTGATAACCTTCACCACCTACATGAGCTCCTTCCAGGACCCCCTGTCCCAGATCTCCACCATTATCCAGGAGCTCGCCCAGGTCAGCTCCAACCTGGAGCAGGTGTTTGACACCATCGACTATCCCCTTGATATCAAGGATAAGGACGACGCCGTCATTCTGGAAAACGTCCGCGGAAAGATCGACTTTAACGATGTGACCTTCGCTTACGAGGAAGACATAAACATTCTGGAGCACTTCGACCTCCATGTAAGCCCCGGGGAAACGGTCGCTCTTGTGGGGCCTACCGGAGCCGGAAAGACCACCATTATCAATATGCTGACCCGGTTCTACGACGTGAGGGCGGGAAGCGTGACCATCGACGGCACCGACGTAAGGGATGCCAGCCTGTTCTCCCTGCGCAGGGAGGTGGGCGTCCTGATGCAGGACCCGTTCATATTCAAGGGCACGGTAATGGACAATATCCGCTACGGCAAGTGGGATGCCACGGACGAGGAATGTATTGCCGCGGCAAAGCTTATCTTTGCGGACAAATTCATCCAGCGGCTGAAGGACGGATATAATCATGTGCTGGAGGAACGGGGAAGCGGCCTGTCCGCCGGAGAGAAGCAGCTCATCAGCTTTGCCCGGATCGTGCTGAAAAATCCCTCCGTGATTATCCTGGACGAGGCCACCAGCGCCATCGACACGGAGACGGAGATCCTCATAAAGGAGGCGCTGGATATTCTGATCAAGGATAAGACCGCGTTTATCGTGGCGCACAGATTATCCACTATCCGCAACTCCGACCGCATCCTGTATATCAGCAACAGGGGCATTGCGGAGGAAGGCACCCACGAGGAGCTCATGGCAAGGAAAGGACTGTACTACGACCTGGCAAGATAAAAAAAGCGCCGGACGGCGTACCATAAAAGACTCCTGTCTGACAGAAAGCGGAAAGCGGCGCTTCCTGTCAAACAGGAGATTTTTTATTTAAGATACTTATCCAGATACTCGGTAAGCTTTTCCATATATTTTACATAGAGCTTATTATCATTCTGCAAACCATGCCCGGAATGAGGGAACTCAATATAATCAAAGGGTACATGATTTTCTTCCAATGCGCGAATCAAATGCCTAACCGAGTCAAAGGGGCAGACCTTGTCATGGACACCGTAGGCGCACAGTGTGGGAACGGAATTTTCATTTACCCACATATAGGCGGAGATATCCTTTACCTCCTCGTCATAATCGTTTTCCCTGATCATTTCCTCCGTGATCCTGTTTCCGGACATGACGCTGAATAATCCCGCGGCCGCCTCGGGGCTTTTGTCAAGACCATAGGGCGACCAGTCCTCATGATGAACGGCTGGATCGAGGTATGGTTCCAGAGAGGAATGAAGGAATCCGCGGAAGAAATGGCAGGAATGCTTAAAGCCCAGGGGCTTTAAACGGCTTAACCGCCCTGCAGCTTTTTCTTTTTCGGACAAGGCTGCAGACAAGCTCCGCATATCGCTCATATCCGCACACGGACGCGGCAATCAAAACCGGAACAAACACAAACAAATATCTTGCCCTGGCTTCAAAAAGCATCTGGTAAAAGAAAATTCCGAGAAAGCTGATCACCAGAATATCATGCCCTCCGTTTCTTCTTTTCGACAGGCAGATTCCGGGCAGGCCCAGCAAAACCACATACCATGCCAGCTGGCACAGGGTATTATACGCTCCGGTCCATCGCCCCTCCCAATAAATGCTCCGCAGAAGCCCGGTCCTTTCGGTCTGGCTCGCCAGATTTTCCTCACCCTCATAATATCCGTCCACCCTTGTCTCCGTGCCCCATCCGAATTGCCCATCGTTAAAGGTCATCACCATTTTTTTCAGATAAAAATACAAGGCGCCCGGAAATCCCTTTTCTCCCAGTCTCTTAAGCGCGCGTTCCAGCTCTGCCCTATTTCTCACTTCCCTCTTTTCATGCTGAAACTCCCCGAAAATGACGTTATCGTCCGCATTGTATCCCCCTGTGGTGGCATCATTCAGCCCCATCATAAAATAATGCTGCCAGCCGGCGGAAATCTCCTGATTATACTCCAGCCCCAAATACTCGATCATATGCTCCTTATATTTCCCGGAGCCCCACAGCAAGGCGGTGACAAAAAGCAGCTCCGCCGGAAAAAGCAGCCATTTTCCCGGTTTCTCCCCCAAAAGGCGGAAAAATTCCATTCCCGTTACCGCAATCATCACAACATACACGCTGGGCTTGATCAAGCCTCCTGCCACGGCGCAAACAAGCGACAATATAAGGCAGAAATACCTTCTTGCCTCCACGAAGCCCTCTTTTAAAAGCTTTCCTCCCCTCTCCCTGTTGTCCTCCCTGGAAAGAATGTAAAAGTAAACTGCCATAACTGCAAACGGCAAGGCATAGGTGTCCGTATACGGAACCATCTTCCATGCGGAGCATTCCACAAGAAGAAAAATGACGAAAAAGCTGACGACGGTAGGAAGCAGCTTTTTCGTAAGCTTCTTCACCGTCAGACAGGAAAAGAAACCCGCAACGGAGGTAAACGCGCACCCCACCTGTATCCAGGCGTAATCGGCCACATAGGGAAAGCTGCCCCCTTCCAGAACGCTCCTGTAAATTCTGCCCAAAAAATAAGAGATGGGAATATTGTTGGGATAGACCGACAGATAAGTATAATATTCCAGGGGCTTTCCGATTCCGGCATAATACCCGCATCCTCGGACCACCATAATATCCCAGGGCAGCTTATAGGCGATCTCTCTGGAAACCGTTAAATTAAGAAAGTATATTCCCAGGAATACGCCCAAAAGCACAAGATTAAGAATCAGATTCCACCTCCGGCTTATTTGCAGACTGCGGCAAAAATAAAGCAGCCACAGTAAAACGGCGGCTCCCAGAAACGCACACAGTCCTAAAACCTGCGTGGAATAAAGCAAATGCTTCTGCTTTATAAATTCCCAATAATCCATATTATTTCCAATTGTCAGCACACAATATAAAACCGGCAGAAATACCAGAAGCATTAACGCGCCGCACCATCGAAAAACGGTCCGGCTGCAGAATACCCTACGTTTATTATTCATTTTATACCTCATCCTTTTTATATATAAGCTTTTCCATTTTGCAGCAAATTATCAAAGAATAAAGCGAACCATTTTCTTTTTTTATTCTCTGCGCATAGAAAAACGCTCCCGGGGCACATTTGTATTGTATGCCATGGGGCGTTTGGCGGCAAGTGCAGGCCCGCGTTGAACGGTAAAACAAAACGCAAGGTCGGCATAGCGGGTCTTGCCCGGGTAAATCAAAGAAAGGGAACCGACTATGGGACAATATTTCAAAGGATATTATTTTAAGTGCTGCGGAGAAGCCCGGTCGCTTGCCCTGATTCCGGCCCTGCATTCCGACGGCAGAAAGCAGGCGGCGTCGTTACAGGTCATCACAAACGACGGCGCATACGCCATCCCCTATCCTGACATTCAATTCGGTGAAAGACCGTTTCGGATACGGACAGGCGAAAACCGCTTTTCCTCCAGGGACCTCTGCCTGAATGCCTGCTCGGATACCGTAACAATATCAGGCAGGCTGCATTTTGGTCCCCTGAAAAGACCTGCATACGACATTATGGGACCGTTCCGGTATGTTCCTTTTATGCAGTGCAGGCACAGCGTTGTGAGCATGGGGCATTCCGTCACCGGAAGGCTTTATATAAATCATACCGTATATGATTTCAAAAATGCCTTCGGATATATAGAGGGAGACCGCGGACGCTCCTTTCCCCGGGAATATGTCTGGACCCAGTGCCATTTCCGGGATGCCTCCCTGATGCTTGCGGTGGCGGACGTGCCGCTGTCAGGACTGCGTTTCAGGGGAATTATCGGCTTTGTCATGCTCGGGGACAGCGAATACAGAATCGCCACTTACCTGGGAGCAAAGGTTATTTTTGCCGGAAACAATGAGATATTGGTGAGACAGGGGAAATACACCCTTTGTGCCAGGCTGATCCATGCGCGGCATCAGGGACTGAGCGCCCCCGTGAAGGGCCGGATGATACGCACCATACATGAGAGCATTGCCTGCAGGGCTTATTACAGATTTACCTGTGAGAAGAAAATACTGCTGGAATTTACAAGCGACAATGCAAGCTTTGAGTATGAGCTGCCATAGGGCAGATACCTTCCATCTTCTTCTATATTTAAGCGCAAAAAGGGCAGCCGCTGCCATCCGGCGGGCTGCCCCATGATATTACACAAATTCCTTCACAGACTTGTATACGCCCTCCGCATCCAGACCGTATTTCTGAACCAGAGCCGCCGCGGAGCCGGACTCTCCAAACACGTCCTGCATGCCAAGCTTCTTTACCCTGGTGGGCAGGCTCGCGCTTAAGCAATCGCACACCGCGCTGCCAAGACCGCCTATGACGGAATGCTCCTCCACGGTTACGACCTTCCCTGTCTTCCTGGCGCTGTTTATGATGATCTCCTCATCCAGAGGCTTAATGGTGCAAATGCTGATCACCTCTGCGTTTATACCGTCCGCCGCAAGCCTCTCGGCAGCGCCCAGGGCGGAATCCACGCAGATGCCGGTTGCAACGATGGTCACGTCGGAGCCCTCACGGACAACAGAGCCCTTTCCGATCTCAAACCGATAGCCGGGATGGTCGTTGATAACAGGAACCGCCGCCCGCCCGAACCTGATGTAGACGGGGCCCTGATATTCCAGCGCCGCGCGCACTGCCGCTTTCGCCTCCACGTCATCCGCAGGACACATGACCACCATTCCGGGAATGGTCCTCATCAGGGCGATATCCTCGTTGCACTGATGAGTGGCGCCGTCCTCTCCCACGGTAATGCCCGCATGGGTAGCGCCGATCTTTACGTTCAGGTGCGGATAGCCGATGGAGTTGCGCACCTGCTCAAAGGCGCGTCCCGCCGCAAACATGGCAAAGGAGCTCACAAAGGGAATCCTTCCCGTCAGGGACAGACCCGCCGCAATACCCATCATATTCGCCTCTGCGATACCGCAGTCTATATGACGGTCAGGATATGCCTTCCTGAAAATACTTGTCTTGGTTGCCGTCGCCAGATCTGCATCCAGCACTACCAGCTCCGGAAATTCCTCCGCCAGCTCCTTCAGGGCGTTACCATAGCTCTCACGGGTGGCAACCTTCTTAACGGTTGAACCCTGTATATCTTTTTCTGCCATTATGCCTCACCTTCCTTCTCTAATTCTGCGCCGATCTTTTCAAGATCTGCCACTGCCACTGCGTACTCCTCGTCGTTGGGAGCCTTGCCGTGCCAGTCTATGTTGTTCTCCATGAAAGAGACGCCCTTGCCCTTAAGACTGTGGAATACAATGCAGGTGGGCATGCCCTTGGTCTCCCTTGCCTCCTTAAAGGCGGCGCGCATGGCGTCAAAGTCGTGGGCGTCCACATTGATGACATGGAAGTTAAACGCCTCGAACTTCTTGTCGATAGGGTAAGGCGAGCATACCTGGTCGATGGGGCCGTCGATCTGCAGATTGTTATTGTCCACCATCACGCAGAGATTATCCAGCTTCCGGTGCCCCGCGAACATGGACGCCTCCCAGACCTGTCCCTCCTCAAGCTCTCCGTCTCCAAGCAGGGTATATACCCTGTAATCCCTGCCGCCCAGCTTCGCTCCCAGCGCCATTCCCGCTGCGGCGGAAATTCCCTGCCCCAGAGAGCCGGAGGACATGTCCACGCCGGGAATATGGATACAGGGATGTCCCTGCAGATAGGAACCCAGGTGTCTTAGGGTGGGAAGATCCTCCACCGGGAAAAATCCCCTGTTTGCCAGCGCGGAGTACAGCCCCGGCGCCGTGTGCCCCTTGGACAGCACAAAACGGTCCCTGTCCTCCATGCCCGGATTTTTGGGATCGATATTCATTTCTTCAAAATACAGAAAGGTAAACACATCCGCCGCGGAAAGGGACCCGCCGGGATGCCCGGCCTTCGCGCCGTGTACTGCCGCCACAATGCCCTTGCGGACATCGTTGGCATGCTTTTTCAGTTCTAAATTGTTCATTGCCGCCTCCTTATGCCACTATATGACTGTTCATTATTTGAATAGCTGCCCAGAGCCTTGCCCCTTTACAAAACGGAGGCAATTTACAGCTGGCTCCGGACAGCTGCATATGCTTACAACATATTGACTGTAAATATCTATTCCTTCTGCCCGTAATAGGCGTTCAAACCATGCTTCCTGAAATAATGCTTATCCTGAAGCTCCTTGGGAGCGGGCTGTATCTTGGGATTGATGGTTTCAGCCAGATATGCCATCCTGGCCACCTCCTCCAAAACCACCGCGTTATGCACCGCCTCCTTGGCGTCCTTTCCCCATGTAAAGGGACCGTGATTTTTGCAGAGCACCGCGGGAACCTCCACAGGGTCCTTACACCGCCTTTTAAACTCATCCACGATCAAATGGCCTGTGTTCTCCTCATAGCACTCCTCGATCTCCAGCTCATTCAGGCATCTGACGCAGGGAACCTCGCCATAGATATAATCCGCATGAGTGGTGCCGTAGCAGGGAATATCACATCCCGCCTGGGCCCAGCTGGTAGCATAGGTGGAATGGGTGTGCACAATGCCGCCTATCTGTGTAAATGCCTTGTACAGCTCTATATGGGTAGGCGTATCCGAGGACGGGTTTAAGCGCCCCTCCACCTTTTTGCCGTTCAGGTCCACGACCACCATATCCTCGGGCTTGAGCTTGCCATACTCGACGCCGCTGGGCTTAATGACCATCAGCCCGCTCTCCCGGTCCATGGCGCTGACGTTGCCCCAGGTAAAGGTTACCAGCCCGTATCTGGGCAGATCCAGGTTCGCTTCATAGACTAACTGCTTTAATTCCTCTAACATATTTGTTCTCCCTTCCCGCTTTTTCTTTTTGATATTGTCAATTCGTCCAAAACCGGCGCGCAGCGTTATCTTAAGCCCTCCACCGCCGCCTTTTCCGCCGGCAGAGTGCTCTTATATTTTTGTATGAAGGCGTCGAAGCCCTCCACGTCCTCCGGCCTGGGCGCAATGGTGGTTCCGGTCTGCCCGGCGAAGATCCGGCTGCTCAGATAATCGGGCAGAGCTTCTCCCTCCTTCTTTTCGATCATGTACGCCGCAAGCACCGCCATGCCCCATGCGCCGCCTTCGCTGGCGGTATCCATGACGGTGACGGGGGAATTAAAGGCGGCGGCCATCAGCTGCTGCCCTACCACGGGAGTCTTGAACAGCCCGCCGTGCCCCGTCAGGGAATCCACCTTTACCTTTTCCTCCTTCAGCAGAATGTCGTTGCCGATCTTAAGCGCCGCCATGGCACTGTACAGATGGCTCCTCATAAAGTTTGCCAGATTAAAGTTGGCGTCCGGCGTGCGGACAAACAGGGGTCTGCCCTCGTTTAAGCCCGTGACAGGCTCCCCCGAGAAATAATTGTACGCCACCAGCCCGCCGCAGTCCGTATCGGCATTCAATGCTTCTCTGTAAAGAGTGCCGTACAGCTGGTTTTTGTCCGTCTTTATACCCATCCTTCCCGCAAACTCATCGAAAAGATTTACCCAGGCGTTTAAATCGGAGGTACAGTTGTTGCAGTGAACCATGGCAACGGGGCTGCCGTCCGGCGTCGTCACCATGTCGATCTCCTCGTGTACCCCGGAAAGCGCCTTCTCCGTCACCACCATGGAGAAAATGGAGGTGCCGGCGGAAATATTTCCGGTACGCATACGCACGCTGTTGGTGGCGGTCATGCCCGTGCCCGCGTCCCCTTCGGGAGGGCACATGGGGATGCCTGCCTGAAGCCTGCCGCTCACGTCGAGAAGCTTTGCCCCCTCCTGGGTAAGCACGCCCGCCTTCTCGCCTGCGCACAGCACCCTGGGCAGAATATCCCTCAGCCTCCAGCCAAGCTTCTCATCCTTCACCAGCCCGTCAAACTGCTCCGCCATCCCGGCATGGTAATCCCTGGCTTCCGAATCGATGGGGAACATGCCTGACGCCTCGCCGATGCCCAGCACCTTCTCCCCCGAAAGCTTCCAATGCACATATCCGGCGAGTGTGGTAAGAAAGGCAATATCCTTCACATGCTCCTCCCTGCTCAGGATTGCCTGATACAGATGGGCGATGCTCCACCTCTGGGGAATGTTAAAATCAAACACGGAAACCAGCCTTCTGCAGGCTTCCCCCGTCATGGTATTTCTCCAGGTGCGGAAGGGCACAAGCAGCTCCCCTTCCGCGTTAAAGGGCATATAGCCGTGCATCATCCCCGAAAAGCCCAGCGCCGCAAGCTTCACCAGCGCCACGCCGTACTTTTCCTGCACGTCGTCCGCAAGGCTTTTGTAGCAGCCCTGGAGCCCCTTCCAGATATCCTCCAGTCTATAGGTCCAGATATTGTTTTCCAGACGGTTCTCCCAGTCCCAGGTCCCCATGGCAACAGGCTGATGGGTCTCGTCCGTCAGCACCGCCTTGATGCGGGTGGAACCAAATTCAATGCCCAGGACAGCCCTGCCGTCCTGTATTGTTTTCCTGACTGTCTCGCTCATGTTTCCTCTCATTCTGCCGCGCGGGCGGCACAGTTTTATTTCCGCAGGCAATAAGCCTGACGGATGCGCGGGGAGCCAAAGATTCCCCGTCCATATTGGCGATTGCCCCAGGTCTCCAATGACATACCGCTTTATTTATAGCAGCACGCGTTCCATCTAAGCTCGTTTTTCAGCGCCGGAATGGTGGTATCCTTGTCGATGACGACGCTCTCGATACCCATTGCGTCCGCCCAGTCAACCATCTGCTGTACGCTCAGGTCATAGGAGAACGCCGTGTGATGTGCGCCTCCGGCAAGAATCCAGGCTTCCGCCCCCGTCTCAAGGTTGGGCTGGGGCGTCCAGAACGCCGTAGCCACAGGCAGCTTGGGCATGGGCTTCTCACATTTCTTACAATCCACCGCGTTGACAAGCAGGCGGAAACGGTTGCCCATGTCCACCAGAGAGGTTGCCACAGCGGGACCTGTCTTGCTGGTAAATACCAGACGTGCCGGATCTTCCCGATTACCCATGGAAAGGGGCTGTACCTTAATGCTGACAGGTCCGTCAGAAATACTGGGACACACCTCCAGCATATGCGCCTGAAGAATTCCTTCCTTTCCGGGCACAAAATTGTAGGTGTAATCCTCCATAAAGGAGGTTCCCTTTGCATCCTTCATTCCCGCCGTCATAATTTTCATCAGACGCACCATTGCGGCGGTCTTCCAGTCTCCCTCCGCGCCGAAGCCATAGCCCTTTTCCATCAGCCTCTGGATAGCCAGACCGGGCAGCTGCCTTAAGCCTCCAAGCATGCCGAAATGGGTGACGATTGCATGATAATCGCCGTCCTCCAGAAATTTCTCCAGTCCGATCTCAATCTGTGCCTGAACCGCCACATGCTGCCGGAACTCCTCCGGGTCCCTGCCCTCGGGCAGAATTTCGTACCTGTCATAGTACTCCTCCGTCAGGGCGTCCACCTGCGCCTTGGGCACCGCATCCACATACGCGACGGCATCATTCACGCTGTAATGGTCGATCTCCCAGCCAAACCTTACCTGGGCCTCCACCTTGTCGCCCTCTGTGACGGCTACGTTATTCATGTTGTCCCCGATACGGCAGACACGGATATGAGAGGACTCCATAATGCCCACCGCCGTGCGCATCCAGCCCGCAAGCTTCCGCGCCACCGCGGGACTCTGCCAGTGCCCTACGATAACCTTTCTCTCAATGCCCATACGGGTGACAATATGACCGTACTCCCTGTCCCCGTGGGCCGACTGATTTTCATTCATAAAATCCATGTCAATGGTATCATAGGGAATCTCCTCGTTATACTGGGTATGTAAATGGCACAGCGGCTTATGGTACTCCTGCAGACCTATGATCCACATTTTCGCGGGAGAAAAGGTGTGCATCCAGGTGATGACGCCCGCACAGGCTTCATCGTTGTTCGCCTCGTTAAAGGTACGGCGGATGGATGCCTGATCAATCAGCGTGGGCTTCCACACCAGCTCATAGGGCAGCGCCCCGGACTTATTCAAGCCCTCCACCATCTCCCTGGAATGCGCGGCAACCCTGCGCAGGCACTCGTCCCCGTACAGGTCCTGGGACCCGGTGCAAAACCAAAACTGATACTTCTTCAATTCTTTCATTCCTGTCTGCCTCCTTTTACAGCTCCGTCTCCCTTTCGAGACCGTTTTTATAAGTCAATTTTTCGGATATCCTTCCAAACGCATATATTACATAAAGTATATCACAAAACCCGGCTCCGCTCAATGAATTTCGTAACCGAAACGCCCTCACAATTTAGAAGCCTTATCTTTTTGTCCATCCCTCCCCCGTAACCGGTCAGGCTTCCGTCCGCCCCGATCACGCGATGACAGGGTATAATGATGGAAATTGCATTGTGCCCCACTGCGCCTCCCACCGCCTGCGCCGACATTCTCCGAATCCCCCTCCCTGCCGCAATCTCCTTTGCAATTTCACCGTAAGTCGTGGTGGCGCCGTAAGGAATCCGGCACAGGAGCTTCCACACCTCCATCTGAAAGGGCGTCCCGCTCATATGGACAAGAGGCATGAAATCCGGCTCCCTTCCGCCGAAGTAAATGTCAAGCCAGCGCCTGGTCTCGGCAAAAACAGGCGTCTCCCTGTCTTCATACATCCTTTCAGGCATGTCCCCATAAAATTTCCCGCCTTTAAACCACAGCCCGGTCAGCCCCATATCGTCTGCGGTCATAAGAATTTCCCCTGCAGGGGACCGGTAAGTTGTCCTATACTGCATTGCCAAAGCTCCTAACCGTAATTTTTGTCGTGAAGCAAACGCTTTATCTACATCAAACATAGCACATACCGCGGTAAAAGTACAGCGGCTGAACCTGTGGCTTTTTGATATCTTAATGAATATAATGTAGAAAACCATAATTTATAAGGGGTAAAAAAGTGAGAGACTTTGTGGCCATATCTTTAGAAACACATCTTTTCTTCGGAAGAATCATGAAGGAACATTCTCTGTTCCTGATGGCGGGATTTCCCGCCAAGGAAAAAGGCTTTATCCAGCGCGCGGACCAGCTCCGGGCTAAATTTGAGGAAGGGCTGAGGGAGACCGTAAGGCTGGCGGACGGCATGATAGGCAATTCCGTACTGCAGTCCGGTGAGATCGTGACCGAATTTACCAAGAAAGCCGAATACCAGACATGCGAGCTGACCGGAATCCCCATCGACACAAAAATCACCACGGCGGAAGAAAGGCTTTGCGCCGGAGGCTGCGCCCCGGTGAGCCAGGAAACCGTTTCCCGTGTAAAAATGCTGAACCGGCAGATGCTGAGACGCGTGAACAGCTTAATCACCTTTAAGGAGGACGTCCTGAAAGAGGTGACAGGCTGCAGGCTCTATACGGCCAATTATCCGCTACTCATAGAACACATTCTGCGTGAGGCAAAGCAATACCGCCATATCCTTTCGGAGCTGGAGAAAAACGACTGCCCAGGGCCTGATTTGGGTAATCAGGAAGCCTTCTGGAACCAGATCATGATGGAACACGCCCTGTTCATCCGGGGACTGCTGGACCCTACGGAAAACGAACTGATTCAGACCGCCAATGAATTTGCCGGAGATTACTGCCGCCTTCTGGATGAATGCAAAAAGCCGGAAAGAACAGACGCAAATGCCCTTACCGCAAAAACACTGCAGACCACAAAAAAATATCAACAGTTTAAGACCGCGGGAACAAAGGGAATCGCCTGCTGCGAGATTCGCTCAATCATCCTGCCGCTTCTGGCGGACCATGTGCTCCGTGAAGCGAACCACTATCTGCGCATTCTGGAAAAGAGCGGAAGGTGCCGGAATTAACAGACACATTGAAAAAGTCTGATTCTTTGTTACAAGAATCGGACTTTTTCGCCGCTCTGCCTTCCGCAATGGCTACTCCAGCATCATCTTAATGATTTCCTTGTCCGTCTGGTGCATGCCTACCTTTCCGATATATCCCACACAGCTGATGGTTTCTCCTGCGTCCTCCTTCAAAATCCCGGTATACGCCTCATACTCCTTGTCCTGCATGGCAAGATAGTGCGCCATCATGGACGCGTCCAGGCTGGATGCAATTTTGGCGGCGCAGGAGATTTTGGCGCCGTCACAGATTATACCCGGAATGTTTGCCAGCGTATTGTCGATCGTTGCCTTTATCTGTGCCAGCGTTCCTCCCGCCATATATGTAATTGCCGCTGCCGACGCGCAGGACGCGGAAACCGCGCCGCAGAACGCAGACAGCTTCCCGATAAATTCCTTCTGATAGATGGTCAAAAGGCTGGAAAAGACCAGCGCGCGGTACAGCCTCTCCGTAGGAATATTTTTCTCCCTGGCATACACAATCACCGGAACCGATGACGCGATACCCTGATTCCCGCTTCCGGAATTAATGATAACCGGCATATCGCAGCCGCCCATACGCGCCTCTGACGCGGCTGCCGCAAAAGCCTTCATCCGGGTGACTACCCCGTCCGCATAGGAGCCCCTGATCACGCGGCCAATGCCAATGCCGTAATCCCCGGAGATTCCCTCATAGGCTATATCCATATTATAGCGTATCTGGCGCTCATAGACATCCCTTACCGACGCCAGCTCCACCTCGTCCGCAAAGGCTTTTATCGCTTCCAGCGTCAGCCTGGAGCGGTCGGTGGAGCAGCCTTTCTCTGCCAGCTCCTTCGCTTTTTCAAAAACCGCCTCTCCGTCCCGAACCACAGAGACAACATTTGTGTGGGTATGCCTTACCTCTACCTCCACGGTGTGCCCTGCTGCCGACATGCAGACAATAAAATGGAGCGGTATCTCCGAATCCAGAAATTCCACGGAGCAGCAGCCCTTTTCCAAAAGCTCCCTGGTGCGTGCCCTGTCCCTGTCGCCCGCCCTTTCCAGCACCTCCATGCCGGCAGACGCCTCTCCCGCCACGGCGCCCAAAATGCATGCCGTCTCGATACCCGTCAGGCCCCCGGAGTTGGGAATTGTGACACAGCGCACATTCTTAATCATATTTCCGGAACACCTCGCCGTAATTTTTTCCGGTTCGCAGCCCAGAACCTCCCTGCCTCTGGCGGCGGCATAGGCAAGCGCAATGGGCTCCGTGCACCCCATGGCGGGAACCAGTTCTTCCCTGATAATACTTATAAATTCTTCCTGTAATGCCTTTTCCATCCTGTTTCTTCCTGTCTTTTGCAATGTTCCAAAGCTCTGCCAATGTTTATGTACAACACCTATTATAATACATTTGCAGTAAATACATCAAGAAATATATTATAAGCATGCTAATTTCATTCTTTTAACATGATGCGGCAGATATTTTCCCAAAGCCCCGGTGTATTTCGCGAGAAATATTTTTACCCTTCAGGGCCGGAAGGCGAACCCGGAAGCTATCAGTACTAACTTTGTTTTACAAGGCAGGCTTACAGCCGTTCCAGTAACAGCTCTTTCATCATCTCCGAATTACATCCGTTTATCAGGTTCCTGTATTTTTCTATTCCATCCGGTGTTTCCAGCAAGCTGCGGTTTGATAAACAGCTTTCTATGCAGTGCAGCAGCGACCACTCTACTCCTGCCATGCGATCCGTCGGGCAGCATTTTATCAGAATCTCCGCTTCTTCCCATGTAACGGGCTGGCAGATGGACACTACGGCATCCTGATAGGCGTCCCACAGGTCCAAGGTTTCATCCGAGGGAAACCCTTCCTCTCCCGGAACGCTATCGTTTTCAAATCCCTCCGGCGGCGGGCCAAGTTCTTTTATTTTCAATACGGCTTCCTGCATCTTCTTTCCCTCCTAATTCATTTTCGTTGAAATGATACGAGCAATGTATACCACCGATACCGACAGCTTTCAACTCTCCTTTACAGGTGCTTCAAGCGGGCGCGGAGACAGGCGGAGGAACATCCGGCAAAGCCGCCCTGCAGTCTGCCGATTGCTTCATCACGATAGCTGACACAGTATTACACCGGCAAGGCTTCCCGGCGCCTGTCAGGTTGAACTGTACTTAGCTTTACTTAAACAGAGGTTCAATTTCGCTTTTTATAAAATCTATCCTGTCCTTAGCTCTTGGAACAAATAAGGAGGAAACGGCAGCCACTATTCCGTCTTTAGGATTCACATATATCGCATTTCCACCGTCGCCTAAGGCTGCAAAAGAATGTTCCCCTTCATCTATAACCCACCACAAATACCCGTACTTTAGATGACGTGCTTCCCAAACGCTTTGCACCTGTGTACTCTCGGCAATCCATTTCCCGGAAATAATCTGCCTGCCGTTCCAATGTCCCCCATTCAAATATAACTGCCCTAATTTAGCCATATCCATAGCTGTAAGGGATAATCCCCATCCCGCCGTATTCGTTCCGTTAGGGTCGGCAACCCAGCCGTCTGCGCCTTTCGATTTATAAAAAGCCACTTGTTCTTCTTTACTTTCAAAGTATACATTTTTATCCACAGAAATTCCCAGCGGAGAAAAAAGATTGTACTGTGCAAATTCTAAAACGGATTTCCCTGTAGCATTGATAAGTATGCCTGACAAAATATCAATTCCGATTACGGGGGCATATCTGAATTTTCCGATTTTTCCCCTTCCGCCCAAGAGGTCAAGAGAGGATATGACCCAATCCGTACTGGAAAAATATTTTGGATAAGGGTTAAATTTATACTTATAGGGGGCGGTCATTGTAAGCAGATTCCGGATTGTAACATGCCGTATTGTTTTTTCCCTTTTCCTGATTTGATACTCCGGAAAGAAATCAATTACCCTTTCATCAAGGCTTTTGATACAGCCTTTATCTAACGCAATCCCGAACAGCATGGAAACGATACTTTTTGTCACCGAAAAGATATGAACAGGTTCATTTCCCGTACACTGATTAAAATAACCTTCATAAACAGCATTATCATCTTTAAATACGACTATTCCGGCTATGTTGCCATATTTATTTTTTACTTTGTTTTCCAAAGACTTTATTTGTTCCTGTTTCATGTTATTTGACTAGCCTCCGTTTCATATCTTTCTGACCGGATAATAGACTTCTGTAATCAGTTCATCCTCCCCCGAAACCTGAGAGGGGTCTGTTACATACACCTCAAACAATGCGCCTGTACATTCATACCCGTTCTGCTCTGCCCATTTTGTCTGTTTTGCATATACGGAAGATAAAATTGAATAGCTTCCCTTTATAACGGTTTTCAGACATAGCCCCGCTTTCAAATCTCTTGTTCCGGTTACACATTCTCTGACAGGGACAGCAAATTCCGTATCTAAGCCAAAGGGGCTGAACTCGTTGCTGTGGAATAGGACCATTGGGGAATTGGTCATGGTTAAATTCTCCTTTCTGATCCTGCCAAGTAACTTCCCAAAACAAACGCCGTATTCATCAGAAAAATTATCTGCCTGTACCATTTTGCGGACAGAAAGCAGACACATCATTGGAACCTCCACAAGCTCTACATCAATATCATCTAAATATGACATAATGGGCTTACCGCTTTGCAGGCTTGCTATATCACATTCCAGCTGGTACATGCTCTTTTCCTGTTCCTGTAACTGCTTTTTCATATCTTCCCTTTTTTGGGTCAGGGCAGTATATAATTTTTCCCCGCTCAGTTCCCCCGAATCTATAATCCTCTTTATCTCCTCCAATGAGAAATTGTAGGATTTCAGACGAATAATAAGCAGCATAATTTCCAACTGTTCAATAGCGTAGTACCTATATCCATTTTCCGGGTTGATTTCACTCGGCAGAATAAGCCCTATTTCAGCATAATATCTAAGAGTTTTGGCAGACACTTGGCATATTTTTGAAAACTCACCAATAGACAGCACTGTTAATCACCACCCTTTCTTTCTTAGATTATACACATTGCCGCAGGGGTAAAGTCAAAGGCATTTTTTGTTGACGGCTTTCCATGTGAAATCTTAACGCTGTTTAGTATGCCACACTATTCTGCATGACAAGGAGTATGGGGAAGCTAAAAAAGAGGTTTTATACCACTGACCGGACAGGCTGAAACAAAAAAAGCCGGACGCATCTCTGCATCCGGCGCCCTGCCGTCTCATTAACCGAGTGCTCTACCGACTGAGCTATTGAGGATTAATGAATTTCTTATAAATATCCTGTTAAGTCTTTCCCCGTTTCGTTCCTTTCCGGTTGCATATCTATCACTGCTCTACCATTGTACGATATGCAACCGGAAACTGCCTTGCAAAATGTTAAATCCTTATCTCTCCAGCCTGCTCTTTCGTCCAGTCTTCTACCACAAGTCCTTCCACCCGGCAAAACTCTCTTGTATTGTTTGTCACAAGAATGAGCCCCTCTGATCTTGCATGTCCCGCGATCAATAAATCCATGGGGCCTATCGGCGTTCCTTTGCTCTCCAACTCAGCCCTGACCTTTCCATACTCCTCTGCCGCCGATGCCTGAAATTCCAAGATCGTAAGCGGCGACAGGAATAAAGATAACGCTATCCTATTTTTCTCAATCGCCGTGCTCTTTTCCACGCCATACATCAATTCTGCATAAGTAACTGCCGAAATACATATTTCCTCCGACACATGCGAAAGGAAATTTTTAATTACTGTCTCCGTTTTATGCTTTATGGCATAAATGCATATATTTGTGTCCAACATGTATTTCATAGCTGCTCGCGCTCCTGTGGAATATTATCCTTCCGCCCGTCATTCATAAAGTCTTCAGAAAAAAGATCCAAGCTGTTTAAGAAGCCCGACCATTTGTTTTCCTTGGGCATCAGCATAACAATATCGCCAATTTTGTTTACCGCTACCTCCTCGCCGCTAAAACGGCACTCCTTTGGCAGCCTGACCGCCTGACTTCTTCCGTTTTCAAATATTTTTGCCGTCATCATCTCCATACACCTCCTTCTGCTATTTGCAGTATATACCATGATATATATTATGTCAAGATTTAAAATGTATCATTCATTCCTATTTGACACTGTGAAAAGGGTAAATCAAAAACTATTTTCATCCCCATCAAAGATACTTAAGTCTGTAAAATCATCTGTTGAGTTTGCAAAACATCTTCTCAAATAATCTGTTCCACCATCAACAGAGCAGCACCCACAACTGCAAGTTGCAAAGTGATGGCAATGTGCCGATTCAATAATATCTCCACAGTGATTACATTTTAGCATGTTTTTTCTTTCTCTGCCTATAAGATTTTCTAAAAGTGATTCCTTCACTACATACGACATCATGACATATACCTTATGCCACCCAATTTCACAGTAACCCATATCTCTGGGTGGCATCTTTCTTTTCTGCCAAGCCTTGTAATACGCCCAGTTTTGCTGGGCGTTGCGGCGCTTTTCCGGGCGAGGGGGCTTGCAAAAGCCACCCGCCCTTTAACCTGCACACATTTCGACCCTTGCCAATCACCCCAGTTTTCCCTCCATCCGGGGCTGCCCTGCCATTGGAACTGTTTCCGCCACATCGCCCCAAACAGGACGCACAGGATATCAAGCGGCCTATTTATCCACTTTATCCAAGCAAAAGTACAAATCGTCACACAGGCGCATAGCACCATTAAATTATTTCTCGAATATCTTACAAGTCTCCGTTTCTGGGCTTTAATGATGATTGTATTGCTGATCAGCCTCGCCAACCCCGCCGAGTAATATTTTCCTTCCCGGAAAATATTGGCTTCCTCTGGATCGTAAGAAGATTCCTCTACTACCCGCTCAATGAGAAAACCATGATTTGCAAGACAATTCAGATAAGTTGACAGCTTCCAGTTGCGCAGGCGCATGCTGGCATTTCTCTTTTCAAAGTCAATCACCCTCTCATCCACATAAGAACGGCTGAGAACGTAACGGCCGTCCACAGAATCTATGCACTGCATCAATGGATTATCCCATGAGAAGATGAGCCGTCCGCCAGGTTTAAGATATTCACCGATAAGCTTCATAGTCTTATCCGGATCTGTAGTCCAACCCAGCCCATAAATGGAAAATACCAAGTCAAAATGACGGTGTGGAATGCCTGGATCTATTTCCATGGGCGAAACGAATAATTTCCCGCAGCAATCAGAATCTGCCAGCAGCTTTTCCGCTTTCGCAATTCGGTCGCCGGAAATATCTAATCCCCACAATTCTCCGGCTCCCTGTCCCTTCATCCACGACAAAGACTCCCCACATCCACAGCCGATTTCCAGCACCGCCTTGCCCCGCACATCTCCAAATAAATGCAGTTGATCCTCTGTGGGCGTGTAGGGTCCGTAATTTGGTAAAAGGGTTCCCCTCCAATCATTCTTAGTAAGTTCCGTCCATCCTTGATAATTTACCTCCAGCTGCTCCGCAGCTTTTCTGGGCAATTCCTGCACATCCTGAACGCCTTCAAATAATCTGTCGATAGAAACGCCCAAATAGCCTGCCAGTCCGGGCAGCAGAAACAAATCCGGGTTTGCCTTACCCGTTTCCCATTTACTCACCGCCTGTGCAGATACGCCCAATGCTTCTGCCATTTCTCCCTGTCCGACCCCATGTTGATGACGCAGTTGTTGAATCGCATTCCCTATATTTAAGCCCATGTACGTCACTCCTCTTTTTTTCTCAATGTTTTGGAAGCTTCCTGAATCAATCATAGCAAAGGTTGACATTGCACACAAGAAACTGGTTTTCAGCTTCATTCAACCTGTGGTTGATTTGCTGCGATGCAATTTCGGATTGTGCCTTTCACCCGTTAGAAACGTGCGCCGTCAGGCGCACAATAAAAAACCCGCAAACACTGTGTTTACGGGCTTTCAGGTGTCATCTCTTTGACACCTTGCGCTCCTCAAGTAGGACTTGAACCTACGACACTTCGGTTAACAGCCGAATGCTCTACCGACTGAGCTATTGAGGATT
>ERZ808051.976-NODE-976-length-23045-cov-4.843130_pt1 | contig 23045 bp, 18 predicted proteins | sample MGYA00380199_ERZ808051 | MGnify/ENA primary metagenome ERZ808051 (study PRJEB31490, sample SAMN06133391) | mouse gut metagenome | isolation source: J11 | host: mice | place: China: Chengdu | collected 2015-05 ...
TCCAGCGTATTGCTCAGGTCAAAAGATTCCTCCACCGCGGCGGGAAGACCGCTCTCCAGCTTGCTGACCTGGAGCACATCGTTCACCAAAGACAACAGATGCTTCGTGGATACCCGAATCTTCTCCCGGCAGTCCCTCTGCCTCTCGGAATCCTTTTTGGTCCGCTCCATGATCGTCAGCATGCCCAGGATACCGTTGATAGGCGTGCGCAGGTCATGGGACATGTGGGAGAGGAATTCGCTCTTGGCCGAATTGGCCCGCCTGACCTTTTCCAGCAGCTCCATGATGGCCTGCTCCTGCTTCTTTCTTGTCACCATGATCTCGGTGATATCCTGGTGATAGCCGTTGAGACAGACCCCGGGCTTTTTGAACTTCCTGTCCGGTATGCCCCCGCAGCGGACATAAATCTTCCCAAGCTCAGGATGGTTCCAGGGATAGACCACCTCGGAACGCCCCTGCTCCAGAATCTCCTGCACCACGTCCTGCACCATCTCCACATAGTCCGGCTCGATGTTATCAAACCAGTGCCGATAGCATTCCTCCGGCTCCGGCTCCTCCGACACACCCAGAAGCATCCGCATGGTCCTGTCCGCGTACATCCTGGGCTCGCAGCCCTCCTCCAGCTCAATGGTCCAGATGCCCGTCCTGGCTCCCTCCAGGATATCCTCCAGACTCTGCCTGGCCTCGGATTTATACCGTTCCTCCTGCTCCACCAGGGCATTCACATCCCGGAACGCAAAAAATACGCACTTCTCCTCCCGCTCCTTTCCCGTGACAGAGAAGTGGATCTCCAGATTTTTCAGGCCGGGAGGATTGTCTTTCACCTGGTAGCGGACGAAAAATTTCTTCTTCGTGGCAAGTTGTGCCAGAATGTACTCTTTTCTCGTCACCATGCGGAGTCTCTCCTGGTCCCTGGGAAGCACATACCGGGAAATATACCTCTCCATGGCCCTCTCATAGCCATCCGCAAAATTCATGGGCTGGTCTTTCCCCCTGAATTCGTTCTCCCGGTAAATCTGGCATGCGTCCGTGGCGAAATCCACCTGATAAATCCCCAGATAATCCACATTCAGCGCATAGAGCACATCATGGCTGCGCTTTTCCAGCTCCCGGACCAGGTTGCGCCGCCGCAGGGAGGACACGATGAAATAAGCCGCCGTCTGCAGCATGTTCGATGTGTACTCCAGAGACCTTACCGGCGGATTGTCCACCCCGTAGAACCCGATGATCCTGTCGTCGTCATACAGCGGAACCACCACCAGGGAGTGGATATCCTGCTGCTTGAGATTCTCATACTGAAGAGGGTCGCTGAGCCTGATATCCTCCAGGTCATTGATGACGATATGCCCGCCGATGCTGAAATTTTGATACCAGCTGGCACAGACCTCAGGCGGCACGTTCTGGAGATTCTCCTTTTCCGGCCGCACCCCGGGAGCCGTCCACTCATAGGTATTGTCGTCGCATCCCTGGTCATTTCTTTCAAAAATGTATGTCCGCTCCCCCTCCAGGGCTTTCCCCAGATATGCCAGCAGCACCTCCAGCGACTGGTCCGGCGTCTCCTCCAGCAGCGCCACCCGAAGCCCCTCATTGATAATGGCCTCCAGGTTCTGGACGCTCTGCATCATGGTCTTCTGCTGCTCGTGGCTGCTTACGTCCATCGCCATCTCAAGACGGTACCGTCTTCCTCCCTGGGTCATCAGCGTACTCCGCAGCAGAAAATGCCTGCCCAGGCTCCGGTGGAAATACTGCTGCTCAACACAGCCCTGTCCGGCTCCGCAGCTGGTGCAGAACGTACAGGGGGCATCGCCGTTTCGAAGAATCTCGTAGCACCGTTTCCCTCTCACCTCCTCCAGGGAACCGATGCCGAAGACCTCCATGGCCATCCTGTTCATGTATACCAGCTCATTTGTCTCTATATCCGCAACATATACGATCTCGTTGATATTTTCAAAAAACTCCCACATATCACCCATTCAGCTGCCCTCCGTCTATTCGTGTAGTACTTTTGGGACTGCGATACTTTAGTTCGATAGTATAACACAAGATTGCCGAAAAGTCTACTTGCAGGGCTGCTATTTCGTACGGGTGTGGCGGAAAACGGTTTTCGTTAAGACATATTTTATGATCAGTCCAAGCATCTTTCTGTTTAGCAGAAATGCGGAGGATTGCTTTGGCCAGGCTATTTTTAATTGTCAGCATAAACCGACCAGACCCAAGACTGGAAACAGGTACACCATATGTGCTTACATTACATTTCTCTCATAATATTTCTTTTTTCTCATTATTTGTAATAATCCTAATCTCCGTATCTACAGCAATCAAACAGCTTTCTCCTATGTTGTTACAAAGTTACGCTTTATCCCCCAGGACAGCAGGCCATATACTACTCTGTGAATAATCTGCATTCTTTATATGTACTCTTCCATTTTTAATTTCCAGACTATTACTGTTTATCATTTTAATCAGATTATTCAACATTGGTATCTGCAAATCCAGAACTACATCATAGTCAAAGCCCATATCATAAAAGTGTTGTATTGGAAGTACACTCTGCATAATCACAAGCCCGGTATCTACACCGTCATCTATAAAATGGGCTGTATTTCCCACTAAAAAAGTATTTCCGTGCTGGACTGCCTGGTCAATTGCCTTTCGGCCCGGAAACATTGGGAGAATAGCCGGGTGAAAATTAATGATTCGGTATAAATACTCCTTTAAGATTTCTCCGGCAAGAATATGGTTACCAAAAGAAAAGCAATAATCCACATGGCATGCTTTTAGCTCACCCAACAGCAAATCCGAGAACTGTATATTTTTTTCTTTATTTGAACCCCCTGACAGCAGACACCATTGATATACTTTCGCTCCAATTCCATACTTTTTTAATTCTTTTTCCAATTCTGCCTCTATTTGGGTATCTGAAACCACAACACTAATTTGATTCAGGATATCCGTATCAGCCTGCTGTATAAATTTCTTCAATCTTCCAGACCGTCCTGAAATATAAAATGCATATATCATACTATATTACCTCATATATTTTTTTAGCTGATCAAACTGCATTCTGGCCTCAGTCTTTATTTGTTCCATCTTACCGACCAGCTTTTTCTGTATATCTGTCTGCTCCGTAAGCAAATAGTCCACCTTTTCCAACAACTCCTGTTTATTATTAGGATCTGCAATCATCTGCGCCATTCCGCATACCTCAGCAAATCCTCTCAGCTTGTGAGCTTTTGGTTCGTGTCCATAGTCTATAATCATTGTTGGGATTTCCTGGGATATACCCGCCACGGCGCCATGCATTCTTCCGCTTATCAGCACATCGAAATTTGAAATAATTGCTTTTGTTTCCTCTGGAGAATATATACCATTCAAAAGGGTTACACTGTCATCGTATTTTCCCGAATTACACACAATCTCATACAACTGTTCCATGACCGGGAAATCCCTTCCATGCCGGAGCACAAATGGATTTGGCGGGACATCGAATCCATTTGAATGAGACAACAAATATATGTGTGCTTGGTATTGATCTGCCAGATACTTTACAATCTCTGCAAAATTTTCATATTCGTCCTCTCCTCTTGGCCATAAACTAAAAGGTCCTTTTTTGAAATTCCATCCGCACATTATGAATCCCACTTTAATCCTTTTTTCCTGATTAAATGCATATTTCCCTAAAATCACTTCCATTTCTTTTTCTTCTGCCTGTGTGAATAGAAAAGAAGGACACGGGTAATCATATGTATTTTCCAGATTGAATCCCTGGGATCTCAATAATCTGGTACTGATCGGCTCCCTGTTTGAAACAAATGCGAAACCCTCATATGCTTTTCTGGCCAGTTCTGTTATTTCCACGTTTTGAAAAGGTCCCGGTGAACCCGCCAGCATTACTGTCGGACATAATAATTGCGCAGTCATGTCTTTATAACATCCGACCGCAAAACGATCATCCCCTAAAAAATCAGCGTTACTTCCCCATATATCCCCAGAAAAGTCAATAACCAAATCTGCTCTTTTCACTTGTTCTATGTATGGTGTAACAAGGTCTGTTCCTTTTGAAACACTGGTATATTCCCTAACCGCTTCCTCCAGGTTATTACCCGAATCAAAATCATAATATAATTCCATAGGAACTGTTTCAATCATATACTTCTGACAGAATTTCTCCGAAAACTGCATTGTTGTTGCAATTTCTGTTTCCGGAAAAACTCTTCTGAGCTCCTCAAATAGCGGCTTGGCAATATAAAAATTTCCTATATTTCCGAATTCCATTCTGCCCCAATGCAAAGTACACTGACCTATAACAAAAATTCTTTTTTTCATATTTTCCCTGCTCACTCTTAATCCTCCAAAATCACCTTTATGTATTTTTCCGTTTCTTTCATAACAGTCTTCAGTTCCTCTTCTCTCGCAAAGCGAAAGATAAGTGTTCCTATTGAAAAATTGGCCGCCTTAAAACTCTTTACTTTATCGCCCGGCTTTACCCATATATCCCTTTCAATCACACATCTCTGAATAGCTTCATCCGTCCAAAGTTCCTTATAAATCCCATCCTTATTGCTGTGGAGAATAACCTCCGCCCAGTATCCGTCATATGGCTTTTGTTCCAATTCAATAACAGGCATGTCAAGAGCCGCTCTCACAGCATTCTCAATCAGCTTCAAGCCCGTAGCATATTCCAGACACTCCGCAAGCCTGTTTCCGCCACCCCGCGGCGAGCATTCCATTATATATGCCCTCCCATCGGTTCCCTCTCGGGTTTCGATATTGTATATGGATGTACCCATATCCAAAAGCCGCAATAGTCGTTGTATTTCGGAAGCCAGCTCCTCCTGATGATTCTTTGTCATTGAAGATGGCCAGCTAAATGCCGATGGTGTATACGGATTCTCCGCTCGCGCATCGAATTGCTGCGAATTGAAAGATACAAACTCCAGTCTGCCATTAACCGAAAAGCTGTCTGTGTCAGAGGAAAAACCGTGCTGCATGATGAAATCTTCGATTATGAATTCGCCGCTTCTTGAATAGGATAGCGCATGCTTAGCTGCCTCTTCCAGCATTTCCGGATCTTCCACTTTGCTGACACCCTTGCTTCCGGCAGAATCAACTGGTTTGACAATAACTGGCCAGTGAAACGTATCAAGATCTTTAACAGATTCGCTTATATCTGTATAGCACCTTGCCGTTGGCACATTGAAACCATTTTCTGCCATAAACTTTCTGAATCTCCCCTTATTTTGCAGTATACATACAGACTCATAAGGTCCGCATGATGGCAGTCCCATCTTTTCTGCAACATATGCGGCAGTAACCACACCTGGATCACAGGCAAACGACATTATCCCATCAATCTTTCTCTTCTGTGCAGCATGCAACACTGCATCTTTGTCAATAATACTGACATTGACATAATCATCGGAATATCGATGTGCAATATTATCTGGAAGATAATCACAGGATATGACATAAATTCCGAGGGCATGGGCAGCGCGAATAACCGGAAGCACATACCTGCTTCCCCCTAATATCATTAACTTTTTCACAATAATTTCCTCCTCTGTGGTTTTTCTCCACTTTCGCTGTTCTTACTATGTTTTCTTCCATCTTTATTCATTCCCTGTTTTTACGAATCCAATTGAATTCAATGCTTTCTTCAACAAATCCAAAGCATACACGAAGTTACTGTCCCTCACCATTTCCAGCACATAGAGCAGATTCGGTAAAATCAGGCATATACAGCCCTTTACCACCAATGCCATAACGCTTTCTAATGGTATTCGGGAACATATAAGCAGTGTCAGAGCACCATTGAAAGCTGTATACAGAAAGCTTTTTAGGAGTTTGCCATAGTACTGTTTTGTAGATGTTTTAAAGTAGTATTTAAATAGCACTGCCGTTTCCCAAGGCAATTCAATAATAGCAAAATCTATAATAGTGGAAACAGCCACACCAATCACACCATAATATTTGACTGTAATTACATTTAAAACAATATTTACAGCACATCCAATAATTGGCCGCCATTTATCATAAGCCCATAGTCCAATTGCATCCTTGTAATTAAGTACAACCTTTCTAATCTGTTCAAAATAAAACCGTGCTATCAGGGCCATCACTACCGCAAACGAAAGCAGTAGCTTCTCCCCCATCCACAGCCTCATAAAATCCTGAAATAGTACAGCAAAACAGATACAACACCAGCCGACGATCCACGTATGAAGCATAAATATCTTCATAAAATCTCCATAGTTCTTTTTCACAGATTCTGTTGCTATGCTGTTGCCAATGCTGGCTGTAATCGACGAAACCAATAATACAATAAAGCTTGCAATAGCCGATATAACATAGTAGTAGTTACTGTACACAGCTACCATGGACAGTCCAAGAAAAGATGATATGACAATCGAGTCCAGAGAAAGCGATAACTTATTTCCAATCTTCTGCAAGGCCAGCGCCGCTACGTTTTTTGTTATCAGTTTTTTTGTTCTCTTATCAGCATATCCGCATCTCCTGTACTGCGGGTATTTCTTTTTACACACATATGCACAGATCAGATTATACATAAATGTATAGAATGCGTTCAGAGCTGCATATACCACCATATCATGCATATATATAACAAGAATAATCTGAACTATACTGATGGTAGTTCTGACAGCTGTCGCTATGAGCGACGATATGTCGCTCCTCTGGATGGCTGACAAAAGTGTGACTCTATAGGCAAATATAAAATAGCTAAAAACAGTCTGGGCTAGATAAATCAACCATAGTATGTATATGTTGATTCCTGCCGGGGGCTCCCCGCCAATAAAATATTTGAGGAAAGGCATTACAATAATGCCAATAACTAAAATCACCTGGCTGAGAATCTTATATAGCTTATCATAAAGATTCAACAGCATTCCTATCTGCTTAAAATCATCTTCGGCAATCGGTCTGTACAGTGCAGCGGAGATAGCGCTGGCAAATCCTAGATCTACAAGATTAATAACCTGCAGTATAGATTGATATAGGCTCCCCAGACCAAGATATTCTTCTCCCAAAATCTTTATAAAAATAGTTCTTACAATAAAGGGAAATATAATTGCGGAAGCCTTATCTAAAAAACCGCAAATGATATTTCTCGCAGAATTTTTCGTACGCGTATCGCTCATGATTACAAACAATATCCAATCCTTAAAAAATAATCTCTGTAATTGCCTGTCGAATATCCTGGAGCTGCATGACTGTCACCCCAATTTACCAAATTCTTTTATCTACTCTAATATCAAATTACAGATACGGTCTACTTTCTCAAGCGCTAAGTCAGCATATAATGGCAAAGACAATATTCTCAGCGCCACATGTTGAGCAATAGGTGTCTTGTCTGTGCCGGCTGTCGGATAACTTCTATAGCATTCAAATCCGTTTGTCAACGGGAAAAAATATTTTCTTGATCCTACACCCGCCTCTGCAAGCTTCTCAAAAATCTCATTCCGTGTATACTTATATCCATCAAAAACCACTGGGAAATAAGCATAATTGCTTTCCACGTCTTCGCGTGTCTTAACCAATTTTATCCCTGCTATGTCGTTCAGTCTTTCCCTATATCTTTCTACTATTTTTTTCCTCTTTGCAATCTCTTCTTCCAAATGCCTCATGTTGCATATACCCATTGCTGCCTGGAATTCGTTCATCTTGGCATTTCCCCCTACAAAGGCTACAGATTCCTGACCGTGAATTCCAAAATTCTTTTGATCATTAAGAAGCTGTACCCACGAGTCATCATTATAGCAGACAGCCCCTCCCTCAATAGTGTTAAAAACCTTGGTGGCATGAAATGAAAACATCGATGCATTACCAAAGCAGGCTGAAGATGCCCCCTTATAACTGACTCCAAAGGCATGTGCCGCATCATATACTACCTTTAATCCATATTTTTTTGCTATTGCATCAATTCTCCCTACGTCACAAAGATTTCCATAGACGTGAACAGGAACTATAGCTACTGTGCGGTCTGTGATTAATTCTTCTATTTTTTTCTCGTCGATGGTATAATCATCTTCTCTTATATCACAAAAAATGGGCACCAATCCATTTCTTACGATGGCATGAGTAGTTGATGCAAATGTAAAAGGTGTGGTAATTACTTCCGCACCTTTTGGAAGATTTAATGCCGCTATCGCGTTTTCCAAGGCCAAATGTCCATTGGTATACAGTGTCACATGCTTGACACCCAAATAGGATTCTAATATCTTTTGGAGTTCTTTATGCTTTACTCCCATATTGGTGAGCCAATGCGAGTCCCAAAGCGGCCTGATCTCTTCGACATATTCTTCTAAGGTAGGCATAGATGATCTCGTTACTAGAATTTGGTCCATTTTTTCTCCTTATATGTACAATGTTGAGACAATTGTCTGAAGCAAGTAGTGAATCGCTCTCAAGTATAATTATTTTCTTGCAGACTGTTTTTTGAATAAGATTCTTTTTTTCAGCCTTTTCACCTTAACAATCCAAAAATAACGTTTTAATATTTTTGCGTTTTTCTTTATATCTAAATGTATGTCTTTCTCTGACGGATTCCACTCCGGCGAGTTATCCATTTCTGGCTGATCATACTCACATTCATAGCAATTGACTCCTGAACCATCCCATCCATTATTATTAACTTTGGTAATCGTCGGCATGATTGAATACTTATTTTCAAGAAGCATATACATTGCTATAGTAATATCACAGAACACAATTTTCCCATTTGTGCCTATTGGTGTCTTTTTCCCTCTTATGAAGCGTGACCACTCCGGAATTAGATCCGGTCTGTTCTTTAAGAGCTTAAATAAAAAAAGTTTTTTTCTAACTGCCCTATCCATGTAACCAGATTCGAATATTGATAGCAATTTCTCTCTTTTCGAGACCCAAATGCCAAGTCCCCATACATTATATTCATTGCTTAAAATCTGAATCGGCGATTTTCTGCACCGCCAGCAAACGTTTTGCGAATACCCGGTAACACCAAGAATATCCTCGTCTTCTGCGAATCTGTCCAAAGCCCAATTCATATATTCAAGAAAATTCGGCGAAAAGACATTATCATCTTCTGTAGCAATATATCTATCATTATCTATCCTGATCTTATCAAAGAGAAATCTGGTATTCCCGCTAGGCCCTAAATTTTCACTTTGATAGAAAATATGTACCTGTTTAAAACCGTGTATGCCCGTCTCAAGATAGTCCTTTATGCGATAATATCCTGCTTCATATTGCGGTGATGGCGGAAAGTCAAGTGAAATAAATATCTCGGTCTGTGGAGCCAGCTTATTGGCTGCCAAAGAATCTATACATTCTTTCAAATGCGAATATCTGTTAAGCGTTGCTATAGCAATGGGCGCGCAAGTCATATCTCAAGCCTCCACATTTTCCTTATTTTATTTCCTTTCCGACCTCGAAATGTCGCTCTTGCCAAATATTATGTCCAGGAGAATGACATAAAAAGGAATTAAAAAAGTGACATACAGGTAGATATTATCCGTTATAAGATTTATGAACATATATCCAATTAACAATGCAACCAGATTAGCACATCTAAAATCCTTTTTCTTTCCGGCATACACAATCACAACTTGAAAAGAGAGTATCCAAAATAAGAAACCAATGAATCCCAATTCCACGTATGCCGCCAAAATATCATTGTGCAGATTCCTTATAAACCCATGTACTGCTATCTCCCCAAGCCATTCTTCAACCCATCCGCTCCCTTTTCCGATATAGAAAATAGACATATCATAATATGGCTGTATTCTATTCCAAACTGCAGGTCCGTCCAACCGCCCCATCGAATGAATCCGATACTTTGCAAAAACGGAAGCCAGAACCCCATTTTTTACAACTGCCACTAGCAATATAGGCACAAGGACAAGTACAATCCTCATTGCAATGTTAATCCTCTTTTGGTACTTCTCTTTCTTCGCCAGAAGAAGAACCAACAGGCAAAAGAATGTGAACGCAAAGGCCCCATTAACAATTCTTTTATGATCAACTACCATAAGCAATATGGCCACTGCGCATAGCACATACTTTTTTCTCCAGAAATGAATCAAGCCATATACACCGAATATATATGCATAATAGTTGGACTCGTAGTAGAACTCTCCTGGAACATGATGTCTCGCATATAGTATAAGGTAGCCAACACATAGTGCGGCAAACTGAATGTCAACTAACTTTCCGCTGTCTTCTTCCCCATACATGGAAAACATCGAAATTGCAGTAATTGGTGCTATTGCAAAAATTAAGCTCTGTTTCACACTATGAAAGGTAAATTTTGAGACCATGAACGCTATGACAGATCCCAATACCACATATAAGACCACATGGACAGCAACCACCAAATATTTAGGCTCAATTTTCCTTTTTACTGACACAAAAAGAGCACTTAAGGCCAGTAGCACAAAGTATTTGTTAATTCCCGCTTTTGTTATTAACAAAAATAAAGCCAAGAATAGCACAAAATATCCAATATCCGTTTTGTGCAGTCTTAGTTTATGCACCGTCACACCTCCGTCAGCTTACTGCTGTCTCATCACACTGTTATACACAGACACAAGCAACCTGTAATTGCTTTCTGGTGAAAATTTCTCCACATATCTACGATAGGTATTTCTTTCCCAGTCTATATCCATTTTTTCAAATTTCTGTATTGCTTCTATAAGAGCTTCAGCGGAATTATACTGGAATTTTATCCCTGTTCCTCCATCTCCTTCTTCTACTATCCAATTCATGTTCCCAATGTTTCCGGCTATAACAGGCCTACCTGCCGCATATGCTTCTGCAATGACCATCCCAAATGTTTCATACCATTGGGATGTTACAATAACTGCTTTCGCACAAGAAAGAAGTTTCTCCAATTCTTTTCTTTGCAAATGCCCTTTGAATTCCACATTTTCCGGCGCTACTCTTTTAAACCGTTCCAGTTCTATACCAGTCCCCGCAACTACAATCTCTCTGTCCGGCATCTGCCTGAAAGCATCCAATAATAGATTAATTCCTTTTATCTCCTCTATTCTTCCCATAAACAGATAGTACTCTTTTTCTGTCTGATTATGCGCTCCTCTGAAATTCTCGATTTCTGTCTTAAACACAAAATTTGGTTTCACAAATATTCTTTCTGGAGAAACTACTTTCTTTCCCACATTGAGCTGCAACAGCTTCTTTCGGTTAAACTCCGTCAAACAGATGTAGTTTATCTTCCGATATACTCCAGTCTTCCGATGAATCCAATTATTCAATACACATAGAGTCGTCTGCAGCCTGCTCTGCCTGTAACATTTGTGCCATATGGCACATCTCATTCCCATTGTTACGCATTCTTCACAGATATGGCCATTCCGATAAAATGTCGCTCCCGGACAAAGCAGCCGAAAATTATGCATTGTCTGCACAACAGGTATATGACAGCGCAACGCAGCATAATAGACAGATGGGCTTACAAGTGTCAGCGTATTGTGGACATGTATAATGTCTATCTTTTCTGACTTTATCAGTTTCCTGATTTCTCTGTAGGTTCGAAGATTGAAAATTGAAGAAAACGGTAGCAGCAATTTAGTTGAAAGGTTCTTTTCCCTCAGCTCCTTGTTGTCCCTTGTATATAAAACAACCTTATGTCCCTGCTCCTCCAGAAGCCTTTTCTCATTTTCTACCACGCTGTCTTCGCCGCCTGGAAGCTGATAATAATTATGAACTATCAAAATGTTAGGTCTAATCTTCATCTCTCCACATCCAAATATTCTGTCAAATCACAATTCACCTATCTTCCACGCAGTACGGCATGCCATATAAAGCTTATATTCGTTTGAACATATCGCTTAAACAGCCTTCTTGGATCCTGCATAAGACGATATATCCATTCCAGATTCATTCGTTGCATCCACTCCGGAGCGCGACTGATATTACCTGCAAGATAGTCAAATCCCGCACCCACTCCCACCATAAATCCCCGGATCTTCCCTTGGTGTTCTGCCATCCACCATTCCTGCTTTGGAGCTCCTAACCCTACCCAAACAAAGTCAGCATTTGATGCATTAATCCGCTTAATGTCATTAGCATCTTCCTCTGTGGTCAGACTTCGGAAAGGAGGACTGTACATACCCGCAATTTGTATTGTTGGGTATTTCGTCTCCAAATTCCGCCGCATCTTTTCCAATGTATCCACTGTACTGCCGTAGAAATAGTGACGATATCCTTTTTTCACGCTTGCCAGCAACACTAATTTCATATAATCCGGCCCGGCAATACGTTCCATAGTCTTATATCCCCTGCTCCGGCCTACAGTAGAAAGAGGACCACCGTCTGGTATCGCCAGCACCCCTCCATTCTGGACCTCACAATACTTTCCGTCCTTGTAAGACATTACGGTAGTGTGTACATTTGACACACAACAATAATCCCCTGATAATTCCCCAATATTCCTGTATGTAAATTCGAGCAGCCAATCCATATTAATAGCCGCAATGTCCACACCCATAATGTTGCAGATTGGAATTTGTGTCTTATCAATCTTATGTGTAAACGAATCTATCACCTGCCCATGAGCATCCCCCTTTTTCTCCTTAGATAATATATTTGTAGCCATTTTTTATATCTCCCCACTCTCCAAATAAGCCGGCGCATAAACGCCCCAGCCCTTGTGGTAAACCAGCCCGTCCGCGCCTTTGAGCATGTATCGCACTGTGCTGGCGCAATGCTCCCTGCATTCCCGGTAAAAGGCTTTCGGCAGCTTCACATAACTCTGGAGCTGTTCCAGCACATACCCGCATTTCTGATACAGATACCCGTTCCCGTACCGCTCCAGGCATTCCAGGAGCTTGTCCATATCCAGCCGGGGCAGGCCTATGATGCACTCCACCGCCTCCTCCAGCCCCCGGCTCCCCTCGAAGCTGTGGAGACAGTCCACCACGGTCTGCTCTATGCCGGTCACCAGACTTTTGTCCACCCATGACCTGTCCGCTCCTGTTTTCGGGTGCACCCGGCGGTAGAAGACCCCATTATACCGAAAGTCCGTGAACCGCGTCTGGGTAGCCACAAAGACCTCGTTTCCTGCCTGGGGCGCATATCCCTGGGCCTCAAAAGCGCTGCGCAGGGCTATATAGGCATCCGGAAAAAGCCTGCTGCCGATCTGGTACCGGTTCAGCAGCGGTTCTCCCGTGTCCCTATCTATCACTGTGTACAGGTTGCGGTGTATTCTGTCGATGTAGCCTTTCCTCTGATAGTCGTTCACCAGGTAGGCCACTGCAGCGCGCTCACCCACCATCTCGGTGACGTCCTGGAGGGTAAAGCAACCAAGCTCCCGCATTCTCTCATAGTGCTGGTCTGCGGGCGACTGTGCCTGCTTCTTCCTGGACAGCCTGCTGGATTCTGCCCGCTGTTCTCCCCGTTCGGCTTCCGGAATCCCGCCCTGCTCCCGATTGTACGGTTTATGAAAACTTCCGGCTTTTTCTGACATTTTTATACTCCTCTGCGCGCCTGGGCGCGCACTGCCCTGCGTCTCTCCTACTCAGGTTTCAAAATTGCCCTGCATTTCCCTTTCCCGGACATATGTCTGGCATCCGGAGACTCCTCCGGACTGTCAAAAAGTTCGCCTTACTAGCATATAAGGCGAACTTTTTATCCGTTTCATTGCTCTGGCTCTCCGTCTATAAATATAAAAAGTGCACGTTCCAAAGCCTCGTCAGCCCGCTCAGACAACCGTTTTTTATGAAAGTATATAGAAAAGCATTCGGAAGTATCTTGAAAATTAGAAAATACTGACAAAAATGAAATTAAGCTTGCGCTGTTCCGCCATTAGGTATAAAATGTTAGAAGTAATAAAAAAGTTCGCCTTATATGCTAGTAAGGCGAACTTTTTTATTGATTAATAAGTTCAAATGAGTACTCTGCCTACGGAAAGACATATCTGCCGGATAAGCCCGAATCGATATGCGGCAAAGTATATCCTCTCGAACCGGGGTTATAACAGAATATGCAGCCCCCGATCCCCGGACCTTAAATATGCAGTTGTTGGGTTTGAAAAGTTATGATAAACTAATCATAGCTTTTTTATATTTTGTTGCATTAGGGGTAACTTAACACGCAGGCAGGTTACAGTCTTCGAGTCGTATGGAATCACACAAAAACGAAAAAGGAATATGATGTTTGGGACAATGATAAAAAATATTTATAGAAAGAACAGATACAAGTTTTTGCTCAGTCTGATTCCGGTGGTTATCGTCGGTATCATGGCTCCCTTACGTTCCTATATGATGCAGCTTTTGATTGACTCTTCAAATTACAGGGAGCTGGCAGAAAAATGCCTTATCGCCGCTGTCTTCAGCATAGGGGTATTTCTCTTTGAATGGATAAGCAAGAAGAGTCAGGCTATTGTTGCGCGGGATATTGAAAAGGATCTGCGGGGGCAACTGATGCGGAAGCTTTTCTACATATCTGCCAGTCAATTTGAAAAAAAGGGGGTGGCATATTATCTCTCAAAATTTACCGCGGATATAAACATTATCTTATCTGACGGGGTCAACAATGTATATAATATGATTCTACAGTTTGTCTTTGCGGTTGTCGCTGTCATTTACTTGGTCTGTGCAGAGCCTTTTATCCTGTTGATTGTAGCCGCGGTCAGCATTGTGCAATTTGCGGTTCCCGGCATATTGAAAACGAAAATCGGTGCCTCAAGAAAAGCGTATACAGAAAGCATGGAGGTTTATCTGGACGGAGTTAAAAGCGATTTGGGCGGTCATAAGGTCATAAGAACCTTTGATGCCGTGAAGCAGTTTATCGGAAAGCAGGAAAAGCTAATTGATTTTGTATGCAGAAAAAACGAACATTCCTCCCAGACGCTGTACTGGGCACAGGCGTTGGCCTCTTTTGTCAACAACGGGGCTTTCTTGATCGTTTTGGGAAGCTGTATGTTCTTTGCGGCGGCAGGTAAAATCACGGTTGGCGAAGTAGTGGCAATCACCAATATGATGAATTTCGTCTTAACGCCGTGTAAGGTTATTGCAAACGGAATGATTCAGTTAAAAGCAATGGAGAAAGTAAAGGCGGAATTGGATGCTTTGCTGGCACAGGAGAGCGAAAACGATAATAAAGAAATGGTTGATGGGGAAATACGGGAAATCTGTCTGGATAATGTCAATCAAAAGATAGGCGAAAGTTTTTCTTTGGATGAATTGACATTGACCTTTGAGAAAGGCAAGAAATATGCTATCGTCGGCAAAAGCGGAAGCGGAAAGTCAAGCATCATTAAATTGCTTACGGAGTATGGAACAGATTATACAGGCCGGGTTCTGATCAATGGGCAAGAGCTGACAGAACTTAACAGGGAAAGCATCATGCATATAAGTCCTGTCTGCTATCAGCAGACCTACATGTTCAACGACACGGTCTTCAATAATGTGGCATTATATCAAAATTACTCAAAAGACGATGTCGTCGAAGCCCTGCGGAAAGCCGGCATCTATGATACCATTCAGAAGCTTCCGCGAGGAGTGGATGAAAAGATTCGGGAGAACGGCAGCAATTTTTCAGGCGGTGAATTGCAGCGGATTGCTTTGGCCAGGCTATTTTTAAGGAATAAAAAAATGGCTTTCCTTGATGAGATCACGTCAGGGCTTGACAATGCCACCGCCTATGAAATTGAAAAAAGGCTCTTGGATGAAGATATGACCCTTATCAGCATCACACATAGATACAATAAGACCCTTATGCAGAAGTATAATGAAATTATTGTAATGGACGGAGGTAAAATGGTCGAAACAGGAACTTTTGATGAATTGATGGAAAAGAAGAGGAACTTTTTTGAATTATACAGGGTCCTCAGCGAATAAGGAGGGTAGTTTCCGTTCCCGGCTGCAAAAAAATTCGCCTTACAAGTCAGTAAGGCGAACTTTTTTATTGATTAATAAGTCCTGTTGACCCGTCTGCCTACGAAAGGACATATCTGCTCAGCTTGCCGCTTCCCTCTGTCTTCAGCTTCCCATCCATGCAAAGTTCTCTCAGCAGCCGAAAAGCTTTTGTTGTTCCGGCCTGAGTCAGTTCCTCCACCTCTTTTCTGGTGACGGAACCTTTTTCGGCAGCGTAATCCAGAATCATCCTTTTTTCCTCATCAGGCATCCCTTTGGCAGCGATCTTTCCCTCATTATCATTGGGCAGCGTCACACGGAATACTCCTTTTGCCGTTTCAAATTCCGGTTGCCTTTTCTTTCCCGCATAGGCCCGCCTTATCTTCCCGATTCCCGTCCCGTAACTTTCAATCAGCCTCATCCGATAGAGCACTGACGCAAGGTTCGGATTTCTTGACTGAGACACTCCGAGGAAGATAGAATTCAGTTCAAGTCCGGAGACCAGTCCTCCGAGAGAAACAAACTCCATTCTATCGTCATATATATTGATGATCGTGCTTCCGCTGAATGAATAGTCCCTGTGTGTAAGGCAGTTCAGCCACGCTTCCCTTACCGCCTCCTCCGGGTAGTCCCTGATATCCGTACGGTCCAGCCCTGAAAAGACTGCCTTTGTTTTATTATTCATATCAATAAAACGATACACCTCTTCCATCTGCCTCAGAATAGAGCCGGAGAATTCCTGGCGGTCTCTGAAGACAGCCTTATCCGATCCCTGAAACAGTGCAACTTTCGTTGTGAATTCACACTGATCAGACAGCAGCAGCGCAAGATTCGTGTACAGGCCGTCTTCTCCGGTCAGCCGCAGCGTCCTCATCTGGGCTCTCCCATACTCAATATTTCTCCTGTCCATTTCCTCCTGCAGCGTTCGGAATGTGAGCTCCTGTTTTAAACTCCGACAGGCTTCGAATGACCTGCCCGTATTTTGTATAATCATTTCCCTGATCCCCTCATCTGTCATGGGCTGGGATGAGCTTCCTTTTCTGACGTAAACACCGGAGGGTTTTAAACTAATCATATCGGCTCCTCCTTTCTTTCTCGTTTATTATACAAAAGAAAGAACAAGAAAGCAAGACTCAGGCCGAGGTTAATTGCAATTAAAAGCTGCCGCACCACGACTTTTCCGTCACGCGTGCGGCAGCTCCCAATTCCCCTGTTTTCTTCCGGCCGGTCTCCTTTACTGCTCCATCTGCCTCCCGAGAAATCCGGCAGCGGACTGCAGGAGCTTTTGCTCCACTTCTCCCATCCGGCTCTTGTTGTCATTCTGCAGCAGCACCACGCTGCCGATGATGTCCCCCTCGCAGAGGATGGGCGCAATGGCCTCGTGCTGGTACTCGTCCCCGCCCTCGTCGCAGACCGGGATGAAGCTTCTGTCCCCCCTGGTGGCCATGATGGTCTCCCGGTTATGGATTTTCTCGTCCATCTGTCTGCTCACGGACTTGTTCACCATCTGTTTATAGCCTCCGGCCGCCGCAATGAACTGATCTCTGTCCGCGATGAGCGCCGCGTGGCCGGAGACCTGGGCCAGGCTCTCCACATACTGCTTTGCAAAAGTGCTCATCTCCCCGATGGGAGAATACTTTTTCAGGATGACCTGCCCCTCTCTGTCCGTGAAGATTTCCAGGGGATCCGATTCCCTGATGTGCAGAGTTCTTCGAATTTCCTTAGGAATGACTATTCTGCCTAAATCATCTATACGTCTCACTATTCCCGTTGCTTTCATAGATATCTTCCCTCCATTTATTCAGGCGTGTATCGCTTTTTGCGAATTCTTTATCCGACATGGAGTTAGTATCTGTAAAAAAAGGAATAATATGCATGTTACGCGGACCTAATCTTTTTCGTATCCGTTCCTTTTATAAAGTATCAAAAACACCAGAATGCTGACGGCAAGCTCCCCGAACAGCACCGCCATATCCAGCGCGGACATCACATACCTCTCCCCATTCGCCAGGCGCTCCGTCATGCCTGTCATGACCCCGGTGAACAGAAATCCCGCAATCTTGTGAAGCCCCTCGGACAGGTTTCCGAATAACGGTATCATCATGAACACCATCAGGAACGGATAGGAGATCAGATTGGCGTTCATCTGGTTCTTAGCGCAGATCCCCACGATCATCCCCAGCACGCAGCTGGTCAGGGAAGCCATCATGCTCACCAGGAAGAAAGGGATCCAGGGCACGATCTCCAGGGAAATCCCGCTGATGAAGAGCACGATATAGTTCACTGCCATCAGCATCACAAAGGGAATCAGGATGCTCCCGAAAAAATATTGCACTCCTGTAATAGAAGATGTCATAAGGGCCCGCAGCGTATGGTTCTCTTTCTCCTCCGCAATGGAGGTCCCCACCATGATGAAGCCCTCGGCGCAGATGTTCATGCTGATGCCGATGTTCAAAAGCATCCCGGTGAGGAACGGCACCAAAGTGCCCTCCGACCTGATGCCATAGAGGATCTTGCACACATACACCATCCCGATGACGATCAAAGGCCCTATCATGATCATCGTGTTCCGGCTGATGCACAGCCATTTGATCTGTGTCACCGCAGCCAATTTATGCAGGCTTCCTCCCCTCCCCGCAGCTTTGCCCATGCTCATCTGCGCGGGCCGCATCGCTCCATCCATACTTTTCATATCAAAAATCTCCTTTCCGTATGCTTCGTCCTACATTCAAATTCATACATTTAAATCTTTCCCCGTGACCTCCAGGAACACGGTCTCCAAAGTGGGCTCGCAGGAATGGATCCGCATGATCTCGTCCCCCTCCATCCACCGGGTGATCTTGACGATGTTCTCCGGATTCTGGGCCAGCTCCAGCTCCCTGCCGCCTGCCAGCAGCACATGGTATTTTTTGTTCCGGTTGTACTTCAGGCAGATCTCCTGGGGAGAGCCGAACTCCACGATCTCCCCGTCATGGAGCAGTGCCACCCTGTCGCAGAGTTTGGTGGCCTCCTCCATGTTGTGGGTGGTGAGGAAGATTGCCATCCCCTGCTCTTTCAGCTCTAAGAGCATCCGGTGGATGGCCACTGCTGTGGTGGGATCCAGGCCGCTGGTGGGCTCATCCAGAAACAAGACCCTGGGCTTGTGCAGCACCGCCCGTGCCAGGACCAGGCGCTGGGTCTGGCCCTTGGAGAGCTTTCCGGCGGGCTTGTTCTTATGCTCCGAAAGCCCTACCTGGTCCAGCACCTGCTCCACCCTCTCCCGGGGTACTTTCCATATCCTGGCGAACACGGCCAGGTTCTGCCATACGGTCATCTTCTTATAGATGCCGCTGTTGTCCGACACCACGCCGATGTTCTCATAGATGGACTCGTCGATGTTGGCGGAGTCCGTGCCCAGGAGCCTGGCCTCCCCGGAGGTCTGCCGTAGCTGTCCGGTGATGATCTTGATGGTGGTGGTCTTCCCTGCCCCCGAGGGTCCCAGGAAGCCCAAGATCTCCCCCTGGCGCAGGGTCATGTTGATGTCTTTCAGCGCCAGCTCGGTTTTGAAGCGCTTGGAGACATGCGACAGAGATAGCAGTACATTCTGTTCCATACATTTATCCTCTTTCCTTGTTTTTTATGTGGGTGCGACGTTCACGCCCCTCACTACAGCCATCTTACCACCCGCCCCCGCCCCTGTGGGAAAATATGCCCAAACGGAAGGAGGCGCTGCCTGAGCGGAATCTCACATCCTCTCCAGCAGCGCCCCTTTCACATTCCTTGCGAACAGGCATCTCTCCCCGTTTTTCATCCGTATCTCTTTTGACTTCAAATCCAGCTCCGCAATCTGCTCCACATTCACCAGATAGGCCCTGTGGGTCCGCAGGAACCTCTCTCCCAGCTGCTCCTCCAGCTCCCGCAGGCTGCCGATGAAGTCGAACCAGTCGTTCACCCCGTGGAGGGCGATCCTGTGGGTCCGCTGGGTGGCCTCGAAGAACATGATTTCGTCTATGGGCACATGTTTTATCACATCCATCACTTTCACGGAGAAGAATTCCCTGTGCTCTCCCTGCTCCGCCCGCATGCGCTCCGTGATCACCGAAAGGCTCTTCCCAAGCCCCTCCTCCATCTTCTCCATGCTCTCTTTCACGATATAGTCCAGGGCCTCCAGATGGTAGCGGAACGTCTCGAACGCCAGGTTCCCATAGGCCGTCACATAGACGATGAACCCCCTGGGATCCAACCTCCTGATCTCCCGCCCCAGGGCGAACCCGTCCATTTCCTCCCCTTTCAGCTCCACGTCCAGGAAGTAGATCCCCCTCCCCGGATTCTTTTCCACTGCCTCCAGAATCTCTCCGGGACGGCCGCTGGAAAGGGCGATCTCCATGTCATACCCCTGTATCATGATCTGTTTTTCCAGATATTCCCTCTGGATCCTGCGGACTTCCTCCTGGTCCTCGCAAATGTATACCGACAGCACCTTACCCTCTCCTTATTCCAGTTCCGCATCTGTCCCGCACAGCCCTTTAGTATAGGCAGAGAATTTCCGGCCGCGAAAGAGATGCGTCCGTAAATCCTCTGGGGGCTGTGCGGGCCAGACGCTGTATTCCAGTTCCGCATCTGTCCCGCACAGCAACTATTATAATTTACTTCCCGCTCTGCTCCCGCACCTTAAACTCCTGGATGAAATATCCCTCCTGCACCGCCGTGGCAGGCAGCACGTCCTCATAGCCCGCCAGAATCTTCCGGTAGCTGGCAAGCCCCAGGCCCCTGTCCGCCCCTTTGGTAGAATACCCCTGCTGCCAGATCTTATGGACGTCAACGGTATGGTACAGCCGGTTCTTCACCCGGAACGTGGTGTACCCCTCCTGGCTGCTGATCATGATATGCACCCGTGCGTCCTCCCGCCCCCTGACCTCCTCCATGGCATTGTCGATGAGGATCCCTAAGCATCTGCACAGATCCGTGGTCCTGCACCTGGTCCCCTGGAAAGGGTGCATCACCTCCAGCTCACAGACCGTGCCGTCCCTCTGCATCTGGGCCAGCTTTGTGAGGAGCAGCCCCTTTACCTCCGTCATGCAGACATTGCCAAGCTGTCCCATCTGCCTGATCCGGTCTCCGATCTGGCTGTCGAAGTCCTCCGTCATCTCCTGGATGAAGCAGTGCGTCTTCGCAAGCTCCCCCTCCCTTGCCGTAAGATACAGCCCCGACATCATATTTTTGTAATCATGCCGGAAACGCCGCATCTCCTCCTGCATCCCTTCCAGCGTCTTTATATAGACATCCTGCTGCTGGAGGATGATCTGCTGGGAGGCGAATTCCCTGCGCTGCCATTCCTCCATTCCCATGTGGTGGAACAAGACCAGCGCCGCGGACAGCATGAGCAGCGTAATGCCCAGGCTGACATTGCGGCTCACCCCACTGCCCATGAGGAGGTCTGCGGGCCCATAGATCAGAATCGGATATGCGCTCAGGCAGATCATGCCCCGGCTCCAGAACTCCCCATGCTCCAGCCACCGGCGATACGCGTCTCCCACCTTCATTTTATATAGGAGGTACAGAAGCAGAAAAAATGCCCCGGGCCCCACCCCATAGTTCACCAACATATACACCCTGCGCTCTTCCGGGATACTCAGCGCAAGGGCTCTGTCCGTGAAAATCAGAAAGGACAGGGTCCCCGAATACTCCAGTACAATTCCCGTAAACAAGACAATGCCCCAGCACCGCCGGAATTTTTCACGAAAAATCAGGCCCACGCAGAACGCATTCACGATCAGCTGCAGGTAAAGCAGCAGTATGCTGTTGAAAATATGCACCAGTAAGCCTTGCTTGTAAAAAACGGTAGCAATGAATATGGCCAACCCCTGGCAGACCATCGCAAGGACGATTCTGCAAAGTCCGTATTTCCTCGGATTGGCGGGCAGAATCTTCAGCACCGCCATGCTCGCGAAGACCACGCACACCAGACTCACAACAGACGCCACCGTATTATGGGCGAATACACTGATAAAACTCATGGCCTGTCACAGCTCCACATCGTTCAGCGCCACGATGGCACAGGCGTAGATTTTCATGGCCTCCACGAACAGACGCAGGTTCAGCGCCTCGTCCGGCTCATGCCCGCCCCCGTGCCCCGGGGCGAAGAGGCGCTCCCTGGCCTCCTTGTCCTCCTCGCTTTCCTTTATGCCGCCGGGGCCGTAGGAAAAGGCGTTGGGGAGCTTCCTGGCATAGGTGCCGCCTCCCATCACATAGCTTTTGGCATCGCTTCCCGTGAGCTCATTGTATACATCCGTCAATATGTCCACAGCCGGATGCTCCTTTGGAAAATACCCGGGCCTGGAATTGCGCTCCAGCCGGAAGCGGATTTTGTTGGCGGCGCCGTAGGCCGTGAGGGCTGCGATGTCCTCCTGGTCCTTGGCCGTGATGGCATAGCGGATGTTCAAGGTCAGGCTCAGATGCCCCTCCTCCATGGCCAGCACCGTGCCCGCGCAGGTGGTCTGGCCGGACACTTCGTCCCGGTAGGCTATCCCCACCTCCGCCCCGTCATACTCTTCCGTAAGCTTTCCGATCTTCGCGAACAGCTCCCTGTCATTTTCCGACAGCGATGTCATATTTCCCAGGAAAACGCACAGCTCATGGATGGCATTGACGCTGCCGTGGGGACCGGCGCTGTGCCTGCTGGTTCCGCGGGCGGTGACGCGGATGCCCCGGGCCTCGGTTTCCCAGGAGATCCTGCCGTTTCCTGCGGCATTATCTCCGGACACCTGATCCGTTTTTTCCTTTTCACCGCTCCCTTTTGCGGGCATGGCTTTCTTCGTTTTACTCTCACCGGCAGCCACAGCGTCTCCTGATTTGTCAGTCCTGGGGACAGCGTTCTCATGGGCTGTAGCCTCAGGGACAATCTCCGCCTGCCTGCAGAGGCTTTCCAGCTCCTCCTGCAGGTCCTTGCTATCCCGAAGCACTGCCCAGGCCCTGTCGGGAATCATGTTGCTGGCATTGCCGCCCCTGACCTCCAGCACCTGGGCGGACACTGTGCCCTCCGTGACCATCTGCCCCTCCAGGATGCCTTTCTCGCCGTAACACACCGGGAACCCGCCGTCCGGAGTCATGGACAGCTTGGGCGTGGGGTAATGGGCCGTATAGTATTCCATGTCCTCCATCCCCCGCTCCTCGTCCGTTCCCACGAACAGGCACAGT
>ERZ808051.977-NODE-977-length-23029-cov-6.502832_pt1 | contig 23029 bp, 20 predicted proteins | sample MGYA00380199_ERZ808051 | MGnify/ENA primary metagenome ERZ808051 (study PRJEB31490, sample SAMN06133391) | mouse gut metagenome | isolation source: J11 | host: mice | place: China: Chengdu | collected 2015-05 ...
TGTTTCTCAAAAAGGGCCTTGAGCTGGGCGAGGTTCTGGATGATGATGCTCACGGAGATCTCCCGGCTCCGCATGGTAGCCAGCAGCTTGTCAAATTCATCAGGCAAGGCAACATTCGCAAATTCGTCCATGACGAAATGGACATGGACGGGCAATCTGCCGCCGTGTACCACATCGGCCTGGTAATAAAGCTGCTGAAATAGCTGGGTGTAGAGCATACCCACGATGAAGTTAAAGCTGGAGTCATTGTCGGGGATAACGGCAAAGATGGCTGTCTTTCTCTCGCCCAGGCTCCATAGCTCCATCTCGTCCGTCTGCGTCATACCGGCCAGCGATTCCAGATTGAATTTCTCCAACCGGGATACCAGCGTGATTTGGATGGATTTCAGGGTCTTGCCGCTGCCGGAGCGGTAATTGCGGTAGTATTTCAGAGCGATATGCTCCGGGTTCCGCATTTCCAGGCGGTCAAAGAGTTCGTCCAGCGGCGATTGAAATTCGTCGTTGTCCTCCCGGACTTCCCCGGCCCGTATCATCTCCATGACCATCGGGAAGTTCTGTTCATCGGGCGGGGCCTCATAGTGGAGATAGAACACCAGCGCCAGCAGAAGCATTTGTGCCGCCTGATCCCAAAAGGGGTCTTGAGACTGTGAGCCTTTTGGCGTGGTGTTCTTGAACAGATTCGTCACCAGCCGCTGGATGTCGTTGTCGCTGCGGAGATACACAAAAGGGTTGTAGCAGTAGCTTTTCTCCATATTGATAAGGTCGATCACCTTAATGTCGTACCCCTTGGCTTTCAACAGGTTCCCGGTGTCCCGCAGCAGTTCGCCCTTGGGATCGAGGCACACAAAGCTGGTGTTGGCGTTCATAATGTTGGGCTTTGCAAAAAATCTCGTCTTGCCCGCGCCGGAGCCGCCGCACACCAAAATATTAAGGTTGCGCCGGTGTTTGCGTCCGTCCAGCCCGATAGCCACATTCTGCGTCAGTATCTTGTTCTCGGTGGCCCGTTTGTCGGCGTACTTCTTCCTGACGGCCTGGGCACTGCCCCACTTGGCAGAGCCGTGTTCCTCCCGCCTGCGGTAGTTGCGGTCGGTGGAGAGGTAGATACCGATGCCCAGCCCATAGCACAGCAGAAAAATAAGGACAGTTTTCAAGCTGTCCCTACACAGTATGATGTGGAACGGGTCATTCAGCGCCGCCCCGCCGTACTGCACCAGCCCCAGCAGACCGCCGCCCACATAGGGGGCCAGCAAGAGGGCCAGCCAGACCACGGGGATGATACCGCAGGCGTAGAGGGTCAGGTGGGTCTTGGAGAACTTATCTTGCCTCACGGTCAGCCCTCCTTTTCTGGCGCTTGGTGGGGGCGTCAATGACCTTGAGAATGAGGTCGTCCACATCCTCGGTGGGCTTGCCGTCCCGGAGAGCATCGTTGCGGAAGTCGGTCAAGCCCGCCACCATAAGCCGCTGCTCGAAGCCGTTCAGCGTGACCACACGTTTTTCATCACGCATAGAGCGCCCTCCTTACCTCGCGCCGCCGTCCCGGTTTTTCTGCGCTTTCTCCTGTGCGGCAAAGAAACGGTTCATATCAGCGGTGATCTCACCGGCCATGTCGCGGATGGTGGCTACCTCGGCCCGGAGCGCCTTGGCGTCCATCTGGCGGTATTCCTCCGGCATCTCGGCAAAAGAGAAATTTTCCACCGATACGCCGTGGCGCTGGCACAGCATATAGGACACGCTGTATAACACAAAGGCCGGGTTCTCACACGGATAGTTGCCTTTCGTCATATGAACATAGGCCAACTCCTGGGCCAGCCCCCGGAAGATGGTGGGAGCATCCAATCCCTGCCGCACCCGGATGGTGTTGTCCTTGTCGTAATACGACACATTGATCCCCTCGGGCAGTTCGTTGGAGATGGCAAAGCGACAGGGGGCGTTGTTCATCAGGGCTTTCAGCAGAAGCCGCTCATCACGGGCCACGGTGGGGGCGGGCCGCTGTCCGGCCCTGGTCTGAGAAATGTCAAAGACCTTTTTCACATTGTAGGACACACCCCTGCTGCCATCGTCCTTTTTGTACTCCTTGCCCGGTTCCAGGATGGTAATGGCGTCCTGGCCCCGCTTGACGTACACGCCGCTGTCCTTCCAGGTGTCGAAGTCGGCCAGCTTGGTGGCCTCCGGGCATTGGGCCGCAATCAGGATGGCGTTGCTCACGGAGTAGAGGTCAAAGCGGGCCTGCACGTCCAGATAGCTGCGAAACAGGCCACCGTCACCACTCATATCGGTGGCATAGCGGTCAATCATCTCATAGACGCTTTCCCGCTCCGCTTGCTTTTTTGCTGCCCATGCGTCCTTATCAAAGGGCGTTTCCTCCTGCTGGGCGGGTTGGCTGGTGAACAGATCATCATAGTTCGGCATCGTTATCGCTCCTTTAATCGTTTGGGTTTATATTTTCGCGGGGCCTTGTGTTTCGGCCCCTTGGTGGGCTTGGACTGCTCCTTGCCCTTCGCCGCCTTTTCTTTCTGCTCCGCTTTAATGTCGTTCAACGCCTGCCGGACGGAGGGGCGGGAACGCTCCTGCGGATCAGAAATACCCGGTGCGGTTGGCTCTTTGGGCTTTGAGGTAGGCCCGGACTGACGGGATTTCTCGTTCCGGGCTTCGGTGGGGTTTTCGGTCTGTCCTTTCTCCTTGGTGGGAGAGCCACCCAGCACCGTCTCCAAAAACTCGTCCTTGTCCTGTTCGGGGGTGGTGCGCTCCGGGACGGGCAGCTCGCCCTCCGGGGCGGGGGAGAGCATAGCGTCCAGTAGATCGTCCACCTCCTGCTCGGTCATGGCTTCCGTCGCCGCTGTCGCTTCCGGGGCATCGCTCTGCTGCTCCTGTCGGCTCCGCTCGATCTCGCTCCTGACCTCGGCCATATCCACCGCAGCCAGGTTGAAACGCTCAAAAATGCGGTTGATCTTGCTGGCGTCCTCGGCCCGCACCATGATGTCAGTCAGCCCGTCCGTGGCGTCCCGGTCTTTCAGAACGCAGTAGAGGACGCCGTACTTTTTGGCCTCCCGGCAAAAGAGCTGGAGGTCGCTGTCCTTCACGGCGAACACCTTCAGCTCCTTGCCGCTGCGGAGCATATTGGTCAGGCGGGTCTTGCCCTTGGTTTTCTTCTGCTCCCGCAGGATGGCATATAAGAGGATGGCAAGCTGCTTGGCACCCTCACCGGCCAGCTTGACCGCCACCTCACCTGTTTCCAGGGACAGCCTCACGACCTGCTCCGCCGCGTCGCCTGAATAGCTCATGCTGTGTCAGCTCCTTTCGTTCGATTTCCTTCTGCTTCACCAGCCGTTCCAGGTTTTCCCCGACCTGCCCGGAACGCTGGGCGATGCCGTCACATAAGACCACCTCCTTTCGTGCCGCCCTGATATGGCTGGACAGGGCGCTGATCTTCTGCTTCACTTCGTCCACGGCCACGGTGTCGCCCTGCCGGTTGAGCCGCCGCAGCTCCTTTCGGAGTTCTTGCCGCTGGGCTGTCAGGGCGTTGATCTCCGCCGACGCCGTTTCCCGGTGGGTGGTCAGCTCCCCGATGGTGCTGATGTGGTGTTTCCCCAAAAACCGGGTTTCCGCGTCCAGCCTGTCCAGCTTGGCGATGTCCTCACGCAGCAAAAAAGACACCCGCTTGACGGATGCCGGTTTCTTGACGATGATGTGAAGCTCATAGCAGTAACGGAAGTACAGCGCCCGCAGGCCGGTGATTTTATTCCGGGGCTTTCCCCGCACCCGGTAGCGGCGGGGCGGACGATGCACCACCTCCGGGAATGGTACTTGCTTTTGGAGGTTGTGCAGAATACGCTCCTTGATCTCGTCCAGCGTGTAGCCCTCGCCCAGCTTGTGAAAACGGAAATACCCCGCTGCATCTGGCGGTTTCAAGGCCGGATATTTCAGGGGCTTACCGCCCTTGCCCCGTGTTTTGAGCTGGTAGCCCATTTCGGTCATTACTTGGATAAAATCTCGCTCGGTGGTGGACGCGAGGATGGCCCGGTCAATGTCCGCCCGGATAGTGCCCCGGTGGGTGGGCTTGCCGCTGCGCTCCGCCTGCCATTCTGCGTAATTTTTGGCCCGCCCGCCAGGGTTTTCAATGACGGAAATGGCATACTCCCGGCAAAGCCGGTCTGACACCTCTCGCATACGGGCGTAATCGGCGGGCGTGTTGTCAAATTTCAGCCCATCCGCAAAAGAAACAGAGTTCAGGACAAAGTGATTATGATAATGGCCGGTATTACAGTGGGTCGCCACTACCACCTCAAAGCGGTCGCCCCATAGCTCCTGCGCCAGTTTGACGCCGATCTCATGGGCAACTTCCGCCGTAACCTCATCAGCCTTAAAGGACTGATAACCGTGGAAACAGACACGGCCCCCCATCTTATCCCGGCCTGATATGCGTTGCCATAGCTTTTTCGTTTCGATAAATTGATGTGCGGCGGTTTCTTCTTCACAGTTCAGGCAGGACACATAGGAGCGGCGCTCGGTTTTCATATCATTGGCGGCGTATTCCAGAACATCGTCAACAGCGTGTAGGGACGCCAATTCCTCATAGCTGCCCTCGGTGGTCTTTTCCGGGTTCCGGGCATAGTTTATCACCCTGTCCACCCGCCCCTTGATGGGCCAAATAGAGGTCACGGCCATATCAGTCCGGCATGGTGTAGGCGTCCACGATCAGTTTCTCAACCGTGCGGAGGTCGGCCACATCCTTGCGGAGCTGGGGCACATCCAGCAGGCCGATGGAGTTGGCCCGCTTCAAAATCTGATTGAGGTTGCTCCCCACGCGCCGCACCTCCTGGATCAGCGCAGGCACATCGGCGGTCGGCCCGTCCTTGACCTCTTTACCGGCAACAGCCGCACGGATGAAGCCCTCCCGCGAGAGGTGGGACTTGCGGATTTTTTTCGTCAGCGCGTCCAGCTCGTCCCTGGAAAAATAGACGACGACGCGGCAGTTCCGTTTTCTCAAAATGAAACGCTCCTTTCTGGAAAGTCGGTTGTAAATGCGGGGTCATAGGGGCGGCAAGCCCCTGTCAAGCTGTCTTTGCTGTAGCAAAGACGTTGCTTGTTAAGACAATACCGCCCTCTGCGCCTGCGGCGCGGGAGAACGGTCGGGGTAGGTTCAAGCCCGGTCGGATTCCCCCTTGGCGGGGCGGGCCGCAAGCCAGAACTCCCGCCTGGACTGCATATATTCGTCATAGGCAAGCTGGCGGTTGATTCGGTTGAGCCACGCCCACTCCGCTGGAGAAATGCGGCGGGCAGGCTTGGGAGGGGGCCTGTTCTGCGGCGGTTTGCCCTGCATGGAAAAAACACCTCCTTTTTTCAGCGGGTGACGCCAAAAATGACGCCACAATCGGTTAGGCCGCAAAAAAGTGACGCCATTTTTAGCGTCACAGGAGTTTTAGAGGAAAAAGTGGCGTCAAATTTGGCGTCACCGTCAAAAGCTGTTCAGAAAATCCATGATCGTATCGTCCGCTCCGTCCTCGTTGACGGTTTCCGTCCGTACCGGCTGAACAGGGGCTTGGCGCAGGGCAGCGTAAAGCTCCTCACGGATAATACTGCGTACCATGCCGCCGATACGGGCCGCCTGCTCTGCCTGATTGACAATAGCCAGCACAGCCCTGTTCATGGATGCCGGATTCAGGCCCCGCAGGTATTCCCACGCCTGTCTGTCCTCCGGGTTATCCAGGTCAAAGCGGAGGGTCATCCGTTTAATCTGCACGGGCAACACCACCCTTGCGGAGCGCCATCTCGCACAGGTACTCGTAGCCCTTGGCCGTGGCGCAAATGTCCTCGTAGATGGTCACGCGGTCGGCGTCATACTCCCCAAAGTTGCGGATCAGGCAGCTCCCGCCGCCCAGCACATGGAGGCGCATGAGGGCCGGATTATACTCGCGCTCCCGCAAAATGCGGAAAATCTCACGCACATACCCCGCGGCGGTTTCCCGGATGGTGGTCAGATAGTCCTCCTGAATGTCCGCCGTGCCAAACCGCAGCACCCGGTTGATGATGGAGTCGTCCACCGTGGCGTGATGTGTCCGCATGACGTTCTCCCGGACGGCCAGCATACATTGATGGGTTCCGTACTTCTCCGTGAACATTCGGTCTGCGGCTGGTTTACGGTCATTGATAAACATGATGTTCATGGTGCCGTTACCAATGTCGCACAGCATATTCACGCCCTGAAAGTCCCTGATCTGGCTGGCTACCGCCGCAAAGCCCTGGGGGAACACATCGGCCCCGGCGATCTCCACCCGGTAGACCTTCCCCCGGAACGTAAAGCACACCTCCCGGCTTCGCATAAGGTAGGATTTGAAGTCCTCCCGCTGCTGGCTCACCCAGGTGAGGGGCAGGCCCACCGCGAGGCGCACCGTGGCGTCGGTCAGCCCATGCACGTTTAGCTCACGGGCGATAGCGGCCAGGGTGAGGATATAATAGTCGTCGTCCCCGGTCTTGTCGGCGGTAAACTCCTTGTGGCCTGTCCCAATCAGGTAGTACCGCTCGCCGTACACCAGCAGCTCGTCCTTGAACACCGGCTCGGTGTCATGGGCGGTCAGCCCTGCCGGGAAACAGCAGTTGGCGGTCTTGATGTTGCCATAGCCGTTGTCGATGCCGATGATCTTCGTGCCCTGATACTCTTTCACCGGCTCCATTCCTCCTTTCGCTGTGTCAGCCCCAGCTTTCGCTGAAGCAGGTCGTTCACGTCCTTGCCGTAGGGCGGGGGCCTGTCCAGCACCGTGTACTTGTCCCCCAGGCCCTCCATGATGCCCGCCGCCGCTTCCCGGCCTACCTCGTCATTGTCCAGGTGGAGATAGAGCGTTTTGATTCCGGGGTGGTCTTGGAGGTACTGGTTGAGAGCGAGAGGGATAACAAACTCTTTTTTCTGCTTGAACACTCCGGCCAGGGAGAGAAGCGCGTCCTGCCGCCAGTCCCGGCCTTTCATTTTCAGCAGGGTGGCGTAGCTCAACAGGTCGATGGCCGATTCAAACAGGTGGACGCTGTTGGCGCTGGGATTTTCTGTGATACAAAACGAATACCGCTTGTCGCTGCCGGTGGCCTCGCCCTTGAAGTCCCCCACAATGCCGCGCAGGGCGGCGTACCGGGGCTGGCCTTTCAGGTCGCGGCCCACGAACACGACGTTGTGATATTTCTGGCTTTCGTACACGCGCCCGGTCTGGATGCAGTAGTCGATCACGTCATAGTCAATGCCCCGCCCGTGGAGGTAGTTGACCATATGAGTGGCGCACCGGCTGGGCTGGGGCAGGGATAGCACCCTGGGTTCCTGCTTTTTGGGCTGGGCCTGGGGCACATGGGGCAGGGGGGAGAAGTTCTGCCCCGCAAGGGCCTCCACCGCCTGGGTAAACGAAAAGCCTTGGACTTTAATGAGATAGTCCAGGGCTGTCTTGCCGCCGATTCCACGGGAAAACCAATTCCATTTGCCGTTGCTGATTTTTAGGCTGTCATGCTCACGGGTGCAGTAGGTGTTCCCGCCGACGTGTATCAGCTCATGGGGGTCGTACCGTTGGAGGTAGGTCAGCAGGTCAAGCTCCTTTGCCTGGGTGATCTGTTCCGGCGTGACATAGCCCATCTACCGTCCCTCCCGCTGGCCCTTTTCCTTTTCAGCCTGTATTACAGCGTCGGCACGGGCTTCGATCACATCCCGCAAGTCCTCCATGTGATGGGTTTCCGTCTTGTTCCATTCCTTGTAAACGTCCGCCAGCGGGGTCTTGGATTTCAGCAGCGCCCTGGTGTGGGCCTCTGGCAGCTCCAGCGCCGACATTTCCATCACGATGTCCTCCCGGACGGTGTACTCGGCGGCGTGATTCAAAATGTCGGCAGGGGGCTGGCCCAGCAGCCAGTTCCGATACTGTTCCTGTTCGGCGGTCATGCGCTGGTACAGCTTGGCTTGCAGTTCTTCGCCTGTCATGGTGCATCAACTCCTTTTGAAAATAGTAATAGCCGGGGTGATTTTTGAAAATCTCCCCGGCTATGTACGGTTCCTGTTGTATCAGGACGAAAAAAATGGTATAATGCGGCAAAATCAAAATTCTATATGGAGGTGCCGCATGGCAGATCGTGAACATATCCCCGCCGCAAAAAAGGCGGTGTACCTGGACAAGCAGACGTTCGCCACCATTATGTGCATGATCCCCGCAGGGAAACTCACCACCGAGGAAGCCATCTGTGAGATGTGGGCCAGACGGAAGGGGGCGGACACCTGTGAGATTAAAAATGGCGGCATTATGCCCTTTGACAAGCAGATGTTTTGGACGCCCGCCGATATTCAGCGCGTAGACTTTATCTCTGATTTCAAGTCATATCGAAAAGTTGAGCATAATTTGGAAGATTTAATCCCTTATTGGCGTATGATCTCGCTCAAAGGCACCCTGATAGACTTTGGCCGCTATTTCGACAAGGAAACACAGAAAGAGCTATTGGAACAGGAGGGTCATGTCATTGTCCAGCCCAACCCAAACAGACGAATTTACCGAGTAGAAAACTACAAAGCGGCGCTCTTTGACCTGAATAAGCTGATAATCAAAGAGTAAACGGCTATTCCTCCCACTTGCTGAGTTCTACAAATTCGCTGGGCGGGTCGCCGGTCAGCCGTTTCAGATAGTCCCTGCCGCTATCCACGGCCACGCCCCGGCACTTGCACCATTTCAGGTCATGGCCGTGTTCGGATGTGATGATACTGCCGCACCGTTTACACTGGACTTGATTGACGGGAATTTTCATCTTTTTTGCTCTTTACAGTTATATTATAACTCCGATTAGGGGTATCAGCAAGGATGCCGCCGGGCATGAAAAAGAGGCAGCACTTTGAAAAGCGCCGCCTCAGCTTTTGAAAATTATTTGTCACCATTCAACATACGGAGCCATGCGCCATACGCCTCTGGGTCGGATTTTTGCAGAGTAGCCTGCCAATCAGCATAGCCATTTTTGAACAATTTAATTGTTTCCGTGTAGCCGTAAGCCTCACTGCTTTCACTGATTTGTTTCAAGCGGTCAACTGTAGCATTCCAGCTTTTCATAGCCCTACCGATGGCATCGCTCTGTTTTCTACGTTCCACAGACGCCGGATCAGTAATATCAATCACTGACGGCTTTTGTTGTAAAGGCTGCGAAATATCGGCTTTAGCATCCAACGAAAGAATATCCGTCCCATCCGCAAAAGAAAGACGCTGAATATTTTTTGCATTTGCAAGAGCCTCTGCGCTGATTGAAACAGTATCAAAACGGGCACGTCCACCGCCCTGCCGGTAGCCATCCAAAATACTTGTATCAAAAGGCTTGCCCCAATTCCAATCGGGGACTTGCTGATGGACAAAATCACCCAGACGAGCGGCCTCGCTATGGAATATTTCATTTAGCGTCCATGACGCGCTCAATCGCTTTTCCGGTGAAAGGGACATTGTATAGTTACGAATAACCGCGCTGATGTCCTCGCCATCGCTTACCCCGTAGCCATTTTTCATGTGGTCGAAAGCGATTTGCTTGACCTGCTGCACCACGCCCTCGTCAACGGGGACAATTTTCCGATAATCGCCTGCATCGTTCAAACTCATGCCAGGTGTGCCATAAGGATTGACATGGGGCTTACCCTGGGTTCTTGGAGAAATCTCGCCAATCCGCTGTTGCTGTTGGTTTTGTACCATCTGCGTAATTGTCATAGAATAACCTCCTGCCCGCCCGCTTGCTAATAGCGGAAAACATGGTGTTTGTCGGTTCCTTTGCTACAATTTCAGTCTTTATTTATTATGTCGGCATTTTGCGGAAAAAGTTAAGCGTTCCAGTGAAACCGCAAATAGCAAAGCAGGCAAGTGTGGCCACACTTGCCATTTTTGACTGGCCGGGGGCCGTCAAAAATCTTGCGTTTTCGTGTTCCTGGTAAGAGTTAAGCATAATAAATGTGACTTATCTGCTTTCTGGCTATATAAAAACGGCAAGGCCGCAGGTGCAGTCTTGCCGTAAATTTATGCCTATGTGCTTATCGGGCGTCCCGGTCTGGCTTCTTCCGGGGGCGCTCATCACTTATATCTGCCGTCCTATAAACATCATAACCCTCGTAATGATAGCTGGCGTCCACGCCCTTCATATAAACCTCCCGGTCGTTGATCTTGTCGGTCAGGGCCGCTTTCAAAAGGGTTTTGATCTCCAAATCTTTGACAGGGCTGCGCTCCATCGCCAGAAGATAGTCCTCCTTGTCTACCCGGCTCCAGTCAATGACCTGACGGAGTTCCTTTTTCAGAATAGCGTCCAGCCAGAGCCGGGTGCTTCTGCCGTTGCCTTCCCGGAACGGGTGTGCCACATTCATCTCCACATACTTCTCAATGATTTCGTCAAAGGTGGATTGCGGCATTTGCCCGATATGCTCCAGCGCCGCTTGCAGGTAAAGGACGGGGGCAAAACGGAAATTTCCCTTTGCGATATTCACGGTGCGGACTTGTCCCGCAAAGCCATATATCTCATCAAACAGATATTTGTGGATTTGTGCAAGCCCCTGAAATGTCCCTACCTCAAATTGATCTAACAGGCCCTTTTCAAACAGTTCCAGCGCCTTCGCCTTGCTGATTCGTTCCTCCATTCTGGCAAGCTCCGCCGAGTCGGTGATGCCCAGCTTGTTTTCCAATGCCATCTGCGTATCCTCCTGAAAGTGTTTCCTGTTGCTGATATTATACCGAAACAACGGCGTTTCGTCAATCGTCCGGGGCCGCGTCAAACACGCTCAATTCTATAAATTCAGCGGATGGATCGCCTGTCAGTCGTTTCAAGTAGTCCTTGCCGCCGTCCACGGCCATCCCCCGGCATTTGCACCATTTCAGGTCGTGGTTGTGTTCAGACACGATGATGCCGCCGCACCGCTTACACTGGATTTGATTGACGGAAATTTTCATTTTTTCGCACTTTCTTTTATGAATTTTCTATTCCCGGTTATGTAGGGGGCGACGCTGGCTAACTGCCAGTACCGCCCTCTGTTTTATGCGATTATTATACCAAATGACCACCGTCAGGGCAAATGTGCGATTGGCGTTATCGCTCCCGGTCGGGGCCGTCACGGGCGGGGGCGTCGCTTTCGTCCCCCACGTCCCCGTCCACAATCTCGCTTTCCCGCTTGTCCATGTTCAGCAGGATGTTCAATTCGTCCAGACGGGCCGACTTTGTTTTCAGCTCGTCCTCCTGGGGAAACGGCTTCTCCACCTCGATCTTTGCGCTGGCAAGCTGGGCTTCATAGGTGGCGAGGTCGTTCTGCGCGGAAGTGAGGTCGCTCTCAAAATCATTGAGCAGGTTGTCGAGCCGCTGGATGTTGCCAAAAATATCCGTGCCCAGGGTTACGCTATGGTCATGGGCACCTGTCAGGCCCACCTTGTACTGCTTAAAAAGCGGCTCAAAAGAGAGCGTCATTTCAAAGCCCCGGTACTGGCCCAGGGGAACACACGCGCTGTCCGTCAGGGTCTTGCAAACTGCAAGGATAGCGGTGCCCGCCGCCTTTTTCTCGGTATAGGTCACGCCCGCCACCACCATAGCAGAGAAGCCGTCCTGATTGGGGTGGGTGTTTGCGTCCCGGACAGCTATATCCTCCTGGGCGTTCTTGATCCGCCCTTTGGCAATAGCGATTGCCTGGGGAAAGTATTTAACGATGTTGTCCTCCAGCGAATACTTCTGGCTCAAATGGTTGGCTTTCAGCAGTTTGAGCCGCTGCACGTCAATGTCCAAATCCATCTTCTCTTTGATATGGGGATTTCCCGTACACAGGGCCTTGATCTCGGCGTAGGACAGGGCGGTTTCGTCAATATCCTCGACAGAGCGGGCCGGGGATTTGCTGGTCATGATCTGGCCGATAAACTTCTGCTTGCCCTCTACCAACTGGTAGAGATAGCTGTCAAAGGTGTTCTCGGTGACATAGGTGTAAATGTCCACCTCGTCGTTCTCGTTCTTCTGCCGGATGATGCGGCCCTCCCGCTGCTGTAAATCCGAGGGACGCCAGGGGCAGTCCAAATGGTGAAGCGCGATCAATTTCTTCTGTACGTTGGTGCCCGCCCCCATCTTCTGCGTGGAGCCGAGCAGCACCCGTATCTGCCCGGAGCGGACTTTCCCAAACAGTTCCTTTTTCTTCGCTTCTGTATTGGCGTCATGGATATAGGCTATTTCTTCGGCTGGTATGCCCTTGGCGATCAGCTTGTCCCGCAGGTCGTCATACACATTCTGAAACACTGTCATTTCAAAGGTGCCCTGTTCATTCTGCGCCATTTCGATAGGGCGTCCCTTGCCGGGAGTAGACAGGTCGCAAAACACCATTTGCGTCGAACGCTGATCCGCCGTGTTCTGCCATATCTCAAAGACGTTTTCCGCACAGGCGTTGATCTTGCTGGTGTCGCTGTCCGGGAGCATAGGGTTCAAGAGCCGCTGGTCAAGGGCCAGTTTGCGCCCGTCGTTGGTAATGAGCAGCATATTGTCCACGGTGCTGTCCACTTCCTTGTTGCGTACCTTTTCAGCCCGTTCCGCCAGTCCCGCCACCATCTCCTTTTGCAACTCGGAGGGTTTCAGGGAGATATTGTGATAGATGGCCTTGGGGACGGGGAGTTTGAGCATATCCGCCGTCTGGATGTCCGCCACTTCCTTGAACATAGCCATCAGCTCCGGGAGGTTATGGAATTTGGCAAACCGGGTCTTGGCCCGGTAGCCGGTGCCCTCTGGGGCCAGCTCTATGGCGGTGACAGTTTCCCCGAACGTGGACGCCCAGGCGTCAAAGTGTAAAAGACCGTTGCGGCGGAGCGTTTCATATTGCAAATACTTCTGCATGGTATATAACTCTACCATCGTGTTGGAGATAGGTGTGCCCGTGGCGAAAACAACGCCCCGGCCCCCGGTCAACTCGTCCAGATAGCGGCACTTCATATAGAGGTCGCTGGACTTCTGTGCCTCTGTCTGGCTGATGCCGCCTACGTTCCGCATTTTAGAAAATGCGGCGAGATTTTTGTAATAATGCGCTTCATCAATAAAAATGCGGTCAACGCCCAATTCCTCAAACGTGACCACATCATCCTTACGGCTCTGATCGTTCAGCTTGTCCAGCTTTTCCTTGATGCTTTTCTTGGTACGCTCCAACTGCTTGATGGAAAATCGCTCTCCGTTCTGTGCTTTCAATTCGGAAAGGCCGTGGATGACTTCATCCATCTGCTGTTCCAGGATATACCGCTGCCGCTCCACGCTCATCGGTATTTTCTCAAACTGGCTGTGGCCGATGATGATGGCGTCATAGTCCCCGGTGGCGATCCTGCCGCAAAACCGTTTTCGGTTCTTGGTTTCAAAGTCTTTCTTGGTCGCCACCAGGATATTGGCGGAGGGATAGAGCTGCAAATACTCCGCCGCCCACTGTTCCGTCAGGTGATTGGGGACAACGAACAGGCTTTTTTGACACAGGCCCAGCCGTTTGCTCTCCTGTGCCGCCGCCACCATCTCCCAGGTTTTCCCGGCCCCCACCACATGGCCCAGCAGGGTGTTGCCGCCGTAGAGAATATGGGCGATGGCGTTCAACTGATGGGGCCGCAGGGTGATCTCCGGGTTCATGCCCACAAAATTGATATGGCTCCCATCGTATTCACGGGGCCGCAGATTGTTGAACTTGTCGTTGTAAAACCGCGTCAGCCGTTCCCGGCGCTGGGGGTCTTTCCAAATCCAGTCCTGGAACGCCTGCTTGATAAGCTCCTGCTTGCCCTGGGCGATGGCGGTTTCTTTCTTGTTCAGAACGGGCTTTTTCTTCCCGTCCCCGTCCTCAACGTAATCGAAAATCCGAACGTCCCGCAGGTTTAGGGTTTCCTCAATGATCTTGTAGGCGTTGATGCGGGTGGTGCCGTAGGTGCTGCTGGCTTTGACATTCACCCGGTCGGCGCTTTTACCCTCCACATTCCAGCCCCCGGTAAATTGCGAGTAGTGAACGTGGATTTTTCCCCTGCCATAAACGGACGTGTCCAACAGGTCAAAGATAAACTTCTCTACCACGTCCGGGGGGAGCCAGGTGGCCCCCAGCCGCACGGAAATTTCGCTGGCGGTCAAATCGGTGGGCTGCACCCGTTCCAGGGCCTCCACATTGGCGGCATAGTCCTCCGGGTACAGTTCGGCGCTTCGCCGTGCCCATTCCAGCTTTTCCCGCACGTTGCCGGAGAGGTATTCATCGGCTGTGAGGTACTTCCCCTCTGTGTTGCCGCCATAACCGTGCATGGGGTTCAGGAAGATCACGCCGGTCAGGTCGGCGTATATCTCCTGTTTGGTCTTGCCGGTCAGCTCCATCATAAAGGCCATATCCACCTTGGCCTTTTCAGCCAGTGATACGGCCAGGGCCTCGGATGCGGTGTCCACGCTGGTGACGACTACCTTCTGCTTGATGGTGCGCTTGGTGAACATATCCGCTTTACGGACAAAGTTCCGCTCATCGTCCAGCACTTCCAAAGAACACAGCAGAAAATAGGCGCTGTCCATGCTGAAGGCGGTGCTGTTGGCGCGGGAGTTGATACGCCCATACTTCTCCACAAAGGCGTCATAAAGGGCATTGAGTTTCTGTTGTTCGGCTTTAATATCCTCGGCGGGCCAATCCTCGGTCTGATACTCAATGAGCGTCCGCACACAATCCCGGATGCTGATCAGCCCCTTGATGCGGTTCGCCGCTGTGACGGATACCTCCACCGGGTTCATCCGGCTGTTTTCCCGGTAGTACACCTGCCCATCCACCACGGTATAGCTGAAATTCCGCACCTCCGGGTCAGCGGGAATGGACTTGTCCTCGCCCTCCGCTTCCGGGTCGTCTATCACATACTCGGTGATAGAGCCTTGGATGTTCTGGATGGCAGCGGTGAGCTGTTCGCCCAGGTCTTGCCCCTCGCGGGGCAGACAGGCGATTTCCGGCCCGTAGGGGCCGCTGACCTCCCGCATATCTCCCATAACCATCTCCGGGTGGTCGATGAAATACTGATTCATTTTCAGCCCGTTTGCATCGGTGTTCAGGTGTACCCACTCCGGCTCCCCGCTGAACAGGGCCTCCCGCTTCTGCAAAAACAGGATGTCGCTGGTCACCTCTGTGCCAGCGGCATCCTTGAACGTATTGTTGGGCAGGCGGATGGCCCCCAGCAGATCGGCCCGCTGCGCGATATACTTTCGCACGTTGGGATTTTCCTTGTCCATGGTGCCCTTGCTGGTGACAAAGGCAACGATGCCGCCCGGTCTGACCTTATCCAGTGTCCGGGCAAAGAAGTAGTCATGGATCAGGAAATTGTGCTTGTCATACCGCTTGTCCGATACTTTGAAACTGCCAAAAGGCACGTTGCCGATGGCGGCGTCAAAAAAGCTGTCCGGGAGGTCTGTTTTCTCAAACCCCTGGACAGCGATAGAAGATTTTTGATAGAGCTGCTGGGCAATCCGCCCGCTGATACCGTCCAGCTCTATGCCGTAGATTTTAGAGTCGGCCAGATCATCCGGGCGCATACCGATGAAGTTGCCAATGCCGCAGGACGGTTCCAGCAGATTGCCGGTCTTAAAGCCCATGTTCCCCAACGCCTGATAAATGGAGCGGATGACCACGGGCGGGGTGTAAAAGGCGGTGAGGGTGGATTCCCTGGCGGCGGCGTACTCGTCCTCGTCAAGCAGGGCTTTCAGCTCGGCGTACTTGCTGTGGCGCTCGTCAAAGCAGTCGGCCAGACCGCCCCAGCCCACATACTGCGCCAATACCGCCTGTTCCTCCGGGGTAGCAAACCGATCTTCCCGTTCCAGCTTTTTCAGCAGACGGATAGCCCGGACGTTGTTGTTGAAACGCTCCCCCGGTGTCCCCACGCCGATGGTGTCATCGGTGATGTGGTACTCATGCCTGTTTGCGGTGGAGATCTCCGGGTGGAGGACAAAGGGGGACACCTTGGCCCTGCTCCGTGGCGCGGGCGGGGCCTGGACTGGCTCCCCACCATCATGGCCGTGCCCATCCGCTAAACCTTCGGTGCCCTTTCCAACCGTCCCCGCCGCAGTTTCCTTTTCAGCCGGTTTGTGATTCATCTGCGTTTCATAGCGGTCAATGTCTTGCTCAGTCAGCCATTCGGGTTTTTCCGGCAGGGCCGCGTATAGCTCCCGCATTTTGGAGATTTGCGCTTCTACACTTCCGGCCCATAGGTGTTTCTCGGAAAACTGCCCAGCCCCCAGGTAATACTCACAGTCAGAACGCAACCGATCTAATAGCCGGTAGCCGAACGATTCTGTCAGCTCGGTGCTTGTTTCCTTTTCAGCCGGTTCCGGCATCCCCTGCTTGGCCCGTTCCACCGCCAGCCATTCAGCGGCCTCCTTGTCCGCCACGGCCTTTTCGACCTGCTTCAGATAGTCCTCGGCCTGCCATTCGCTGCTAAATTCCTCCTGAACACCCTCGCCGTCCACATATATCTCATTCCGGGCGTCATCCCATACGGCATAGCCATTGTCTGTTTCAATGACGGAGAAACGCTCCTGGGGCGGTGGTGCGTTGGAGCCGATTTGCTCCACATCGGCCATGACCTGCTGAATAAAGGGGTCTGCGGCCAGCTTCTCCGGGTCAACCACTTGGCCGTCCACGATACCGTTCTCCGCAAGGGCAGCACGAATAGTTGCGGGGTCAATGTCAGAGAAATCGTCCGTTCCCGGTTTGGCCTTCTCGCTGGGCTGTGCGGGAAACGAGGAAATTACACGCTGGTTATTTTTCAGCGCCGCCACGATTACATCAAAGCCCTTACTGTTCAGTTTCTTTACATAGCCTTTCAGTTTGTGGGCAGGAAAACCGCACATGGACACACGGCCATATTCGGGGATATTGCGCTTGGTCAGGGTCAGATCAAGGGCTGTCGCTGCGTTCCATGCGTCCTCGCCCTCAAGCCCCCCATACAGCTCAAAGAAGTCGCCCACCTGATACAGCACCAGACTGTCGGGGTTATGCTCCTTAAGGAAATTGTAGGCATCCCAAAACCTGCCGCTGGCAGGCCCAGGCTCCGGCTGTGGGGTGGGGCCGCTCTGCGCCGCTTCCACCTCCTTATGGACAGCCTCACGCAGAACGGGGACGATCTCACGATATTCGTCGTACTGATTGAGAAAATCCAGCACACCGCCATCGCCGTCCCCAATGTCCTGACGCTCGGTGAATGTCCGTCCATCGGGCATAACAAGGGTGAACTTCACCTTGTCATAGCCTAAAAATGCGTTATATTCCGGGTCGTTGGCGTCATACCATTTCTGCCATGTCCCGTATTTTGCCATAGCAGCCGTTTTCCCCGCGACATATTCTTCGTCTGCCTGTTTCATCAGCCGGTCAAACTCATACAAGGAGTAGGCTGTCTCATCTTGAAATACAATGCTCTCGCTCCACTCGCAGAAGATATAGGGAAACTCACGGGGTGGGTAGGTCGGCTCACTGGCTTCGGCGGGGGCCACGGCGGGTTCCCGCACCAGCGGCGGGGTGGAGAACACGGGGGCGTCCTGGGTGGCGGAGATGGTCATGGTGGAAGTAGCGGCAAATTGTTCAATCCGTGCCCTCACATCCCCCGGCAGATTGTCCACATAGAATTTAACGGTTCGGTCAGGGGAGATATGGGCGACGATTTTATAGTCGCCGTCCTCCAACTCCAGACTATTCCAGACCGTGACGCCGTTGCCCATGTGCCCAAAGCCCAGGTGATAACCGGGGGTGTCAGGCCCCGCAGATTCGGCGGTGGGCGCTTCCTTCACCACCTGAAGCAGACCGTCATTCAGGGGGTTCTCCGCCAGCAGCCGGTCAAATTCCTCGCGGGGCAGTTCCTTGTTGATGATGGGAAACGCCGGGTCAAAGAGCCGGACAGTCTGATCGTCAAAGGCCAGCAGTTGGTATTCCTGCGCCCCCAGGTAGACCGTGGCCCCCAGGGTCAGCCGGTACTCTTTCGGCGGGGCCGGGGCTGGGTTCAGCTCGTCATGCTCCGGCCCCGGTGCTGCGGCCAGGGGGCCGGGAACACTCTCCTGACGTTGATACTCCTGGTATTTCTCCTTTTCAGCCGGTGACAGGTAGCGGCCCGCCTCCACAAGCTGCCCAATGCGTTTCGCCGCCTTTTTCCACGTCAGCCTGATCTCAGCCTTTGGCTGGGATAGTTCCCCGGTGGAGATTTTCACACCACTATGGTCAAACCATGCGCGTATCTTCTTGTCTGTGGCAACCGTAAAATAAGCGGTCGATTTGTATTCTTCTTTGAGGAAAGATGTGTTTTCGGTGGAGCTATGAGCCGTTTCAAATTGCTCAAAAATACGGAACTTTCCATCGGTTATACCGCTGCCATGCAGGAGAATGGCGTCAATGTCCTCCTGGGAAATAGCAAAAGCGGAGGACTGTTCATCCTCCGCCGCTTGAATTGCCGTTTTTTGTTCTTCCTCCGTGGGGAGAGGGTCGCTTAATTGGCGTAAACGATCTCCGCCAGCGCCGCTTCCTCCGCCGCTGCCTTGATGTTGTTCATCAGGCCCACCCACTTCATCTGATCGGCTGCTTTCAGTTCCTCCGTCACGCCCTGCTCCCGCGCCATTTGCTCCGTCAGCCGCTCCACCATCTCGGTGGCCTGCCGGTCGATTTCCGCCAGATGGCTGTTCAGTTCCCCGGTCAACAGCATCCCGGTGTAAATCCCGTGCCGGTGATTGGCGAGGAAACTGCGCCGCAGCATCCCATATTTTCCGACCTGCGGGGCCTCCGGCACGTCCAGGTTGGGCAGTTGATAATCGCCCTCGGTTCTGTATGTCAGCTCCATGTTCAACGCTCCTTTCACGTTTCGTTCTGCCGTCATTATACTGCCTGTCAGGATTCCCGGCAAATGTGCGATTTTGTTTTTCTTCCTCCCAATATAAGGGCAGCACGGTGCTGGCGATCTCCCGCAGGGGCATCTCGGCTATATCGCTGGCCGCAGCCCCCAGGATAGCAAGGGTTTTCAGGGTATTAAAATCGTAGATGCGGGCAAAGTCCTCGCCGCTGAAATACTCCTGGGGGTCGATGCCGCACCGGGTCAGCATGATATAGGCCACGCTGTTCTCAAGCAGGCCCTTAAACCACACTTCGGTGTTGAGATCGTCCAGTTCTTCCAGCAGACTGCCCTCTTTGATGCGGCAAAGGTCGGCGTAGTAGTCGCCAAAGTTGTCCTCTACGATGATCTTTGCCGTTTCCAGCAGACAGGCGGCAAAGTCGGCTTTGTTGGAAAACTCGCCGTAGCTGTTTTCCAGAGCCTCCACCACCGGCCCCTCGTACTGCGGCCTCATCTGCCAGACGGGGACAGTGCGCCCCGCACGGCTGTTGGTGTCGGACATATCAAAGACGTGCCGCAGTTTGTAGCCTTTGTCGGTGTCCACCAGCAGGGCGATCCCCGTGGTGCCCTTGTTCACCCACCGGCCATGCTTGTTCCAGAAGTCGGTTTGGGCGCAGGCGGTGGCGTCCGGCTTTTGGGCGTAAATCAAAAGCTGGTCGCGGAAGCTGTATTTGAAGTTGTGGGCGGCGGTGGTTAGAAACGCCATATAGTTCCCACTGTTGGCAAAAATCTGGCGGGCCGTCTGCGCCGCAAGCCGGACAATGGGTTCAGGTTTCTTTGCCACGATCTATCCCTCCTTTTCCTCATAAGATTTCAGCAGCCCTTTTGTGGCGGCGGCGATTTTGGAGATACGCCCGGTGAGCTGGGCGACGGTGGCCTGTATCTCCGACTGCCGCGCCGCGTAGAAGTAGCCGGTGGCGTCGCTGCAAATGGGCCAGCCGTCACAGCGCAGACGGTTGACGGCCCGACGCAGCTCCGTCCCCTTGACGTGGAACGCGGCCTCCAGTTCCTTGCTGGAGGCCGCGCTTTCCTGTCCACGGCGGTATTTCTTCAGGTACTCGCACAGGGCTTTGTCGATGGGTGCGCCTTTCACCGGGTATCACCCTCGCCGCCCTCTTTCAGCTCCGCGCTGTACTCTTTTTCCACCTCGTAAGCCCCGATGCAGGTGTAGAGAAGCTGCCAGATCATCTCGGAGGCTTCGCTCTCATACATCCGCATACTGACATAGGGCTTACCGCCCACACCGCGGCAGCGCCGGGAGAACCGCATACGCTTATCCATCAAGTCCTGGGCGCTGTTGCGGGTGGGCACGTCCTCGGCGGCGGTGTTGCGCTCCAGAACGGCCATCATCAGGTCGAACATGGAGGGGTGTACGTTCAATTTGACATTCGGTAACTGTGCCATAATGCTCCTACCTTTCCACGGACACAGCCTGCCGCCCACGCTGGGGGAAGTCCCAGCCGTAGACCTTGCCAATATCGTCCCCCAGCCTGCGGGTGATCCGGGTAATATCGGCGCGGGTCGCTGTGCCGTAATACAATTTTTCTTTCAGCAGGTCAATCTGCGATTCCCGTACTCCGGGCTTATAGGTGCGGTACAACAGCCGATTTGTTCCATCATGGTGGATGGCGTCACAGCGCAGGTCACCCAGCCTGTCAACAAACCAGGTTGCGTAGTCAATGCCCCGGTCGCTGTAAAGGCAGTCCCGGATGTTGCCGCTGGCGATCTCCTTATAGCCCATGTGCCGCCCCGTCCAGAGGCCCAGGTCGGCAATAATGAGGATGGGCTGGTCAAGCTGGATGTTCAGGTTCACACGCTCATCGTCCAGGTAGCTGTTGTTGATGTCGTACATCAGCATCATGCGCTCGTCCTCGGTCAGCTCCGGGTACTCATCCTCTAAAAACTCCCGCCAATCCTCATAGTCCAGGTCAAAGTCGCTCCAGATAAGGTGTTTCTGTTCCATCACCGGGCATCACCCCTGTCCGGGCGGCGGGATTTGATGGGCTGGCCCTGCTCGTCGTAGTTCTTCGGGTCGGCGGCGGGGGTGGCCCAGCCCTGGGTGGCCCCGGCCAGCATCGCCGCCGCCTGTGCCTTGCTCACGCCCATCCCGCTGTTCAGCTCGTCCACCAGCTTCTGGCTGGTGCGGCCTCTTGTCACAGCGGACGCGGAGCGGTAGCCGTCAAAGCCCCGCTCAAACATCACGATGGCCCGCTTCTCCGGCACCTTGCCGTAGCATATCAGCGGGAGCGAATTTCTGAGGGGGATCACAGAGTTGCCGTTGCGCTCCATCATCTCGGCAAACTGACAGATGTGATAGAGGTTATCCCAGCCTTTGCCCACCTCCACATGGCACTCGTCGATATACCGGCATTCCCGGTCAAGCTGCCTTCCGTCCGGGCACCTGATCCGCACCATGTCGCCGTCCGCAATCCTGAACTTTTCCTCGTAGTGCGGAGTGATGAAGCGGATACCTTTTTCAGCCTGTTTCATGTGGCGTTCAAGCGAGTCCCGGCGATAGCAGTAGAGGGACAGGTTTTCTTCCTCCTTATAGGGGTTCAGCCGGATCAGGTAAGAATACTGCGCCGTGTCCGCCCGGAAACCGAACGCGAAACCATTATCAAAGCTGCTCTCCGGGTGTTCCTGGCAGAAGTCCCGCATAGCGTCACGGCTTTTCAAAAAGCCCCCGTACTGCCCGCCGCCTACCAGGGCGTTCAGGACAATCTCAAACTCCGCCTGAAATTCCTCTGTGTCCAGGTCTTGCCGGTGGCTCTGCCACGTTTTGAGAAAGCCCTGGGCGTCCATGCCTGTTCCGGCCCGCAGGTGGCCGACGCACCCCGTCTGGCCCTTGAGCTGCATACTCTGGCTGGCGGAGTAAAGCCGCTCTGCGGGGGTGGCGGTGCGAAACGTCAATTCCATCAATGTCACACTCCTTTTCCTTGCTCAAAAAAAGACCACCATTCATCCTCCCGCACCTGAAAAGCGTCGCCTAATTGGATGGTGTCGGGGAAGTTTGTTTGGGTGGTCTTGATAGCGTATTTGTCGATCTCGGTGGCGTAGTAGCGGAGAATGGTGGCCCCCAGCTTATCCAGGGCCAGATGCCCGCAGCTCATGCCGTCGTACATGGACAGCACTTCCAGCGGTTCCACGGTGATACCGGGGCAGTAGGAGAGGATATGAGCGATCACGTCCACCGTCCAGCCGTTGCCCAGCATTTTATACGCCTGGGTGTCGCTGACCGGGAACACAAAGTTCTCCGGCACCGTTTGGAGCCGCATACACTCCCGCACCGTCAGCTTGCGAATGATATAGTAGCCGTCCATCAGCTTGATGGGGTACTGCTGGCCCTTTATTGTGATCTGGCCGTTGCGGACTTCGTAGATGGGCCTGTCCAGCGTCCCGCAATACTGATAATACTGGCAGGAGGTGGTCAGGCAGTTCGCCTTTTCCCGCATGGCGCGGCCCCTGCGGGTCTTGCTGTTGGGCATGGTCAGGTCAACGCACTCGCCGGGAAAAATATCAGTGTAGCCTTTGGCGGTGGCCTCCGCCACCCGCAGGGCGGGACAGTCGGTGGGGACGGTATAAAGCCCGGTTTTCGCCCCGGCCCCGCCGCCGTTCCCACACAGGGTCTTGCTCTTGCCGTCGGTTGAATATACCCGGTGCCCTTGGCCCTCGGAGCCGGTGCCGCTCTCTATGGTGCCCACACGGATGGGGAACATGGGGATATGCCCGCCGCCCATGCCCGCCGATGCTGTCAGGCAAGGGACTTTGCCATCCACATCGAACACGCCCCAGCGGGTATGCTGGCCGTAAAGACCGCCCAGCCGGTTGACGCTGACCGCCTCGGCCACACAGGTCTTACGGTCTATGGTGTTTCCTACCATATTTCGGATACCATCTTTATAGTAGGTCGCCCGCAGGCATTGGGCCTTGCCATCGGCGGTGACGTTCACCGGCTCTATTGCCATAGGTGCGGGGAAGTGTCCGCCGTTCAGGGCGTTCACGGCGCTGGCCCTGCTGTAATTCGCTTTCAGCGTGTAGCCCTTTTCATGGAGGGGCAGGCCGCTTTCCAGAATGTCCAACAGGATAAGGCCCCGATCCTCCGGCAGTTCCACGCCGGGGATGTTCGTCCAGTAGAGCCGCTGACGGCTTTGGGCGGACACAAGGGCGGAGTTTATCAAAATGGGTTCCACGCCCAGCTC
>ERZ808051.978-NODE-978-length-23003-cov-4.569441_pt1 | contig 23003 bp, 15 predicted proteins | sample MGYA00380199_ERZ808051 | MGnify/ENA primary metagenome ERZ808051 (study PRJEB31490, sample SAMN06133391) | mouse gut metagenome | isolation source: J11 | host: mice | place: China: Chengdu | collected 2015-05 ...
GACCCTTCTTTTCCACCTTGCAATAGATAATCAACCGATAACTATTAATTATCCTACTTCCTAAATCTATAAAAAAAGACAATAATCCCCTTCTACATTAGTATCAAGAAATATTATCGCCACTTATGCTATAATACCACGTCTTTCTCATTTCAGCAATCATAAATTTCCATTTTTCTATAAATTCTGACAAAATTCTCCTATTAATCCATTCCTTCTCTATATCTCCGCATGCATCAATAGCCCCTGCTCTATTCTACTAATCCCCCCACTAACATGTTTTTCCGCCTCAAATTCCCCATACATCTCTTTCTGTATCACAAAAAGACCGCCACTATTTGCCGGTCTCCCAAACCATATTCCGCTTTAATCTCCCCTCGTTTGCTACTTCCTTTTTAAGCTGCTTTTATATCCATCCTATTCCTCGGGTGCATATCCCGAAGGATTTCGCCTTGTTTTTTTGCTGCAATATGTATATAGATCTGCGTTGTCTTTATTGAGCTGTGGCCAAGCATTCGCTGTACGTAGCTGACATCTACTCCTTCCTCAATTAAATAGGTCGCAAATGAATGCCGGAACATATGGGGCGTGATATTGCGCTCTATCCCTGCCAGCTTTGAATATTTTTTCATCATATTTCTGATAGACTGTTCGGAAAAACGGTCTCCTCTTCTGTTGACAAAGAAATACCCGCTTTTTTTGATCGCCGTTTCATTTGCCTGATAATACCGATTTAATAAGGAAAGGACGGTTGCGTCACCAATCTGCACGCATCGCTCCTTACCGCCCTTTCCCATAATCCGGATCAGCCCCGAGTTCAGATTAACACAATCTGCATGGATATTAGAAATCTCAAAAACTCTGGCTCCAATTGCAAAAAATACTTCCACTACCGCCATATCGCGCAGCCAGAATTTATCCTTTCCAGATCCATTTTCCTGTCCATAGCTGTACATATAATTTAAAAGCTGCTCTATCTCCTCCCTTGGAATGATCCTGGGAAGTGTAACGGTTTCCTTAAATTTCACTTTAATTTTTCGGAATGGATTTTCCGGAATATATTCTTCCTCCTCCAGATAATTGTAAAATGCCTTCAGGCTGGCAATCTTCCTCTTTACAGTTTTTTGCTTATACTCTTTATGTAGATTGGTAATATACTCTTCAATCTCCTCTTTCTGCGGATCATCGCTGTCCATAAATTCAAAATACTGTTTTAGATCGATCCGGTAAGCCTTTACCGTTTTTGCATCTAACGCCTTCCTATACCTGCAATACTCCAAATATCCCTGTACCTTCTCTTGTATGCGCACCACTTTATCCTCCTGCTATATTTTGCTTTTATAGTCTAGCACATACAGTCAGTAGTTCCTAGAATCTTTTAAAAAATGTCATGGATTGTTGCTCTTTTTGCTGCTGCTCCTCCCTTACGGATCCTTCTCTACAAAATAGCGATATTTAGGATCATTTGCCCCCCTTGTCCCGGGCACCGTATGTCATAACACATTGGTGGATCATGAGATTCTCCTGAATATAAAATGCAAGGATTCTTAGCCTGCGTAAGGTCATATGCTGCACCATTTCCGCTCTCATTATATTATGGAATAAGAAAAAATCAAGGAAAAAGGGATAAAAGGACTTTTTTTATGTGTAAACAGATGAAATTTTTTTATTGTTTTTATACGCGTTTTTTTGTATACTTTAAGTCAAAGACGATTTACAGAAGATTTTTGCCGGAGGTGAACAGGCATGGCGGATATTATAGACAATAACCAGTTTGAAAAATATGAGAAAATGGCAGTATTCATCTGCCCAAATGTCCAGTCCAATCTTGTCACGACCTATGAAAAATATATCAAGGACCGGGCCGCAGAAAAGTACATATACGAGAATTACATCAAGAGTACCCGTTCCATCGTGTCAAAAAATGATCATTCTCTGGATGAACCCGCAGTCACGCTGGAAAATATCATCGCGGTCTGTACTTATATCGCTTTATCCAAAGAAAATATCGACCAGGCCATCCGGACTTACCGGGAGAACCGGCGGGTGTATAAGCGTAACTGGTTCAACAGCATAAAGGAAGAGATCACCGCCCCGGACAATATGCGGCCAAAAAATCCCCAGCTTCTGAGGAATTATGCCGAATCCACCCGGCTGATCCGTGCCATGGACCGATCCCAGACATCAGATCTTACGATCGAGGATATCATGCAGGAAAAATATGAAGAAATCGATGCCTGGCGTTCGGATACCTCCGCGCCGATCACAGATTTCTGTTTTCTTGCGCAGAAACCGGTCAAAACCCTTGCAAACGGCTTTGTCAATGACATGACCTTCGAGTCCCTCATCATAATAAAGAATGAATTCGGCAGTTCCATAGAAGGCTTTAATGTCAGATATCCCACGGATCTTGCCGACCATCCCATTTTTTCCTACCGCAAGACGGCTCTGGAGCTGGAAGCGAACCTGGTGGAAAATGAGCTTACATTTTTGAACTGTTATGAATATGAAAACGAGGATATTGAGGGAGAGATCACTGTAAAATATAATCCGGATGTAGAACTGCCCGCCGTGACCACCAAAAAGTCTGTCCCGAAGATCTTAAAGCAGTTCCAGATTGATCTAAAGCAGCGGGAACTGGACATGATGGACCGTGAGATCGTAACCGAGCTCTTCAACATGATCAACGGGGAAAGCCTTGCCGGACAGCAGATTTACGTGGATTTAAGAGATTTTACCCGGAAGGTGTACCATATCAGCGTACCAAAGCATAAGCATTATGACGACCTGGGCAAGCGCCTGACAAAATTAAAGAATTATGATTATACGATCAGTGTAAGAAGCAAGGAAACCGGCGAGCTCATTGAGACCACGACCCTGGGGCTGCTGAATTACCTGTATATCAATTTCCAGGAAAATTATTTCCAGTATACCCCCTCTGACCAGCTTGTGCGTACCTATGTGCAGAAAAAATATATCAGTATCCTGACGGATTCCTATACCAGCATCAATTCCCCTCAGACAAAGGGAATCATGATGATCCTGCAGCAGGAACGGCTCAGCGAGTATTCCAAAAACTCCTTTTCCACCACGCTGACGCTGAAATACTTCCGTTCCCACATGAAGCTGCAGCGGATGGGCAATGCCGCGCTGGTCAAGGAACTGACAAGCCACCTTACGACTCTGAAGAATGAACATATCGTAGTAAAGGATTTCGGGTTTGTGAATAAAAATTCTGCGATCACGATCGAGTTTCTGCCGCTGGATTCCAAGGAGCTGATCGCATACGAGTTCAATACGAAAGGGATTGAGGACAGATCCAACATCATTGATACAAAATATGTTGATGTGACACACAAGGCAGGGGCTGATTAAACTGTCCCTGCCAATTTTCTATCCTGATACCGCTTCCGCCGAATACCAATCCGATTCATTTTGTCGCAATCTTTTATCCCAATTACCGTTCCTATCTATTTTGTCGGCATCTTCCGCAGCCAAAACCCGCTTAAATGCATTTTGTCGCAATCTCCTTACTCCATTTACTGCATTCCGCTATTGATACGATTGATTTAGTCCGCTTTTCCGGGTCTGTTTTTTCTGTTTTTCCAATTTAGTCCGCTTTTTAAGGGCCTTTTTTTTCTGCATTCATTTTTAGTCCGCTTTTCCAGGCTCATTTTTTCTGCTTTTTTTATTTAGTCCGCTTTTTAGAGTCCATTTTTTTTATTCTTTCTATTTAGTCCGCCATTTTGGGTATAGTTTTTTTCTTCCGAAAAATTTTTTTTAAGCCAAAAATCCTCTTTTTCCTGCTGTCAGTATGAAAAATGTCCTTAATCTGCCCTGTTTAGTCCGCGAAAAAGGGGATCTTTTTCATAATAAGTTGTTTTTCCTCATTTAGTCCGCTGATAACCGCCCCTTTTTTCGAAAAACTTTTTTTTAAAATTTCCACCGTACCGCGGATATTGCCTGATATTGCCTTTTTTCTTTAAAAGACAGGCTTTCAGCAACTTTTTCCTTTCTTTCCAGAGGAAATGATACTGTTCAAAATCGTTAAAATACAAGCCGAAATACTACTATTTTTCAATTTAGTCCGCTTTTTTGGGTGCGACTTTCTGATTTTACAAATCAGGAAAAATATAGTATATTAAAAAATGTAGATAACTTTCATAAAATTTGGCGGTTTTAGAAAAGTTATCCACATTATAATAAGCGATAGTAGCCGGTCTTGGCGGTCTGGCTACCATGTACAATATCGTCGGTACATCCGAGATATTCGCTTCCGAGATAGAAACTGAAAAAACGTAGATTGGATCGAATGCGATTTGGTCCGATCTACCAGATATCCGATATTCGATATTGTGATGATATTATATACTATTTCTTTCTTCTTTTCAAGTATTATCGGTTACTGTATTCACAGTAACGTATTATCACAGGATCGACTGATAACGGATGTTTTTGTTGTGCGAAAAAAATTTCCCATAGATACTCATGGCTGATAAAATCTCCCGCTCAATGTAAGCATCCACGTATGAGGTGATACACTTGAATTTATCAAAATATGCCCGGATCGGTAAGTCGCCTTTCATTAAGGCCATCGGGGTACAGAAAAACCACAAGGAAATAGTTTATACGGAAAGCCGTGAGCTGGACTGCGCTGCGTCCGGCTGTTTTGCGTGTGAGAACTACAAAAATATCGATTTTTATGAATATATGCCCGAAGAAGTTCAGGCTGCCGCAAAGCAGTGCTGTGAAAGCTGCCCCCATGCCGTATACCGTACTGTCATCCATGAATCCTGTAAATACATAAACGAGGCCAATATATTTGGAAATAAGCCCCGGATCAAGTCCATTGCCCTGAAGCTGCTCCTGGTTTACCATTTTTTATCTCCGGACGACCAGGGGATGGTCTGCGGCCTGTCATCGCGGGAGCTGGCCGGGTATCTGGACTGTACGGTCCGCTCGATAAAAAACGCAAACAGCGTACTGCAGAAATATGGGTATATTCTCTACTCCCAGGATGGAGCCCATAAGCACAGATTTCAGGTCATCCTGACCGAATACGCATCCTATTCTCTGCCTGCGGACCAGGGCGGGCGCGGATATGCCACATTTAACCGGGAATGTCTGGAGGAGCTGATCCGGATCAAGGATCTGAACCAGCTGAGGATCTTTCTCCGTGCGGCATTGGATGCGGATACCAACAGGAACCCCGAAAAGGAACTGATCATCTCACAGGATTATGAAACACTCCGCCGTTTTCTGCCGGCTTACTGTAAGCCGGGAATCATTCGCCGTGCCCTTTCCTCTGTTACGGCTCTTTTTTCCGTGGCCTTCGATGAGGAACAGATTTTATTGAAAATGGATACATCCTGCCACGGGCGCCGCATGTTTGACGCAAGCAATGAAAGCCATACATCACAGATCAAAGGCTACATCGAAGAGCTCGACCGGGCCATGAAAAGAGCCAATCAGAAGCTCCTCCATCATGGGACACCTAATCCGGACGATATCTCATTTCTAAACAGGGAAGGAATCTGTTCCAAATACAAATCCCCATCCAGCAAAGAGCTCTACGTCTCTTTCGACCTTCATACGGATGATTTTAAGGATTTAGGGCTGCTCTGTACCACATTTTCTTTTGAAGATGTAAAGGGATGTATCAGCTATCTTTACGAAAATTATCAGATTGATTTTAAAATCGAATGTATCGGTGCCCTGATCCGGACGATGCTAAAAGAAAAAATGCAAAACCAGGCCGCGGCCCTGCTGTTTGCAAATACATAAGGACTGTAAGGATTTTTACGGAGCGGCTGATTGATCTGCCGCGGCTCTGATAGATAGATTGGATTTTTGAACCATCGGGCTTCTGATGGTGATGTTTTATGCCCTTTTTTATTTCTGCGGCTGCATGATATCTGTTTCCTTCCGTGTGATTTTGACTTCCTGTCTATTTCCCTCCATTTTTCCTGAGTTCAAATCAGGCCAGCCTTCCTGAAAATTTATAAATTGGATTTCCCGGGCTTTTTTTACCTTTTTGACGTCTTTTGTAACGGAAAAATTTCATCCACATGGAAAAATAATCTTCTACTTTCGAAATATATCATCCCAATGGAAATTTTTTCATTCACATATCCAAAATTCATTCCACATTTGAAAAATCCCCTCTTTCAAAAAACGTGGGATTCCTTATGAACTCAGCGATCCCCCATGTTTCATTTATCAATTATGTATTTCATTATGTTTTAAATATAAATGATTATGTACCGTAGATCCCCCTCCCCTCTTCCTGCATACATTTCTCTGCATTTCTATGTCCCAGACGGTATTACCAGCCTGGGACATATTTAATCGTACAAAAATCCAGTCTATAAACCTCAATATATTTTTTCATTATGATATAGACCGGGTACAGCTCTGTTATAAAAGAATATGTTTCCATTCCTTCTTTTATGCAACAGGATATTGCTGCTGCGAATAGGATATCTTCCTTCTTTAATCTATCCAATATCAAATCTTTTGGAATATCTGTTTTGCTAAAGATAGTCACTGAGCAGGCCCAGTACATCATAATCATCTGCTGCAGCTTCTATAGAGCTGATCGGGCTTTCCTGCACCAGTGATGGCGGAACCGGCTCATCCGGATGTTCCGTAAGAAGGGAGGCATCGTCTGTTTGGTCTGGAGATGGTATCTCTCCGCACTCATCACTCGCCGGATGAGTGCCTTCCTTTTCCGGAGGCTCGGAAGAGGCTTCTACCCTACTGCCGTCATGGATCTGGATGGGATCGTCTGCGGAGCTGACAGTGGAACCGCTTTTTTCCTGCAGCTGCGCGACTGCCTGCTCCAGCTCGGAGATCCTGGCCAGAAGGGAGGCTTCGCTGTCACTGAGCAGCCTGGGGGTACAGCATTTTATGATATAGATGAGCACATCCATGTAAGGATCCAGACTGTCCCTGATTTTTTCACGCAGAATACTGAACTGCTCCACATACCAGTACAATTGTTCTGTGCGGCAATCCCTGACCATCTGATAAAGCTGGGATTGATACCCCGCCGGACGCAGTTCATAGTCTGACGGACATGAAATCTGGCTTGTATCCCGGGGAGGCTCCTCTGAATGGTGCTGTGCGGTATCTCCCGATGATATATATAATACGATTCCGTCAACAAGACAGTGGAGGATGTTATCAACAAGCAAAGAAAGGCTCTTTCCTTCTTCATATATTTTCCGAAGCAGCCTTATGGCACAGGCGCTGTCGTTTTTTATGACTGCGGATAACATTTCGAGAGAGACCTCATCATCCATCAGGCATAAGCATTTTTTTACATGCTCCACAGTTAACCGATTGCACGAGATCATCAGTTTTTCCATGATACTCAGTGCGTCTCTCATGGAACCGTCTGCCTGCCTGGCGATCAGATTTACCGCGTCTTCATCGTACTCTTTTTGAAGCTCCTGCAGTACGTAAGTGAGCCTGTCGCGGATCGCTCCTGTGGATAGTGCGTTGAACTGGTAGATGGAGCATCTGGAACGGATTGTTGCCGGAATTTTATGCAGCTCTGTTGTGCATAAGATAAAAATGCAATGTTTGGGCGGTTCTTCGATGGTTTTTAAAAGCGCATCGAACGCGCTGCCCGATAAATTATGTACTTCATCAATGATGTAGATTTTTTTTGGAAGTACGGTTGGTGTATATTTTGTAGATGCGATCAATTCCTTGATGTCATTGATTGAGTTATGCGATGCCGCATCTAATTCGATACAATCCAATGTCGTATCCTTTAAAATCGAACTGCAGTTTGCGCACTGGTTACAGGGGCCATCGTCCGTAGGGCTTTGACAGCAGATCACCCTGGCCAGGATCCGCGCGAGCGTTGTTTTCCCTGTCCCCCTGTGCCCTGCGAAAATATAGGCAGAATCATAGTTTTTGTTTTTTGCCTGTTCGCGGAGCGTGACCAGATTCTGTTCCTGCCCTGAAACCTCTTTAAATGTCTGCGGCCTGTATGTTGAATAGAGCATAATATCCTGTGCCTCCTTTTACATATTTTAGAATCTATATTTTTTTCATCCATTTACCTCTATGATAAAGCGGATCAGATTAAAGTAATCATTTTTTGTATAAGACATCTGTGCCATGGATAAATGCTCCATGCCATGTAATAGTATTTTCATTGCCTGTTTCCTGCTGTAAAATGCATCCGGAAAATGGTTCTTTTCACGGCAGCCTGCACATCTATTCAGAGTATATTTATAAAACGGGTATAGGAGCAGGCGTATATTCCATTTCGGATTGTCAGCATGGATCGTGTAAAAATCGGAATCGCTTTTTTCTTTTATGGTATGAAGTATAAACAGAAGGTCTTCACGCATTGTGATTTTGCATATTTGCTGATAGCATGATATATAATCTTCCACTTCTTTTTTCCGGGAAGAAAAGGAAAAGGGCGCATTTTCCGTCAGATAGCAGGTGAAGTCCAGATATTCATTCCTTATATTGCAGCCTGTTAAATACTGCTTCATATCTTTTTCATTCAGTGGATGGAAAGAGACCATATAGCATCGGCTCTTTATCGTATCCAGCAGGCGGTTCTCTTCTGAAATGAGGATCAGGATGTTTGTCTCAGCACGGTCTTCCAGCAGTTTCAGAAGCCGGTTCTGGGCACGGCGTGTAATGGAATGTGCCTGGTTGACCAGAAATAGTTTTCGTCCCCCGATACTGCACCGCCGGCTTTTTTCTATAAGCAGTTCCATATCTTCCACTTTCAGCGGATCAGCCGCAGCAGTTTCGTAGTAGTCCGGGTTTTGCGGCAGATCTCCTGGCGAACAGTTTAACAGCCTTCCTGCCGCATATTTCGCAGCCTGCTCCTTGCCAAGCCCCGGCACTCCCTGCAGGATCAGTCCGGGAGGCTTCGGCAGGGAAAGATAGTTGTCCAGCTCATCTAAAGTATCCTGATTGATATTTATTAGTCGTTCCATAATGGATTCCTCCTTTTTTATTGCTGCTCCGGATGGAGATCAGCTTTCCTGTGGCCGGCGGCTTCATAAGGGACACCTGGGGGCATCCCGTCATGGCCATCCGGATGTTTCATAAGGTAAATGTAATGATTTAATTTGGGAATGAATACGGTACCGCTCTTCTGCTGGTTCTCGGTCAGGAAAAACTCCTGGCTGGATATGCGCAGGTAAGCCGTATATGCCATATTTAAAATGATTGCTTCCCGTATCATGGGCTTTTGATATTCTCCTTTATATGCACTCTGTACCATATGATACAGAAGGTTTTTATCTTCTATGGATAGAAAGCATTTCAGATCTTTTGAATAGGACTCGATCAGCTGTATGCTTAATGTATCTTTGGGCAATAGTGCATATTCATTTATTTTTTCTGCCTCTGGAAAAGGGGAATAGAGATTTGTAGTTCCGATGCCAAACAATAAGGAAGCTGCGATCAGAAGATCTTCCTGATAGTTTATTTTCAGGTCCGGATGGTAAGCATATATTTTTTGCGAACGCATGATCTGGATCGACATGCTGGTGACAGAGACGGTCTGTACCAGAAGGCTCCCGTTATACGCTCCTGCCTGGTGCAGGCTTACAGGGACTTCCGACAGCTTTTCCATTTGTCCGTTCAAAACCAGTTCAACTAATTCATGGAAACCATAGTGGTGGATCAAGCTGACCTGCTTTTGCAGCATAGATAAATATTGCCTGGTTTCTTCCTCATTGAGTCCGTTGATGAAACGGCCAATCTCATATTCCGTAACTGGTTCGATCTTCCACCCGATAAATTCCGGAAACTTCTTATTGTTCAGGAGGACTTCCCCGTATATTTTGATCACCTTTCCTTTTAAGTTTAGATATTCTTCTTCTATATTATTTTCCCAGACTCTGCCTGCCAGGCTTCCGGTTTTATCCTGGAGCATTAAATGCAGGTAAGGAATCCCTTTATCTTTTGTATATTTCATGAAAATATCCTTTAAATAAAATTCTTCTGTCAAAGCTTCTCCCAAATGCTCATTGAGCTGCGATATGTAGAGCTGTTTCATAGTTTTCCTTCCTTTTATCGATTTTAATATCCTTAAGCTGATCCAGCAGAGAACTATAATAATGATTGATTAAGCTGTTCAATGTATCGTCATCCGGATATGCAAAAGATTTTGTCTCTTCCGGCTTTAACAGCGAGCTGACAATATGAAGGTTGCGGAATAGGTAGATTTCCCCGCATCTTGCAAAGATTTCGCACTTCCGTAAATAGTAATTGACTCCATATTTGCCTCTGGCGGACAGCAGGACCATTCCGTTCTTCTTCTCCTCTTCTACTGCGCTTCTTACCAGTTTTTGATAGCGTAAAGCTATTTTGTCGAAATCGCATTGCAGGGACAGATCCCCTAATGAATCATCCAGCATATGGAAATATTCATGGATAAATGAATCAGGATGGCGGAAATCTACGACCATTGTATTAATGGAAGGATAATATAATCCGCTTGCATGATGGCGTCCGAGCTTGCGGAAACGCAGCGCAACATTATGATTTTTAAAATCATGGAAGATTTGGTGATTTAGTTTTTGGAATTCTTTTGTCACAAGGTCTACGCTTTTCAGATCCACTTCTTCATCAAATTCTATAAAGCCAAAATACTTGTTCAGTTCCGAACACTGCATTTCCTTAAGTACATGCTGCGGTATATTTCTTTTCGTCATATACGCCCGTGCGACCATACCGTCCAGCTCTTTTCGATGCTTTTCTTCTTCTTTGATATCTTGTACATTGGAAATAAAATACTGTAAAGATGATAAGATGAATTTTTCGTAGTAGTATGGGAGACGGAAGTATACTCTGGAATCTGCTTTCCGTAATAAATCTTTTGCAGAAATTAAATTGCCGTTATAGACAAGAGAAACCAGATTTATGATGCCTGGTATAAAATCAGACAGATGTGCGGGCGGTTCGGCAGGCGATTCCGGTATATTTTCAGAATAATATGCATCTGTTTTGCTTTCACTTTTTTTGGATTGACAGTGATCATCCGATAAGATGTAACAATTTGTTTTATTGTCAAAAGTATAACTGATATCGGTCAAAAATGCTACAAACCATTCTGGAAGATTATCGGCATCCCAGCGTTTCACCATCAGGCAATCAAAGGTGTTACGGAGAATATACTTTAGTGCTTCAGATATCATAGTGTCCTCAAGAGCTTCTTTTTTTAATTGATTCAGCCAGCTGATTCCCCAAAGTGCAAAGAAGGCTGTATCTGCATGCAGCATATGGATTCTAAAGTTTGGATTACATTTATAATGGTAATCATCATTTTGAAATCTTTTTTGTGATGAACATGGCACATAAAAGGTTTCTTCTTCTATCGTCAGTGCCATGATATTTTTGCTGCCGCTTACATCCTTTGCGAGCGTGCTGCCGGATACCTCCTCTGCAGAATAGATTCTGAATCCGGGGCAATCTTTGCTAAAACTCAATATAAAAGGAATGCCTTCTTTTATCAGGCATTCCTCGCTATTGACTGCTTTTAAGCTTCTCTTAATTAATTTTTTTATTACATGCTCTATCTGTAGAAAAATTTGGTATTCATGATTTGCTAAAAATGGAAATTTCAGGTCACATAACCTAACGGTTAGGCTGTCTGTTTTAAATAGATTCCTTTTTTTCTTTACTCTGGCAAGCGATAAGATCCGCTTGCCTTCCCGCAGATAGTTTGTACTGTTCGTTTCATTTTTATCTGTCGGCTCATCGATAAAATCAACAAGTCCAACCAGAGATAATAATTCTGTAAATTCACTCATATGCTCCTCCTTTTGAATAAAAAAAGACATCCGGGGATGTCTGGCCTAATATTGTGTTACGACCTATTTCTAGGGATTTATAACATGCAACGATCATAGGATTATTACATTAAAGAAATAAGTTTTCATTTAGTATAGCAAGAGGGAATTTGAATGTCAATTTTTGATGGATTATTTTGAAGCAGCAATGGACGGACTGAATACCAGCTTTTATGTGCATCCTTCTGACCAATCAGCGTGGTGAATGGTCAGGGTATGACATGTAACTGTTACTGGTTACATATCATATCTGTGGAAATAGCTTAACCTGGATAAATCAGAAAAGCACTCTACGAAATTTTGCCCTTTTGTGCGAAAGGTCACTTCTAAATGCTTAAACTGTATGTTGTTTAAATGTTAACACAAATGAAAACCTAACCGTTAGGTTCAAAAGCTTTGGTTCAAAGTTTTGGTTATTACTGGTATCTTTAGTGTGGGCTGTGTGATAAGGAATCCATTTTAATTGTATTGTCTTTTTGACATATAAAATATCCATTGTAGATTCGTATTTATCAGTATGGTTATTTTTATATCAACTTGTTTGTTCTACGGGACTATGGTAGATTTAATTAGTGCTTGAGTGCTAAGGAATTGTATGGTTTTTTTACCATTTATGTAAGAAGAAAAAAATTCTGCTATTTTGCTTCTCTAAATTGTCAGACACTGTACCGATATCGATCAGACTATTCAAGTGCTATGCTTTTTCTGTTCTGTACGTGACGATAAGTTGTGTAAAAAATGTTTTTGGCCTTATAAGTTTTTCCTTCAAGACATGATTTTTTCTTTTGGTAATTGTATTCATGTTGCATAAATTTCAGTAGATACATATTCTCACCCTAACTGTTAGGTTGCAAATAAAAATTCCACCTGCACGATAGCAATCCAAAAGCTCAGTTTTATGTAACTTGTTGTATTTTGGATTGGCAACCTACCAATGAATGAGTAAAAAACGGTTGCGCTACAGACATAAGAGTACATCAGCACGGTTTTGCGAATAAATGAGTCGGTTGGAGGTTCTTTAGATAACCATACTGGTGGAAATTAATTCAACTATGTGGCTGGATGATTCAGGGATCATTCCGTTCACTGCTCCATTCACAAAAACTATTCTGATGTTTATGCCTGCTTACGTAACTGCTTTTTTGCATACTAATAAATGGACTGCTTTCGACAGATCTTTGTATTGCGATAAACTGCATGTAAACGCCTCATCGAATCAAAACCTCACTGTGGAAAATATACTGACCGTCAGATAAATCTGTTGCTCAGTATAATGTTATAACTACAGCCGTATAAGGAAAGGTGCCGCTTTGCTGTGGGTGCAATATAAATGACAATTTTATTGGATCAATTGTAATCTTAAAACATAGCATGCAATGTTTAAATATACAGAATTTCAGGCTTGTTTAATATATCGAGAATAGATGATTGATCTAATAGAATAAAAAAGAAATAAAATTGATATTTAACTTGCATTTAAAAGAGTAATGTGTCATAATAAAAAAGGAGTATAAAACGGAAACCTAACGGTTAGGCTCAAAAGACAAGGAGGAAGCAAAGTGGCAATAATAATTGGCGATTATAACAGAAAAGGGGGCGTGGGAAAAACCAGCTCGATCATTAATCTGGCGGCAGAGTTTGCTCTGTGCGGAAAAAAAGTTCTGCTGATAGACGGTGATTCCCAGACAAACCTGACTCAATTCTTTTTTAGTGAAGATGAGAAACTGTTTGACGGTGGAAGGATAAGGGGAAATGTTGATACGCTTTATCAAGTACTTCAGGAAGGGATAGATATCCGTGATACCATCATGACGAAGGAATTTAGCGCACGCAGGAAATGGAGAAACAAATTCCGGAAGATCAGCTGTACCTTAGATATCATTATGGGAAGCCGGGAGATGGATTACTATGATAATGAAGATATGGAAATCCTGAAAAAGAAGCTGTCTGTCCTAGAAGAAGATTATGATTATATTTTGATAGACTTTCCTCCTGCCCATAATCTTGTTACAATGACGTATCTTCTCGCATGTGATTATGTGATCGTACCGCTGCATCTTGCCAAAGATACCAGTACATATGGTTATGAAGATGTGATTGAAAGATGCAGGGAGGCGCGGAATGAATACGGAAACAGAAATCTACAGGTGTTAGGCTTGTTCTATATCAATGTGCAGTTATATAAGGACGACCAGAAGATTTTGTATGAGCTCAGCATGGAAGAGGAGATGCGGAACGCAATGCGGCTGTTCGAAACCACCATCAAACACGACTATGGAGCTATGCAGATGAGCGAAAGTGAGAAAAAACCTCTTTGTATCACCAGCGGGAGCAGCGAAATAGCAAGGAACTATAAGGCCTTGGCAAAGGAGATCGAAAAAAGGATAGAAGAGGAAAGGGGAATATAAATGGCAAGAAAGACTTTGGCAAGTCAGGCGCTTAAGAAGAAAAATACATTATTAAATACAGCAAACCAATCAGAAAAATTCCAGAAAGAGATAACAGATGAGACGAATGTAGCAGAACTTCCGGAAGATATCAAAGAAAAAATCTTATATTTGGAAGATGATATGCTGGAAGATGACCCTTTTAACCAGGAAATATATGGAGGGGAACTGGAAGTCAATCTGCTGGCGGAGTCCATGAAAACATATGGATTCCTCGGAATCATCATTGCATACCCTCACGGTTCAAAATACAGGATAGAGTCCGGACACCGTAGAAGAAATGCGGCGCGTATAGCAAAGATTTTCAAATATCCGGTATTGATCACGGAACCGCCCAAAACAGAGTGGGAAAGGAAGATGCGCCTTTTCCTCGGCAACCTGCATGGGCGGAAAGAAAAACCGATGATACTTGCGCGGACCGCTCAAGGGCTTTATGAAACACATAAAATGGAAATAAAGCATAAGCGTGAGAATAACCTTCTGGAGGAGGGGGAGATTACTGCACTCAATGAGCTGGTTGCGATCGACATGGAAATTGACATCAAGTCTGTTGAAAAATACAAGATGCTCTTGAAATTGATTCCAGAGTTGCAGGAAATGGCGGATTCAGGGGACTATTCGTGGTCGGCATTAACTACGGCGGCAACCTTGGACGAGCAGCAGCAGAAGAGGCTGGAAGCTATGATCAGGGAAAAGACAGAAGCAGAAGGGGTGGCTAATGTTACCAGGGCCTGGATTGTAGATGTCAGTAACCGTTTGAAATTAGAGCAGAGTTTAGAGGATGTAAAAAGGGCTCAGGATGAAGTCCCTAAAAAACAAAATACCAGGATACGCAGGAAAAATGGAACAAAAGTGATTATGAATTGTGCGAAAAACCTGCATGAAGTGTTGGATAAGGATTCATTGATCAAGGAAGAGGAAATAACTGCAGTGATTGAGACACTGGAAGGATTAAAAAACAGTATAGAAATGAAGATCAATGCTTTGCGGGAGCATGAGTAGCAGAAGATGGAAAAACCTAACGGTTAGGTTTTGAGAGGATGGGTACACCATCCTCTTATACTGTGCGGCAGATTTATCTGGAGTTCAGCACTACATCGTCAAACTCTGTGAGCATCGGCCTGACACCTAAGACTAACATGTCGTCTAAACCTTTCCCAAATCCGGGATTCCAATTTGCAATATAAGTATGGAAGGAAGCTTCAGTTAAAAGTTTTGCAAGCTTCGTTTCGCATCGTAAAACATTCTCGTTAGTATATTTATCCGCATCATATGCCACGACTGCTGATCTGCAGCCGATGTCTGTTAAAAAATCCAGGACGCATTTTTGGGACGAATCTTTTTCTAACAGTTTAGAATAAGATGTTATGCCTGGAAGCGAGATCACAACATGTTTAAGAAAAAAGTTTGCAATGATCGCCTTTTTTTCTCCCTCCGTAATATAACAGACAGTGGGATCATCCAACCCGGGATGGAAATAGATGCCAATGTGGCTTTTGGCGCGGCATCCATTACGGTAGGCATTCGAAAGAACACCATTATCGTCTCTGGATTCTTTGTATGAGGAAAAATTCTTATACTTATTCCGCTCCTTTCCATGTTCGTCCGTTTCCGGACGGTCCAAGCGGAGACGCAGCCGATAGAGGTTTCCATCTATATCGTAAAGTGGGATCAGCATTCCGGGTTTTCCAACGAAAGTCCATTGCCCGGAGGCATCCTGATAAAAACCAGGAACCCCCTTTAACGTGGAATGCTTTTCCAGAAGCCGGCTGCAGATATGACATCTTTCGCTATGGTCACTGTAGTATCCAAGGTTTTTGTCATAGTGCTTTTCCAAGGCAAGTGAACGGATCATACTCTCAGTAATGAGAGTATGAGGCCAGCCATCGTCAGTCATTTTCCTGTAATGTTTTCCAATTAAAGGGAGCATTGCAAGAAAATCCCTGTAGATTGGATCCAATTCGGCATTGGATTTCGGCGGGAGCCCCTGATCATAGGCCGCTTTCGGCTGCTTCTGAACCGGATGATAAGAATATCCGGGATTGCTGCCGTATGGATCCTCCTTTTTGACATCCGTATAAAAGCTGGAACCATCAGGGAGCTCTTTTATAAAATAGTATGTTTTACCATTGCCTGGACTCTGGACTTCAGGAAGCTGTATGCGCCTGCAGACACATAATTCCTGACCGGAGTAAACAGCCTGATCCGGCACAAGGATACTGCACCAGTCAGGTTTTCCGCAAATGGGGCAGGGATTGGCTTTTGAGACGTTTCGAAATGTACCCATATACACCTCCCGTGACAAAAATAAGTTTTTTGCCGTTCAATTACAACTGTAATTGAATGAAAATGGTATCAACTAGTGATACAACTGCATATGCATGTTTGATGAGTGTCAAAACAAAAGCTCTGATTACATCGGAGCATAAAGCAAAAATAATTTTTCTATAGTATAGCATACGATGAGAAGCAAAAAATTACAGATAAATGGAAATAAAACCATCAGAGCAATTATGAGACAAACTGTGACAATTAGGCGCAGATCTATAAGATAGAAGATACAGAAAGTCTGCCACGGGCAGCCTTTCTGCATACGATGGCATTAAAAAAGCAGGAAACCTAACGGTTAGGTTCCCTGTATTAGAAATTAAGACGGTTTTGTGTAGAGGTTGGCCTCATGCAGATACAAACAGTTCTGGCAAGCCTGATCGAGGCATCTGCTGATCGGAAAACGGCGCTTATCTGTGCATCCTTTTTTCTTTAAACTGATATTTACTACATCCATAAGAAAATCAATATCATCCTCCTTTCCCAGATAATCAGAAGAGAGCAGGGTAGATATAGTATCATAGGTAGATTTTTTGCAATGGAAAGATAGATTGCGCTCATTTGCGACCCTCGACAATAGCCGGCGGAATTCCTTATTTTTATATTGTGCGATTGTAATTGACATATGTAATATCCTTTCTTTTGAATATAGCCACGGCTGAAGATCTGCCGTGACTATTGCGCCAGCCGCAGCCGCAAAGCGGCATAATTCCTCATGCGGCTGTGCGCATCATGTTATACTGCACGGCAGATTTATCTGGTGCGCAGTATATTTCCATACAGTTCCTGAGTGTTAAAGAGTAATCTGTACCCGATCGATCATACATTTACCGGACGTATCGTCATCAGAACATCGGTACAGACACTCAAACAGGGGAAAAGCCAATAGATCCGTGTCCAGGGCAAAATAAAGGGGATAGTGAAAAAAACCAATATTGTGTGCAATTACATTATGAAAAATATTGGGAATTTCCTTAAAGTGCTCCAGTAAAATAATGATCATATATTGTCCATACTGGCCATGGTGCTGTTCGAGCCAACGAAAGAGGAGATGAATCCTTGAAATAAGGCTTCTTGTACTTTCTGCATGACTGCGTCCGCAAAGCAGGAATAAGGTAACACTTTGAGGAGAATCATTGGCACGGGGCAGATAACGGATCAGGGCATCCAGCACAAAGCCGTGGACACCGACCTTTTTCCGGACATTCCGATAACATGCTTTTATCGCATGCTTATAGGACGCCTGGAAACGGATCAAAAGCTGGGAGGAGGCCAGATGCTCCATGACAGCATAGTCAGGCAGAGCGCCGCGGAAAAGGCATGGGGATTCCACAAGCGGCTCAATGTAGCTGCAGGCTCCGGGGGATAAAGAATAAAAGCGCAGAGGAGAAACAATATCCATGCGCTCTCCGGTGTCTGTGTGAAGGCACAGGCAATGCTTCAGGAGCAGCCCGGCACGGACCAGCTTGCGCAGATTCCTCTGATAGTCCGATTTCAGATAGCACTCGGGAAGGCTTTGGCAGAGGGCAAATTCAAGATTGTGCGTATTCACATAGCGGCAGGCCGCCAACAGCTTTAGAATTTCAAAGTCCGTATAGCTTAGGATACCTTTCATGGTTAACTGGTCGATTTCATTGTGGGTGCAGTTTTTATTCTGATTTTCGATACAAATACTCCAGCCTTCTTCCAGATGGAAGGGGCTTGGATAGATCAAATTTTTTTCGATTTGAGATTCTATCGTATTCATTACATTCCTCCGTGTAAAAAACATACAAAAATTCTCCAACCGTACAGGTCGAAAAGATCCAGCAGCGTGGTTAAATGATTCCGTCCAGTGTTTCACTTCCGTCAGGGATGTGAGCTTGACGGGGCTGGGATGAGGGACTGCCGGTACCGCAGAAAGAAGCATCGGGATCGGCCGAAGGAGTGGTGAAGCTGTTTTCAACGTTTTGTGCTCGATCCGGAAAGCCCTCCTCCTGGCAATACCGGGAAACTAAGCCGGATAGTGTCTGAGGGATTGCAGACGGCATAATTTCGTGTTCTGTTTCTGACACATTTGCGGCATATTTCCTGAAAGAATCAACGGATAATTTCTGCTTTATCTTTGGCTCCCAGTCGGTGCGGGAGAGAAACTGGACTTTGGCATGAAGAGGGGGAAGCGGGCAGCCATTTTGCGTAGTGAAAAAAGTGATTTCCTGGAAATCACGCATCCGGATATCCGTTTCCTCCAGGGTATTCTTCTGCACCGGCGTTTCCCGGGAAGAATAGGAGAGTGCCGGTGAGTCTCCGGACAATGCGGTTTCAGAAACAGAGGTCTGTTCCTCTATTTCCTCACGGACACCCGCCATGGATGAAAAGACTTCCATGTCTGACAGTGAGGAACGCCCAAAGACCAGGATATGCGCACACCCCAGGATGACGCCTTTCAGATACTTTGTGATCTCATTCTTTTCGAACTGGTCCAATGTCTGGATCGCGCAGAACATGGCCACCCGGAATTTACGGAAAAGGGAAAAATTCTTTTCCAGGGAACTGTGGATCAATACAGGTAGCTCATCAATATAGAAAAAATGCGGAGTGCGGGTCTTTTCCGTTCCCGGCCGTGACAGGACGGCATTGTTAAAGGAGAGCAGGAAAAATAACCCGAAGGCAACGGCATTGCTGTCCCCGGATGCCAGGTCATAATTACATACCGTAATTTCCCCGTTTTTCAGAATACGGTCAAAATCAATGGAAGTCTGCGCGCAGTAGACCTCACGGCTTCCGGGCATTAAAAGGAACTCATTGATGATATTGCGTGTGCCGCGGCTCTGATCCTCCATCTTGGCCCGCCCTTTGCCGAGAAGATCATCACGGATATACTGCAGAATGAAGGAATACCGCTGCTGTTTGCGGTCCAGTTCTTCCAGTTTGGCCACATATGGAGGAAGCAGATCAAAATTATTGATCAACATCTGCAGATCCGCGGGCGTAGCCTGCCGATTCTGCAGAGGGGGGACCGTGTTCATCACAAGGATCGCCAGATTTGCAAGCATCTGCCGGTTCAGCCCGGTAAAATAGGAATCTGCTTTTCCTTTTAGATCTGTAATGACCTGCATAACGTCAGAGAAGATGACAGCCTTTTTGACAATAGCCTGGTGCAGGGCATCCCCGGAGAGCATAGGGGATATGAAAAAGGGGTTCATGCCGGTCCAGCTCGATTTGGGTTTCCCGTCAGCGGCCGGGGTTGCGTCAATCCTGTGATAAGGGATGTGCCGCCTGTCACATAGCCTGCAGACATCATCTGTCAGAGAATCCTCCGGAGCCATGACCGTGATTCCGCATACCGGATATCTGAGGCGGAGTTCCTCCAACATGTCGGATGACGAAGGCCGCCCAAAGCTGCGGGAGCTGTTACGGTTATCGCTGCCGCCGGAAGGCTTTAAATCCGAACCGTGAAGATCCCCGGCGGTATATTTGAAATGGCTGAGGGAGAAAAAGGAGTCATTCCCGGTGTAAGTATATATCCCTTTCTGCACAAGCTCCCACATGGCGGACATCTGCTTCTGCTCTGCCATACAGCGCATATCCAGGTCGTTTTTTATCGCGGGGAGGATCGTGGAAGAGGTTTTTCCGGTTCCGCTCGTACCGTCCACAAGGGTGTGGAGAAAGCGGTCCTTTTCCGAAATGGCAATATACTTTCCGGTTGCGATATCCCTTGCGATGGACAGGGGATACCGGATCTCACATGCGGTTTTCCTGCCCGGCAGATAATGGGAGAATTTAAAAGCAAGGAGGACATTTCTGCTTTCCGTTTCCCGGAGAGGACGCAGGAAGCCCTTCATGAGAAGGAGAAAAAAGGGAAGCAGCGGGAGCTCTACTGCCAGCCTGGCAAGGAAAAGAACCATGTCCTTTGTAAAAATCTCGTCCGTCCGGATGGACAGAATGGACGGGAGGAACAGCCTGGATAACAGCTGGAAAGCCATGGCTGTAAAAAGGAGCGCTTCACTGCATGCTGCCGCGGCATAGGCAGTGACTTTAAAGCGGTAAAAATTAAAAAAGTCAGCGCATGTGCCTGTGGTCCAGACAAGTACGGGCAGGATGAGCATTACAGACTGGGAGAGGACGCCGTGGGGCAGTATGGAAAAATCAATCCGGTACAGGGCGATCATGAACCGTATGGTATATACGGATAACTGGATCAGGAACAGCGCGCAAAGGACCGCAGGAAAAAACGGGGACCGCAAGCAAGAGGTTTTCAGGATATCCTGGATCCGTTTGGAATGCGGTATGTTAAGGTCTGACATAGCCGGCCTCCTTTCTGATAAAATGGAGCTGCCCATCGAACGCGTCACATTCAAACCGGACGGCCTGTTTTTTAGGGGCGGCTGTAAATATCTGCGGCGGCGGATCCTGATACAGTGAAGTATCTGCATTGATCTGCAGGAGCACCATGCTGTTCTCCGCACGGAAGCCAGACATGGGTTCAAGCTGTTCACGGAGCTTTGCAGCGTCCGGATCTGTGGAGACAAGGATCAGAAAGACGGATGGATTCTGCCGGCGGTAATTTTTTATATAATGTAAAATCCGGTATTCTGCGCTCAGGTCAATGAGGAGATGCTCAATGGCGATATATCCATAGCTGGCATGGGAAAGCCCCTGATAGAAATAGCAGTCCGGCAGACCCGGTATTTGGATCCGCAGCGGTTGATGGTAGCTCCAGCCATCCGTATTGAGTCCGCTAAAAAGCATGCATTTTAGGAGCTGTTCGGACAAATGATATTCGTGCGGCATGATGTAGGGCTGATATAAAGGAAGCCGATGGTTGGGAACGGCAAATATAGGGATTCCCGTGAGGGCGTATGCCAGCAGAGAGGGATGCTCTTCATAAATACGGCGGAAATGAGACCGGCGGCGTTTCAGAAACAATCGGTCCATCTCCTGATCCTGCAGCTCAGAATAGCCGGTATCATTCAGATAGGCCTTTTTCAGCCTGTCGGCTTCCGCCAATGTGTCCGCTTCCGGATGGAGCGCGTGCAGAGTATGCAGGGCCTGCATTTCATTTGGCGAGACTGTTTTTTGAATCGGAGAGGACTCCAGTACTTGAAGAAACTGCTGATAGTCAAGGGAAACCTGATACTCCTGCTCAAAAAGGCTCCACAACCTGGTGAAATGCAAGAGGATGCGGTACAGGGAGAACGAAGGTTTTACAGCAGGAGGCTGCTTCCGCGGGAAAGCAAGGCAGAATACAAGCTGGTTTCGGCCAGTGCTGCCGGAAAAAAGTCCGCTTTTCTGATAGTGGCTTATTTTTTTGAGGATTACGGACTCGGACTGGGTGCTGTTGTCCTGTTCGATATAATATCCGGCCTCCGGGGATATGAGCAGTCCATCGCATCTGGGCGGCAGCCCTTGCCCGGGCAAGCTGCAATTCGGCAGCGGAGCTTCAAGGATCCAGGGCATGGGAAGGCTTGCACTCGAACCGGCATAAGCAAAGTAGAAGTCATTTGTCCGGATCCGGTGCAGGATCTGCTGGATACCGGCAGGGGGACGGCGCTCAAAGTTGATCTGCATTTGCTCCAGAAAGAGGCCGGGGAAGAGCTCTTTTACAAGATTCCTGCCGGATGCAGTCAAAAAATAATATTTGGCAGCGCCCGGATTCGGGATTTTTTTCGACTGTACATAGCCCTGCTTTTCCAGCCGCTTTAGTGACAGGCGGCCTGCGGCTTCCGTATTTCCGTGGATCCTGCACATGGACAGCTGCTGATAAGTGATGGTATTGGCCTGCAGAAGCAAAAATAAATCTGTCTGGCCTTTTGATAAAGAAAAAAGCCCGGCGTTTTCGCACAGACTCTTCTCAAATGTAGTATTTGATCTCATATAGATTCTCCTTTCGTCAGGATCTGTATCCTGCAGATCCTTAGCATAATAGGTAAAAGCAGTACAGAACCTGTTGCCAGGGATTGTACAACCATCGCTTCCGAAAGGAACATAGATTAAAAAGTGGTTATAGTATAACAAGAAATATAAGGATTGGCAAGAAGTTTTTTTGACAGCATGGGATGACAGGAGGTATGATGTACAGGATTTCATCCTTATTTACGCAGGGCTGCCTATGCAGGCCATACAGAGAAAATGCCTGGAGACAGGTCGTGAGCATCCAATGCAGATTGGGTGCCTTTTTAATACCATCGTATGCAGAAAGGCTGCCAGTGGCAGGCTTTCTGTATGCCATCACATGCGGAGTGCAACCGCACAGGCAGAAGGAGCACTCTCGGTTTCCGAGAATGCTCAGAAAATAATTTGGAGGTGAAGAGATGAACGATAATGAGAGGATCATGGTTAAAATTGAAGGAGGAAATACGGGAGTGTCTATACGGACATTTTCCAGGAGCTTTCATGCGCCGCATAG
>ERZ808051.981-NODE-981-length-22942-cov-10.512486_pt1 | contig 22942 bp, 21 predicted proteins | sample MGYA00380199_ERZ808051 | MGnify/ENA primary metagenome ERZ808051 (study PRJEB31490, sample SAMN06133391) | mouse gut metagenome | isolation source: J11 | host: mice | place: China: Chengdu | collected 2015-05 ...
AAAAACTGGCTGGATAAAAAGAGAATGTTGTAAGAAAAGTTCACTTTTAACTTGTACTTTTTCTTGACATAGTACCAAGCAGGAAAAGGAGTATGTGAATAACAGGCAAAACAGCGGAATCCATAGTTTTTTCATTGTCTGCATCCTACTTCAATTTGCTGTAATCTGTATCTGAAACTGTTTCCAGCCATTCATTGGAAGTACCCTCGCCGGGAACCTCTATGGCCACATGGGAAAACCAGCTGTCTTTTGTCGCCCCATGCCAATGTTTCACGCCCACAGGAATTGTAACCACATCTCCGGCCTGAAGCTTTTGTGCTTCTTTTCCCCATTCCTGATACCAGCCCCGCCCTCCGGTAACGAGCAGAATCTGGCCGCCGCCGTTCTCTCCATGATGGATGTGCCAGTTATTCCGGCAGGCAGGTTCAAAAGTTACATTTGCAACACCTACGCCATTTAACTGTGTCAGCATTGCCAGATAGGACTGTCCTGTAAAATACTCGCCAAAAGGATTGGGGACGCCTTTTTCAAAAATAGTCTCGTGTTCTGATCTTTTCATATAGAAACCTCCGAATCTTTCTTAATTTCATGGATCATATCGCTCTTTTTTACCTGTCTGATTACTTCCTCTAATGTCATCGCCAGCCTCCCTTATTTAATAGAAAGCACTCTCTGCAAACTTTCCGCTACATAAAAATGCAGGTGTAGAAGAAAAGCGGCTACACTTTTTCCTACATCTGCATTATAATTTAGGTCATTGGTTATATCAAATACTTAGTTTTTATATTCAGGCTATGCCTAAAAGGTATCTCATGTATTCTATGAATTTTGTCGCCGCCAAACTAAACGGCTGCTGTTTTTTCCATGCCAACACACTGCTTGCTGTCAGTTCCGGTGATAATGGCCGGTAAATAATTTTTTCTTTATCCCAAAAGGGTATGGAACCCTCAATTACGATGGAGTACGCCAGTCCACGCTGAACCATAAGGGCGCTGTTTGTGGCCAGATTACTGGTAAAGAGAACCTGTTTTTCCTGGAAGAAATCGCCGAACCAGTGGGATAATTCGTTCCTCACATTTGTCCGTCTCGGAAGAATGAGAGACTTATTCTCCAAGTCTTTTGCACTCACAGCTTCTTTTTCTGCAAGCGGATCGTCCGGGCGCATTAAGACAATCCATCGCTCTTTTCCTTTCAGTCGAATAAAATCAAACTTTTCTATATCAACCGGCTCCAGTAAAACACCAATATCAATCAATCCTTTTTCCATCTGCTCTTTCACCAGATCGGCATTTCCTGTAAAAATATCGAAAGTTACAAGGGGATACTTGTCATGGAAAGTTTCAATGATTTCCGGCAGCCCCTGCATGGCTGCCAATTCCCCGCCGCCAATGACGATTCTGCCTTCCACCATCTCGTCCTGCTCAATCAGCTCTTTTTCTGTCCGGTCAACCAAAGACAAAATTTCCTCTGCTCTCCGCCGCAGTAAAATTCCCTCGTTTGTTAAGGTAATCTTTTTTGCACCTCTGTGAAGCAGCTTAACACCAACTTCTTCCTCTAACTGTGATAGCTGGCGGCTCAATGTCGGCTGGGTAATATGTAAGACTTCTGCTGCCCGGTTGATTCCTCCTTCGCGAACAACAGCAAGAAAATAGCGAAGCACCCGTATTTCCATTGCAATACCTCCTGCAAAAATAGCTTTTATTATTATATCTGAGGTATGCTTAAAAAGCAACTGTCTGCTATTACTGTTCACAAAATGTATAGTTCAAAGCATACTGGCAAGCAATGCTTTCTTGTACAGAAAGCTCATTTACGCAGATTTTCTGTAACCGGAAAATCTGCGTAAACGCTTGTTGGTGACATATCCCCAACCCCCTGAGATCATCACCTGCTGCTTGCTTTCTGTTTCTTCGCTTTCTACTTCATCAATTCTTAAAGCTGTGGATTGGCGCCGGTATTCTTCCGCCCCTTCCAATAAAAGCGTCACAGGAAAAACTGTTGACAGGCATGATCGGCGCATAACCAAGCAACCCGCCAAATTCGACCATCTCTCCGACGCCCTTACCGATCACCGGAATCAGACGCACTGCCGTTGTCTTCTGGTTAACCATACCGATCGCCATTTCATCCGCGATAATCCCGGAAATCGTCGTGGCTTTTGTATCCCCAGGAATTGCGATCATATCAAGTCCTACGGAACACACACAGGTCATGGCCTCTAGTTTCTCCAAAGTTAAGGCTCCCGCTTTCACTGCATCGATCATTCCCTGGTCTTCACTGACCGGAATAAATGCGCCGCTCAGACCACCTACATAGGAGGAGGCCATCACACCGCCTTTCTTCACCTGGTCATTCAACAGAGCAAGCGCCGCCGTAGTCCCTGGCGCACCGGCCTGCTCCAGACCAATCTCACAGAGTATATCCGCCACAGAATCACCGATTGCCGGTGTAGGCGCGAGAGACAGATCCACAATACCAAAGGGCACATCAAGACATTTCGATGCCTCCTTAGCTACAAGCTGTCCGACACGCGTCACTTTAAAAGCAGTCTTCTTGATCGTCTCACACAGCACCTCAAAATTCTCGCCACGCACTTTCTCCAACGCCGTCTTGACCACGCCAGGGCCGCTGACTCCCACATTGATGATCTTATCCGCCTCTGTCACCCCATGAAATGCCCCTGCCATAAAAGGATTATCATCCGGCGCATTACAGAATACGACCAACTTAGCACAGCCAAGAGAATCCTGCTCTTTTGTTGCCTCCGCTGTCTGCAGGATCATTTCTCCCATCAGTTTCACGGCATCCATATCGATTCCTGTCTTAGTAGATCCCACATTAATGGAACTGCAGACTCTCTCAGTCGTAGATAACGCTTTCGGAATAGAGCGGATCAACATCTCATCCGCCGCTGTCATCCCCTTAGATACGAGCGCAGAATAGCCCCCGATAAAGTTGACTCCCACCTCATGCGCCACTTTATCCAAGGTGTGTGCAATAGACACAAAGTCCTCCGGACTTTTACAGGCTGCGCCTCCAACCAATGCGATCGGCGTAACCGATATCCTCTTATTCACGATCGGAATCCCGTATTCATCTGATATATACTCTCCCGTTGCAACCAGATCTTTAGCCGCATCGTATATTTTGTGATATATTTTTTCATTTACCAACTTTAAATCTGCGTCAATACAATCTAACAGACTGATTCCCAGAGTGATCGTTCTGACATCCAGATTCTCTTTTTCTATCATCTCATTGGTTTCAGCTACTTCAAATATATTAATCATTTCTATTAACCACACCTTTCTCTTATCCTGCAAATCGGAACCGCTGCCTCATCACCACATCTATATATGCCGATTGTTCAGTTCTACGGTCAGATTCTGTGCATCTGATTAAATATTTCTTCTTTCTGGCATTTAATGATCACGCCAATGCTCTCGCCAAGCTGATCCAACTCTTTCACGATAATGCCGAAGTCCTTCTCCGTCTGATTCGTATCAACGATCATCATCATGTTAAAGTATCCCTGCACGATCGTCTGGGAAATATCCAATATATTGATACTGTTATCTGCCAGATACGTACATACTCTGGCGATGATCCCTACCGTGTCTTTGCCTACAACAGTTATAATTGTTTTTTTCATAATATCCTCCGTCTGTTTTCTTGATCTGTCTCACAGTTCTATCATCTGTGACACTTCATTCCGATTCGCCACATACATGGGAAAATCACTGCCATGGTAAGGCACGTCTGCCATCGTTACCTCCACCCTGACTGACTCATATGCCAGCTCCGGCAGATTATTCTCCTGGCTCAAATGTCCCAGCACGATCGCTTTCATATTATCATGAAGGAGCCTGCTGAGCAGCTTTCCCGCCGCCTCGTTGGACAGATGCCCTTTTTCCCCCAGAATGCGCTGTTTCAAATAATATGGATAAGGGCCTACCTGCAACATATGTATATCATGATTCGCTTCGAGATACAACACATCCAAGCCTCGCAGGCACTCCACCGTATATTCGTTATAACATCCCAGATCGGTAATAATAGCCATTTTCTGTCTGTCATGTCCAATCCGATATGCTACCGGTTCCGCCGCATCATGAGATGTGCGAATAGGATACAGCGTCATATCCTTAATCCTGCATTTCTCATCCGCCTGTATGCAGTGAAAAAGCGAATCATCGATTTTACCCAGGGAGCGGGTCTGCCTGATCGCTTCGATCGTTCCCCTTGTGCCATAAATGGGCACTCCATATTTCCTTGCCAATACACCCAGGCCGCTAATGTGGTCTGCATGTTCATGGGTGATAAAGATACCGTCGATATCGCACATCTTTAACCCCAATTCTTTTAATCCTGCTTCCGTACGCTTGCCGCTGATCCCCACATCCATCAGAAGATGTGTCGTGTCAGAGCCTACATATACGCAGTTGCCGCTGCTTCCGCTGGCTATGCTGCATAATCTCATATCTGCTAACCTCTTAATGTTTCCAATATATTTCGATAGCATCCCCGTGATGAATCTTTTCCATATATTGCGCATCCCTGCCGTTTAATCTGGTGACAATCCCGCTGCCCTGGGGTTTGGACAGATCAAACTCTATATACTGGAAAACATCAACAAATACATATTCTTTCTTGCCTGACAGCCTTACCGCCGCACCGTTCACTGTCACATAGATTGAATCCACAGCAGGCGCCTGCACAGCGTCCGCCGCACCGGAAGACTCCCCGGATCCTGTTTCCGTACCGGCCTGCATGCCTGCATCTGTTTCCCTGCTGTCAGCCTCTGCCGTGTCCGTACCGTCAGCCGCTCCACGGTCACTATTCGAAACCTCTCCTGTTTTGACGCCTGTAACAGTTTCCGACGTCGATGCAAAAACCGTTCCATCTTCATTTTCCGCTGTTAATCCGGATTTCACAACACCCTCTGATGCCGCCGTACTACTCTCATCCCCCGGTTGCTGCGCAGCTTCCATATCCTCGCTGTGCTCAGTTTTCTCCGACTGCGTATCCGCTTCTCTGTTCTCCCATGTACCGTCATCCTCCGGCAGATCATCGAAAGAATCAGCTATCCCATTCTCATATTTATCGCGATCGGACAACTGTAATTCCTCCATTGTCCATATTACGGAGAAATTCTCATATACTTTTGTTTCCATGTCGGCCAGTTTGTTATTGACGTAAATATTCATCTCCTGGTTGATGATCACATCCATAAATTCCGCAATCTGTCCTACCGTATAATAGCTGAGTATCTCAATCGCGTCATTTTGCCGTATACTGTAATACCCTGACTGCAGTTCTCCGTTAACACTGGCAAACTTAGGAAGATCAATCTTTTTATCGTTGACTTCCACTCGCATGACCGCACCGTATTCAGGCAGCTGGTTGATATCGAGTCTGGCTGCCTCCCCCGCCGTAGATTCTTTGACCCGGATCTGATCGTTGGCATGAACCGGAGTATAAATATCCGCCTCGTTACCATTGACGCTGATCACTGCCGCCTCACCAAGCTTGCCTCTTGTAATACGCGCCTTGCCATTTACCGTATAATTCAATTCTTTTCCACGCTTCGGGAACAGTCCGTCATTGGGAAATTCTGCCTGCATTGCCGCATCTACAACAGCGACCTTATTATTATCATAAATTTTGATCCGCTGATCATTGAAATAAACGAAGATAAAATTATTGCTCTGCTCATAGAAGCTTAAACAGATACCGATCGGCGTTACCATCAGAGAATCTTTTCTGGCGCTTTCCTCAAGGAACTCAATATTTAACATGACTTCCTCACCCCGGACCGCTACTCTTTCCCGTTGTATGCCCAGCTTATCTGCAAGAGCATCCGTATACCCCGGCAGCATACCGCCGCCGCCTACGACAAACACCGCACTGACCGATTTATCTCCGTTCAGCTCTTTGATCTTATCCGCTACCTGACCGGTCATATCAGAGATTGCAGCTGCCGTCACTTCCTCAATCTTGGCTGCGGATATCGTCTGGGTCAACCCCATAATGTCCTTATACTCTATGCTTTCCCTGACTCCCGCTTCTCTTTTGATCTGTTCTGCCGTAGCAAAATCCACCAGACAGTGTTTTGCCACTACTTCCGTCAGGCTGTCGCCTGCAACAGGAATCATGCCGTAAGCGATAATGCTTCCGTCTTTCGTGACAGAAATATCCGAAGTACCCGCTCCCACATCCACCAGAGCAATATTAAGCATACGATACATCTCCGGAATAGCAACCTGAATCGCCGCAATCGGCTCCAACGTCAGATTTACAACCTCTAATCCGGCTTCACCTACCGCTTTATATAATCCATCTACAACATCTTCCGGCAAAAATGTAGCAATGATATCGGCTCCTATGGATCTGGCCTTATGCCCCTCCAAAGTGCTCATCACATAGCCGTTCATATAGTAACGCACTACCGAGTATCCAACACAGTAGAATTTGAGATCCGTATCATTGTTCTCAAGGAACTCTTCATAGGCTTTCTCCACACCCATGGAATCAAGAGCGTAGATTTCTTCCCCATTCACTTCGCTGTCACCGCTGCGCTCCACATCCACTCTGATCGTTACCGTCCTGAGCACACGACCTGCCGCGGCAATACATACATCTTTCAGCGTCCTGCCGGTCTTCTCTTCCAGTTCACTTTTGACCTCATTGATCGTTTCGCCGACCTTATAGATATCATGAATCTGTCCATCCAGCATGGCTCTTGTCCCATGCTCCCGAATGCTCTGGGTGACTACATAGAACTTCTCTCCTACCCGATATCCTACCGTACCTACTATACTTCTTGTTCCGATATCCAGCCCAAACACTAATTGTCCCGGAAATTTCATTGTTTCTGACACAAGTCTTCCCCCAATTTCTCATCAATCTGTCTGTAGACACTCTCCAGTGTCCCGTTATTATCTATCACTACGGAACAATGCCGATAAAACTCTTCTTCCTGCAATTGTCCGCGTATAATCTGATCAATCTTCTCATCCGAATATCCCCTGGACAGCTTCAGTCTCTCACGCCTGATCTGCTCGTCCGTATGGATATACCACATCTCATCCACAATCTCTTTATAACCACCCTCGATCAAAAGCGCTGCCTCTATGAAAAGCCATGCATAAACATCCCGCTTCTTCTCTTCTTCGATCGCCTGCAAAATGTATTCTTTGACTGCCGGATGCACAATCTCATTGATACCGGTAAGCAGACTCCTGTCAGCAAAGATAGACGCCGCCATTTTTCCTTTATCAATACATCCATCCGGCGCAAGAATCTGTGTTCCAAGCAGGGATACGATCCGTCCATAACAAACGCCGCCCGGCTGCTCCAGTTCATGAGCCACCTGATCCGCCATGATGATACGGCATGCCGTACGCTCTTTTAAGTAAGCCAGAATCCGGGATTTCCCCGCTCCCACGCCTCCTGTGATTCCAATGACTTTCATCCCTGATCCACCTTATATCGCGCTGAAGTCTTACATCCGCTGCATATCCTTCCCAATCAGCCTGACTGCCTCTTTGGCCGCATGTTTCACATCCTATTTGGCCTCATACCAGTCACCGCCGGTGTGCAGGTCTATCTCCAAAGCCACGTCCAGCTTCGCCGCCTGCTCCATTTCCTCGGTCAGAATACGCCGTACCTGTTCTTCTTCCCCCGTAAGCGTCTCGATCAACAGTTCATCGTGTACCTGTAAGATCAATCTTGACTGCAGTCTTTCTTTATGGAGCCGCTCCCAGACATGAATCATGGCAATCTTCATAATGTCCGCCGCCGTTCCCTGAATGGGTGAATTCATAGCCACCCGCTCACCGAATGACCGTTGCATAAAATTGCCGGAAGACAGCTCCGGAATCGGCCGCCGCCGTCCGAACATCGTCGTTACGTAGCCGTTCTTCTTCGCCTCCTCCACTGTCCTGTCAAGAAATTTCTTTACCCCGGGATATGTCTCAAAATATTGTTCTATATATTCCGCCGCCTCTTTCTTTGAGATACTCAGATCCTGGCTTAAACCAAAAGAACTGATGCCGTACACGATGCCGAAATTCACTGCCTTGGCGTTACGCCTCTGCAAGTCTGTCACTTCCTCGAAAGGTGTATGGAATACTTTAGAGGCCGTTATACGGTGGATATCCTCATCCATCCTGTATGCCTCGATCAACTGCTGGTCTCCGGACATATGCGCCAACACCCGAAGTTCAATCTGGGAATAATCCGCATCCATAAACCGACATCCCTTCATCGGCACAAATACCTTGCGGATTCTTCTACCCAGTTCCATCCGCATCGGGATATTCTGCAAATTCGGCTCCGTAGAACTGATTCTTCCCGTAGCCGTGATCGTCTGATTGAATGTGGAATGAATCCTGCCTCCTGCGTCAATATATGCCGCCAGTCCCTCTGCGTAGGTAGACTTCAATTTTGCAAGTCCACGATATTCCAAAATATCCGAGACAATAGGATAATCCGGCGCCAGCTTCTCCAACACATCCGCTGCGGTAGAGAAACCTGTCTTCGTTTTCTTGCCTCCCTGAATCCCCATCTTCTCAAAGAGAACTTCCCCTAACTGCTTCGGAGAATTGATATTGAATTCACATGCCGCCTGTTCGTATATAGACTGCTCGAGCTCCGTGATCCTGTCCACCAACGCTTCCCCGTATGCTTTCAGCTCAGCCGGCTTCACCAGCACGCCATACTGCTCCATATCATAGAGCACACGTGTAAGAGGCATCTCGATTCCGTACATTAATTCATACATTCCCTGCTCTTGCAGCTGCTTACGCAAAACAGGCGCCGCCATCAGACAAACATAGGCCATAAAGCAGGCATATTCTGCAACTGCCTGGGAATCCGCGGCATAAGCATCCGCATAGGAACCCTTGCCGCACACCTGACCCCGGTCAGGTATCGTCAACCCCAGATACTCATTGGCTACATCCTCCGGCGCATAATCATTTTTCAAAGGATTGAGCAGATATGCCGCCAAAAGAATATCGAAATAACGCTCCGCCCTGTAGGGATGCATCACATCGCCACGTGCATCATAATCTCCACCGATCCATCCATACAGTTTCTTTATATCAAAGACAGATAGTTTACATAACTCATCTTTTTCTATTTCGTCAATCTTTCCACGCAGATACTGGGCAGTCACCAACCCCTGACATGGGATAAAGCGTACCGCCTCACTGCCTGCTTCCACATTGACCGCCACTGCCACGCCAACACAGCCGGCAGTTTCCATACTGTCCGCCAAAACGGCAAGACCGATTTCATGCAGGCCGCCGCTTTTTGTTCCCAACGCCCTGCACTCCGCAAACATCGCTTCCACGTCCGCAAGTTCCGTAAGCTGTTCGAAAAACTCTGTCTGCGTATTTTTAACAATTGCATCTTTCTCAAATCTTGAGAGCAGATTCCTGAATTCTAGCCGCTTACACAGTACATATGCTTCTTCCGTATAGAAATTCCCTATTTTGGCATCGTCAAAGCAATATGCTATTTCACTGTCCACATTGATCGTTGCAAGCGTTTTGGAAAGATCCGCCAACTCTTTATTCTGAATCAGAGATTCCCTGACCGCTTTCTTGGTGATTTCCTCTACATGGGCATATATATTTTCCAGGGAGCCAAACTGAACCATCAGTTCCGTTGCAGTCTTCTCCCCCACCTTGGGAACTCCCGGAATATTATCTGCCGTATCACCCATGAGAGCCTTCAGATCAATAAACTGAATGGGATCTACCTGATACTTTGCCTCCACATCTTTTGCGTAATAGTCTTCAATCTCCGTCTTTCCGCCCTTTGTTTTCGGAATCCTGATCTTGATGTGCTCCGTAGCGATCTGCAGAAGATCCCTGTCACCTGACACAAGCGCTACTTCCATCCCCTCACGCTCTGCGCGCTTCGCTATCGTCCCGAGAATATCATCTGCTTCCAGACCTGCTTTCTCCATAATGCAGATTCCCATCGCCTGCAGCATCTGTTTCATTACCGGTACCTGCTCACGCAGTTCTGTAGGCATCGGTTTTCTTGTGCCTTTATACTCCTGATAAATTTCATGCCGGAATGTGGGCGCATGCACATCAAATGCCACTGTCAGGTAATCCGGCTGCTCTTCTTCCAAAATCTTAAACATAATATTCAGAAAGCCATATACCGCATTAGTGTGCAGTCCCTGCCCGTTTGTCAAATCAGGCACACCGTAGAATGCCCGGTTCAATATGCTGTGTCCATCTATCAATACAAGTTTCTGACTCATTCACTCAATACCTTTCCGACTCTCTTAATGTATCCTGGTCTGCTGCATACAAACCTCTTACGGTAGTATGTGATAAAATCCATTGTTCAATCTGCCCTACAACCGGAAAACCACACATAACGCAATAATGATCGCTGCTGCAACTGCCGCTTCCAAGCACATCAGAATATATAACAGCATCCGGTATATATTGATGCGGTGCTGCGCCCACTCCAGCTTGATCAGAAGCTCTTCCTGCAAATTAAAATTGTTTCCCCTCTCAAGCCTTTCAAGACCCTCCGCAACAAGAAACTGGATCGTAAGCTCTTCTTTGCACTCCGGACAGTTCTCTACGTGCTTGACAAACTCTGCAAGCGTACTGCCCTCCAGATCATCCTGCAGGAAAAAGGGTATTTTCTTCTCTGTTTCTTTACAGTCCATATCCACCACGTCTTTCTATAGACAATGACTTTCTATGCGCCCATACAGATTTTATTATATACCATAACCCTATCCTTTGAAAAGTCTCAAGGCATAAAAATATACCGCAATATTCACCTTACGCTGAATACTGCGGCATACCGGAAATCCGGATTATTTCCTGTCTTTCGTATCATCTTTATCGCTGCTGTCAGATTTATCAGGCAGATAGCTGACCGTGTGCTCTACAAGGGAAGCCGTCATCGTACATCTTCCGTCGAAGCATGCACCTTCATCAATGACAAGTGAGCTGGCAGTGATATTCCCGGCAATCTTACCGGTAGAGAGAAGCTCCAATTTCCCACTCACTACGATGTCACCATCCACTCTGCCGGAAATAATAACGCTCTGCGCGGAAATATTTCCCTTAACCTGTCCCTCCGCACTGAGAATCAGCTTCTTATCACATGTACAGTTTCCATTGATGACACCGTCAATACGGATTGCCTCAGGTGAAGTCAGATCGCCGTCAAAAACGGTTCCCTCACCGATCAGCGTACTTACCTTTGTTCTCGCGTCATCTGTGTAATTGTCGTTTTTTCCTTTTCCTAACATAGTCTCATTCTCCTTTTATCCTTTTGCCTCAAATACTATCAAAGGGTCAATTGGTTCACCCTCAAATATAACCTGATAATCTAATTGCACATTGTCCTCATCAAGTGTTGCCAAAACAGCGCCTCCCTGCACCTGTGCACCATTGGCTGGTATCGCCTCGGCCTCCTGCAGGAACATATAACGTGTCTTATATCCATTTCCATGTTCGATCTCAATGATAAGCGGATAGGTATCATCGGAGCCCACATGCGTAACCGTTCCGTCACCAGCCGCAATGACATCTCCCTCCGTATCAGTATCAATAGAAACATACGGATGATCATCAGAATATTTTGTTGTCAGAACTCCCGGCTCAGAATAGGGATACCTGCTTGGAAAAGCGGCGTCATCTTCAGGCGTCTGCGTCGTCTGCTCTGCCACTGCCGCATCCGTTTCCATTTTTCCTTTTGCCGCTTCAAGCAGCGCTTTGTTCTCCGTTGTCAGCTCGTCGTTTCGGCCACTTAAAGTTTCTTTCTCTTCTTCTAATTCCCTGATCAGCTCTTCCTGCGAAGAAAGTTTCTCAAGAAGCTCTGTCTGACTCTCATTTGCGCTTTTGCCCGCACTGCCGTTTCCGCTTTCGAAACCGGACAAATACTGGTACATAAGCCACCCGAAAACAGCACACAACAATAGCATGAATGTCACAAACAAACGTATCGCAACATGCGTAACGTGAAACTGTCTGCTGTTCTGCCCCGTATTAGAAATCAGAAGAATGGAGAACGATTCTTTATGCCTGTGTTTACGTGGTTTCATAGCAATCTCCATTCTGCCGTCCCCCCTGACGGCATTCTATATCTATTATTTATTGTGAATTGTTTACGGTTTCCGCCGCATCTGCGGGCTGCGCTTCCGGTTCAGCCTCCGGTTCGGCCGCTGGCACAACCGCGGCAACCCCTCTGCTGTCAACCTCATAGATAACACCGTCAACCTCAACTGTCACATTCTTTTGTAATGCACCTGCAGCATCGTAATAATATGTATTGCCGTCCGGTCTGGTCACCAGTCCGGTCTGCATCACCGCATTTTCATCAAAATAGTATTCCACGCCCTCTATTGTCACATCTTCGCGCAATGCGTGTCCGTCCTTGGTCGCCAGAAAATATCTTCCGGATTCATCCTCAAACCAACAGCCTTTCTGCACAAAACCGTTCTCGTCCAGATGGTACTTCTTGTCTTCCCAGTTTGCCCAACAGGATCGCTGCATTCTATAGTTTGCATAAAATACATTCTGATCTCCACGAGGAGCAAAACCGTTAGCTACGATCAGAGACGCGTAATCCTTAAACTGGTAATTCATATCCACCCTTGTCGGAATACCCGCCACACTTCCATGGGAAGTATTCTGCCAGAAAGACGCCCCTTCGTACTCCAATGCATCCGCATACTGTGCTACCCATTTATCATACGGAATATTGCCAATCTTATTGAGAAACATATTCTTACTGGAATAAACCACCGGGTAATATCCCTGTGCCTCAATCGTGGAACAGAATACATTGATCAACTCCTGTAACTGTGCCTGCGACATATTCTTATGACAAGCATCTTCCACGTCGTATACTACCGGATAATTAACTGTATAATTACTCATCCATTGTAATAAAAGTTCAGCCTCATTCTTAGCCTGCTCGGCATTGGTTGCATAAGAATACAGGTATACTCCCGTTCTAAGCCCCGCCGCATTGGCCCCCTGCATATTGGCATCAAAATATGGATCCACGCCGGAATTCGTACTTCCTGCTTTGATAAATGCAAAACTAACACCCGAAGATGGAACCTGGCTCCAATCAATTGCAAGATTATGTTTTGACACGTCAATTCCTCTCGCAATGGAACTTCCTGCCCCGATCGCGCTTGCCTGCCCTGCCGGCATGACAGCTATCGCACTTACCAACAACAGGGTTAAAACTCCTTTTCCCAGTTTTCTCATTTGTCACTCCCATATTTCATCTGTAAATGTTACAAAATTGTTTCATATAATAACAAATATAACATACTTTTGAGATTTTGTATATTATATTATTTTTCCAAAACTACTTGTCAATCCGGCATGTTTATGCTATGATATAACTCGTTGTTGGATACGCCGGCGTGTCGGAATGGCAGACGAGGCAGACTCAAAATCTGTTGTGGGCAACCACGTATGGGTTCAAGTCCCATCGCCGGCAGTACAAAATAGCCAAAACCTTGCAGGATCATGGTTTTGGCTATTTCTATTTTACAGGTATTCAGCTACTTGGCAAAGTGCTTTGAGAAGTACCCTTTTGGTAAACTAACTCAACAATCTCCCCAATATTTTTGCAGCTCTCCAATTTAAGATTAGCTTTCGGAAACTCTGGCGGAAAAAGAGGAATTCCATTTCCAAGAACAGTTGGCATAACGTAAATATAATATTTATCAATTAAATTCTCACGCATAAAGCAGCTAATTATTTCTCCTCCGCCCATAAGCCAGATATTTCCTGAGTGCTCCTTAGAAATTAAATCCAATACTTGTTTCCCCGGTGGTAAAGATGTGAATTGCACATTTGAATCATATTGAAATTGCTGACGTGTGCATACATAACAGGGCATCCCCTCGTAGGGCCATTTATCCGGCGAAAGTTCATTTTTTATTTGGCGATAGGTTTTTCCTCCTAGTATGATCGCCTGCACGGAATGGTAAAATGCTTCATATCCAAGATCAGGCGATGGACCTGGGGTTTCATCCAAAAAGCTAATGTTGCCATCTTTCTCTGCGATATATCCATCTAATGACATTGCAATATATAGAATTAATTTATTTTTCATAGTTTAAAATCTCCATTTATCTTAATTGAAATACTGCTTCAGCCAGAGCTTTCATTATTTCGGATAACAGTCTGCTTCAAACTTCACATGCAATTACCGCACGAAAAAAGGCTATAAACGCTAATCATTGAAAATGATTCTGTCATAGCCTTTTAAAGACCAAATATCTTTTATTTTCTTACAAGCTTATCATATATGTCAAAGCAGTCGAAAGTTGCAAAATAGTCCTCAGGTGTCTCCGCACGTCTGATCAGCTGCACGCTGCCATCCTCCTTAAGAAGTAATTCAGCCGATTTCAATTTCCCGTTATAATTATATCCCATCGCAAATCCATGCGCGCCCGTATCATGAATAAAGAGGTAATCCCCTTTCTCAATCTGCGGCAGCATCCTGTCGATTGCAAACTTGTCATTGTTTTCACACAAAGATCCGGCTACATCATACTTGTGGTCGCATGAAGCTTCTTCCTTGCCAAGCACGGTAATATGATGATAAGCCCCGTACATCGCGGGACGCATCAAGTTGACCGCACAGGCATCTACACCGATGTACTCTTTATGAGTATGCTTCTCATGGATCGCCTGCGTCACAAGCGCACCGTAAGGGCCCGTCATGAAACGCCCCATCTCCGTGTAGATTGCCACATCACCGAGTCCTGCCGGCGTAAGGACCTCCTCATACACCTGCCGTACCCCCTCACCGATCGCCCGGATATCATTTCCCGGCTGATCCGGTGTATAGGGTATTCCCACACCTCCTGACAGATTGATGAATGCCAACGATACGCCGACCTTATCCTTAATCCCAACCGCCAGTTCGAACAGCTGTCTGGCCAGTTCCGGATAATATTCATTGGTTACCGTATTGCTTGCCAGAAAAGCATGCAGTCCGAAATGCTTTACCCCTTTCTCTTTTAAAATACAATATCCCTCAAAAAGCTGCTCTTTCGTAAAACCATATTTGGAATCGCCAGGGTTGTCCATAATGCCATTACTCATTTGAAATACCCCGCCGGGATTATAGCGGCAGCTCATTGTCTCCGGCAGCACCCCCAGTATTTTCTCCACAAAATCAATATGCGTGATATCATCCAAATTAATGATTCCGCCCACTTTGGCACAATAGGCATAATCCTCCGCCGGGGTATCATTGGAGGAGAACATAATATCATGCCCATGAATCCCAACAGCATCACTCAGCATCAATTCAGTGAGCGAAGAACAGTCGCATCCTGCGCCATACTCATGCATGATCTGAATCAGAAACGGATTGGGGCATGCTTTCACGGCAAAATACTCTTTAAATCCTTTATTCCACGCAAAAGCCTCCTGCACTGCCTTAGCGTTCTCCCGCAGTCCTTTTTCATCATAAATATAAAAAGGTGTCGGGTATGATTGTACAATCTCTTCTATCTTTTCCTTTGTTACAAATGGTATTTTCTTCATCTTTAGAACAATACTCCTTTCTCATGACAGATCACCACCGTAAGATCTCAATCATTACCGACATCCTGATACGGCGGAAATCATACATACTTAAGCATACATATCTTATCACTACGCCATGCCGTTTGTAAATATGATTGTATGCATATCAGTAATTTGCATTTAAAAATGCCTGAACTGTCCTAAACAGTACAGGCATCTTTCTAATTCCTTATACATTCTCAATCTGCCAGTCAATTGGCTCGATTCCATTGGCCTTAAGATAATCGTTACACTGGCTGAAATGCTTACAGCCAAAAAATCCCCGGTAGGCTGACAAAGGACTCGGATGCGGCGCTTTCAATATCAAATGCTTTGGATTCGTCAGCATCGGAATCTTACTCTGCGCCGGCCGTCCCCAGAGCAGATATACGATAGGCCGATCCTGTGCGTTCACTGCCTCGATCACGGCATCCGTAAATTGTTCCCAGCCTCTGCCCTGATGGGAGTTGGCCTGATGCGCACGCACCGTCAACACAGTATTGAGCAGCAACACCCCTTGATCCGCCCATTTCTTCAAATATCCGTTATTGGGAATAGCACATCCCAGATCATCCTGCAGCTCCTTATAGATATTCTGCAGGGAGGGCGGTATATCCTGCTGATCCTGCGGCACAGAAAAGCACATGCCATGTGCCTGATGCTCATTATGATAAGGGTCCTGACCAAGGATAAGCACCTTAACTTTTCCAAGCGGAGTCAGATGAAACGCACTGAAAATTTCTTCCGCCGGCGGATAGATCACCCTTTTACTGTATTCATCCCGCACAAAGGTATACAGCTCCTTATAGTATTCCTTATGAAACTCTTTGTCTAACGCCGATGCCCAATCGTTACTCAGCATTGCCATAGTATTTCTCCCGCTTCATCATACATGTTTCTTTGACATATTATCGTGTAATATTCTTCAACATTCGCCGCACTCTCCATGTTACGCCGCCGCGTTTTTTATGAAATTGCCGCCATCATTCCGATGACTTCACAATCTTACCGAAATTCCTCTGTTCTGCAAGTAAATCTTAAGATCACGGATCTCCATCTCCTTAAAATGAAAAAGAGATGCTGCCAGCGTCGCGTCCGCCTTACCGATCGTAAATGCATCATAAAAATGTTCCATTGTACCGGCGCCGCCTGATGCAATTACCGGAATCGATACATTCTCTGAAATGATCCTGGTGAGTTCAAGATCGTACCCCGCTTTGGTACCATCGCCATCCATGCTGGTCAGCAGTATCTCTCCCGCCCCCAGACTGTCGGCTTTCATTGCCCACTCCACAGCGTCCATTCCCATATCCACACGCCCGCCGTTTTTATAAATATTCCATCCGCTTCCATCTGCACGCCGTTTGGCATCAATCGCCACAACTACGCACTGACTTCCAAATTTATCTGCTGCATCAGAAATTAATTGCGGATTCATGATCGCCGCGGAATTGACGGACACTTTATCCGCTCCTTCACGCAGGATCGCCTTAAAGTCTTCCACTGTGCGGATCCCGCCGCCCACCGTAAAAGGAATAAAAACTTTCTCAGCAACTTTCCGCACCATCTCAACAGCCGTCTCACGCGCATCAGAAGATGCTGTAATATCCAAAAAGACTAACTCGTCCGCTCCGGACTTGTCATATGCGGCTCCTACTTCCGCAGGATCGCCCGCATCTTTAAAATTTACAAAATTAATGCCTTTGACCACTCTGCCATTTTTTACATCCAGACATGGGATGATTCTTTTTGTATGCATCCGTCTCTTTCCAAAACCTCCGTCCTGCATCCTCTCACATATATGGGATCCACATTATGGCTGTCTATTTAGTTACTTCTACTGATTGCAAGAAAATTCTGCAAAATCATCATCCCCACATCAGAGCTTTTCTCCGGATGAAACTGACATGCAAAAACATTGCCCTTTTCTACGGACGCATGTACATGCGCTGCATACTCCGTGGTCGCCGTAACGATCTCAGGCTCTGCCGCCTGCAAATAATAAGAATGCACAAAATACACATAAGCGCCCTCTGGTATTTTGTCAAAGAGCTTACCACAGTTAGGATATTGCAAAGAATTCCAACCGATATGTGGTATTTTCAGTCCCTGATCCTCCGGCAGTTTAACAATTCTGCCTCTGAGGATTCCCAGTCCCTGTACCCCCTCACATTCCTCACTGCTCTCAAACAGCAATTGAAGTCCAAGACAAATTCCCAGAAAAGGGGTTCCCTGCTCCACCACTTCCTTGATCACAGCCGTTAAATGATATCTGTTGAGTTTCTCCATCGCATCGCCAAATGCGCCTACGCCTGGAAGAATTACGTGATCCGCCGCAAGAATTTCCTCCCTGCTTCTTGTCACTACGACATTTTCTCCCAATGCAAGCATTGCTTTCTCAACACTTTTTATATTACCAGCATCATAGTCGATTATCGCTACCATCTAATACTGCTCCTGTCATTCGCCAGCCAGCTCTTCTTCTGCCTGCTGTATATCAGCGTCTTCGGTCTCTACCGTCTCATCTGTTCCCTGAAGCCTGTCAATGATTTCCTCTTCCTCAGGCAGCACATCCTGCTTAATTTCCGACTGTTCCTCGTCCTCGCCATTCACGGATGTGCCAAAGACAATCTCCTGAAGACGTTGAGAATAGGTTACATCGTCTTCTAACAGAATGATATCGATCACATCGTCTTCTGACAAGCCATAATTCTCCGATAACTTTGCGAGAATCTGTTCATAGATTACGTCAATTTCATTCCTCACAAGATATTGCTCTGCCGCCTCTAATAGATTCTGATATCGTCTCACACCCTCAATAAGCGCATTCAAAGCTTCTAACGGCATATCCATCTTCTGATAATTCTCATAAGAATCCAACTTACGTTGTACTTGCAGGATCGTATCGCTCTTTTGGAGCAGAATCTCGTCTTTCTCATTTAATTTCTTACCATAAAGCAGATCATATACCTGTTCATACTGATTGTGATCGTAAGCCACACGGGCTTCCTGTTTTTCCATCTGATTTGGCAGCAGCATGGCAATAATGATAATGCATGCTGCAATTGTTGCGCAGAACATGAAGACCGACATCACTTTCTTTCTGGAAAGCTTCTTCTCCGGCACTTTAGGTCCTTCATCAACTACCTTTTCTTTCTTCTTTTTCTTTTCTTTCTTAGGCTTCTTAGGTTTAGCGTTTTCTTCTTCGCCTTCTCCCTCGTCCTCTCCTTCTCCGCCTTTCTTCTTACCCTTTTTGCCTTTCTTTTTATCTTTCTTCTGCTTCTTGCCGCCTTTCTTATCTTCCGCCTTAAGTTCCGCCAACAGCTCCTTATTCTCATCGGATACACCGCCAAGCGCTAATCCGTCATCATCTAAATCGCCATCTTCATCCCCGGCTTCATCTTCATCTTCTTCCAACAAGAAAGCAAGCAGTCTGGCGAAAAATCCCTGCTTCTTTGGCTCCTCTGCAGCCTCTTGTGTATCTCCCAACAATCCGCTGAGGGCATCCTCACTTCCCGCTTCCGCATCTTGATCTGCGCCGCCTTTCTTTTTAGCAGCTTTCTTCGCAGCCTTTTGGGCCATTTTTTCCTTTTTCTTTCTTTCTTTCTCTTCCTTCTTCCGGTCTTTCTTACTCCGCTTTGCGTTTTCTCTCTCCGCAAGCTCCTCAGGCGTAATCTCACGTATATCTTCAGCGCCACTCCCCAACGAATCTGTCTCCGAGAAAAATTCGAGAGAACCGTCACCTGCATTATCGGAAACCGCACCCAGCATAGCCAGCATATCGTCATCTACTGCCACGCCCTGATCGGATTTCTCCAGCAGATCATTGATCTCTGACAGATCAGAATCATCTCCCATGCCCGCCAAAAGCGCAGACAGATCAGCATCATCTTCTCCCGATTCTTCCAACACGAAATCATCCAAAGAGTCACCCTCGCTGTCCATATCTCCGTCAGACATCAAATCGTCTCCCAACAAATGATCGATATCTTCTTCTGAGAGACCGTCATCATCATTTTCACTCTGCTCAAATCCATCAAGTGACAGATCATCTAATGCAAGATCATCCGGAAACTCTTCTTCTCCGGATTCCTCCAACACAAAATCGTCCACCACAGACTCCTCGTCCAAGTTCAGATCATCTGGCAGCTCCTCATCCCTTTCCGGCTCCTCCATAAGCATACTCTCATCTAATGCAAAATCATCCAAAGCTTCGTCTTCTGACTCCACACTGTCTGCTAGCACTCCCTCATCTAACGACGGCTCTTCTGTTAAACTCTCCTCTTCGAGCATCATCTCATCCAGATTTAATTCGTCTGGCAGACTGGCTTCATCTAAGTCTAATTCGTCCGGAAGACTATCCTCGTCCAATGCTAATTCATCTGGAAAGCTATCCTCATCCAGTACTAATTCATCTGGAAGGCTATCCTCATCCAATGCTAATTCATCCGAAAAATCATCCTCACTTAATGTCAATTCATCCGAAAGACTGCTCTCATCCAATGACAGATCATCTGGGAAACTCTCTTCGTCTAACGACAGATCATCCGAAAACAGACTCTCATCCAGTTCCAATTCTTCCGGCAGGCTGTCCTCTTCTAAACCTAATCCGTCTGACAGCTCTGTTTGTCCTAACATCGGCTCATCTGCAAACATATTCTCGTCTGCAGCAGCTTCTCCTAACAGGCTGTCTTCCTCTAACACGGCAGTATCCGCAGATGGTTCGTCTGCGGCAGCACCCTCTCCCATAGAGGCAAACATTGCTTCTATTTGATCCATATCCATAGCCTTATTATGTTCTCCGGCGGTATGACTTCCTGGCTCTGTCTCTTCTGTTTCCGGTATACTCATTGCATCCGATGCCAGTTCATCGATATCTATGCCGCCCTCCGTTAATGATTTCAATAAATTGTCTAAGTATTCTTCACTCGAGCCCATAATTTCTCCCCAAATATGACTTTTTATATTTCATTTTAACACATACCGTTCTATTACACAAATTTCTTTCTGACTGTTTGTCTATTACACAAACAGACCGCTCTCAGACTGACACTGCCTTAACCGCATAAGAATTCAACCGGATCTGCCTTAATACCAATTCCTCTGTCTCCAATCGCTTCTCCCATCTGATAGAGCATAGAATGAATACGATACATAAACGCCTTCTGATTATAAAAAACTATCTTTTCAAAAGGAAATCTAATAACCGCCGGATACTCCATTCCAACTCCTAATTCTAACACACATAGCTTCCTATTAACAGTCCCCTGCAGCCATTTTGTATACGTATTCCACTGCTCCAGATATCCTTCTTTAGCATAATGAGTTACTCCAAGCTGATTAAACCTCATTTTTTTTCCGCACTGAGGACAAATTGGCTCCCTTAAATCCTTAAGTGCCAGCTCTTTCCTGTAATAACGCAGTACCATATCGTAACTGTCCTGACAAATCTCGCTAAGGATATGAGAACAATTATCATCGCACTGCATCTTGCGAAATCCGCCGCAAGGCGTTACAATCCTGTCCCGGTGAAATTCTCCTTCATATATATAGTCATCCATGCACAACGATACAACGAAATAATTCTTATCAGCTATGATTCGGCCTAATCCCTCATATGCTTTACGCCATTTATCTTCCTTTTTCTGTTCCAATACCATTTTCTGTAAAAAAGGAACAACCCAGTTATATTCGCCGCTGCATCCTATTTCTTCTTCAATCTCACAGTAACGTACATCTTCAGTCAACGCACGCCAATCATATTGGAATTCCTCTCCCAATCCTACAAGAACCAAATCCGCTTCCTGAATGCGTTCGCCCAATTCCTGTAATCTCTCACGCCACATCGCATATCCTTTCCGATTTACCTCTTATCACAAATAAAAGCCGGGAAATTCCCGGCTTTTACTTTAAACATATTACTGCAAATTCAAAACCAACTCATCGACTGTGCGTACCAAATTTCCTATCTCGGGCTTAGAGAGCTGTGCATTTGCGCCGAGTGATGCGCCCTTTCTCTTCATTTCATCATTTACCAGAGATGAGAATATAACAACCGGAATGTCTTTTGTCTCTTCGTCAGATTTAACAAGCTTAGTTAATCTGTGTCCATCCATAAGCGGCATCTCAATATCTGTGATAATACACTGTACATGCTGCCTTAATGTGCCCTCTCTCTTACATTCCTGAATGACATCATAAGCCTGCTGTCCATTCTCCGTATGAATCAAGTTCGCATATCCAGCCTTATGTAAGGAATCAACGATCAACTTATTCAACAATGGAGAATCTTCTGCAATCAGAATCGGCACGTCATTTCTCTCACGCTCACCCAATTCTTCTATATCTGTCAGTTTTAATCCTGTTTCAGGATTAATATCTGTCACAATCTTCTCAAAATCAAGAATAATGATCAGACGATCCTCAAATTTAATAATTCCGGTGGAAACCCCTTCCTCTGTAGTTGACACAGTAGAGCCCGGCTTAATGATATCTCTCCATGACACTCGATGAATACCAATCACTGAATCAACATGAAATGCAATATCCAGTTTGTTAAAACTGGTTATGATAAACAATCCACCGGGTTCAGAAGTTCCGCGCTGCAGACAGTTCTTCAGATCAATCGCCGTAATCATTGTATCACGCGGCATAAATATACCCTCAATACTTGGATGAGCGTTCGGTACAGGCGTAACCGGCTCATAGGTAATAATCTCTTTAATCTTTGCGACATTAATGCCATATGCATTACCGTCCAACCTAAATTCAAGTACCTCCAACTCATTCGTTCCGTTTTCAAGCAGAATCTTCGTATCCATGTAATCCACCTCACGTTATATATTTAGAAAATATTTTGTACATCTGTCAGATCGCACGTATATTGTGCTACGGCAGCACAAATAATCTACTGCAATCTCAAACTTATCTAATTATATCATAGATGAAATAAAAAAAAAACACTATTTGCATTTTTTTGCAAATAGCGTGAATATTTGTTGATTTACTTCCCAAAAGAGAATATCTAGGGACATGCCCTCAAAACCGAACCTGAATCTCCTGAACAATGTTATCGGAATCATTTATGATTCTTCTGAAGATATGGCTGCCTCTGCAACCATTTCTTGAGTTAATCCATAAGGATTTACTCTTTGGTTAAGCCCTCGACCGATTAGTACCTATCAGCTGAACACATTGCTGTGCTTACACCTTAGGCCTATCTACCTCGTAGTCTTCAAGGGGTCTTACTATAACGAACAAGTTCGTTTTGGGATATCTCATCTTGAGGGGGGCTTCACGCTTAGATGCCTTCAGCGTTTATCCCTGCCGGACTTGGCTACCCTGCC
>ERZ808051.983-NODE-983-length-22921-cov-4.412099_pt1 | contig 22921 bp, 21 predicted proteins | sample MGYA00380199_ERZ808051 | MGnify/ENA primary metagenome ERZ808051 (study PRJEB31490, sample SAMN06133391) | mouse gut metagenome | isolation source: J11 | host: mice | place: China: Chengdu | collected 2015-05 ...
TCCCATGCTTACCTATTACGATCTGTTCAATCAGCCTGTCAAGACGAAGAAAGTTCAGGCAAACAGCTACAAGGACGCAGCAGGGCACAGGCGCAGGGAGCTGCTCATCACCATCGGACTGGACACTCCTCTCCCCATACCCATTGCCACAAACGCCAGCGGCTGCTTCTTCAGGGGCGAGGGAACCCAATGCACCATTAAGGTTCCCATATATGAGGAGGAATTAAAGTACTTTTATTCCAATTACCACGACTACTATTATCTCCCCTCGGAGGATGTGGCGCTGCACAAGTCCGTAGCCGGCTTTGTTGACAGGGCGCACCGCATTCCCGCCTCCGCCGCAAACTGCTACACCAGAAAGACGGCATGCTATCTTCCTCAGTGGGATATTGTATTTGAACCGTTTTTCAAGCGGGAATACAAGAGCAGGGAGCTCTTTTTTGAGCTGACGGACGAGATGAAAAGAGACCGTCAGGCCTTTTCCAAATACGCCTCCCATGTGCTTTCCGTGATGGCTTCCTCTTATTAAATACATTCGTCAGAGCATGCGCCTCCACGGCGCGCTGTTAAGGGAGGGGCGCCTCCTTATGCGAAGCGCCCCTCCCTTATAGTTTGAAAGCTGAAACGAATCCCTTTACGGCTTCTGATAAAAGAACGAATTCTTTCTCTCAAAACCGATTTCCTTATAATTGATAATCTGCTCCGTACTGCCGATGAAAAGTATGCCGCCGGGCGCAAGGGATCTGCAAAACTTGCGGAACACCGCATCCTTTGCCTCCTCCGTAAAATATATCAACACATTGCGGCAGACAATCATATGATAATCCACCGGATATTGATCCTTGAGGAGATTGTGCTCCTTAAATTCCACACGGGATTTTATCTCGTCGGAGATTTTAAAGGAGTTGCCCATCCGAGTGAAATATTTCCTTTTCAGATCCTCGGGCACGGACACAATGCTCTTGTCCGTATACAAGCCCACCTTGGCCTTCGCAATGACCTGCTTATCCAGGTCAGTGGCATAAATCTTGATATTGCTCAGAGGCAGATGCTTGGATAACGCCATAACCAGAGAATAAGGCTCGTCACCGGTTGAGCAGGCCGCGCTCCATATCTTTAAATTCCTGCCGAATCTCTTTATCAGCTCCGGAATCACCGTCTGGTCCATAAGCTGCCACTGCTCCGGATTGCGGTAAAACTCAGAGACATTGATGGTGATATAGTTGACAAATTCTTCAAACAGAACTTTATCTGCCTTCAGGCCCTGTACATATTTATCGTAACCCTCGATCTTATGCTTGGCAATCAAGGTATCGATACGGCGCTTCATCTGTTTTTCCTTATAGCATTCCAGATCGATTCCCGTCAACGCCAGCACTTCTCTTTTCAAGTATGAGTAATCAAATGTCATGGCAGCCACCATCCTGACTCTATGTTATTTTACGTGACGCTTCAAACAGCTTTTCCGGCTTCTATGTAACAGTTTAGCCCTCGTGTTCTGTCCCGCTGACACTCGGCAGGACATCACACCGGTCCGAACTGTCTCTGTATTTCCGTATTGGCTCCACGCCGCGGCAGACAGCCTTTACTGTCCGTCTTCCTCCGTCTGGGCTGCGATGACAGCGTCCACATCCACGGAAACCACATCCGCATCATCCTCTGCCTCAGAAGCCTCGGGCGCAAGCATTGCCTTGATGCTCAGGGAGATCTTTCTGTCCGCATCGTTGAAATCCACAACCTTTGCAGTAACCTCCTCGCCCACCTTCAGCACATCCGCAGGCTTCTCCACATGCTCCTTGGAGATCTGGGATACATGAAGCAGCGCGTCAACGCCGGGCTCCAGTTCAATAAACGCACCGAAATCCGTCATTCTTGCAACCCTGCCGGTAACCACATTGCCCACCGCATATTTTGACGCCGCGTCTCTCCAGGGATTGGCATCGTCGAACTTCAAGGAAAGGGCAATCTTATTGCCTGTGATATCCTTGATGAGAACCTTCATCTGATCCCCTACCTTAAACACCTTCTTGGGATGCTCCACGCGTCCCCATGACATTTCGGAGATGTGAAGCAGCCCGTCCGCGCCGCCCAGGTCGATGAACGCGCCGAAATCGGTAACATTCTTGACGGTGCCTTCAACCACATCGCCTTCCTTGATCCTTGCAAAAAGCTCCTTCTGAAGCTCCGCCTTCTGTGCAGCAATAAGCTGCCTGCGGTCTCCGATATACCTTCTCCTCTTGGGATTATACTCGCTGATAACAAATTCAATCTCCTGTCCCGCATACTTGGACAGATCCTTTTCATAGGTATCCGATACAAGGCTGGCAGGAATAAAGATCCTTACCTCGTCGACAATAACGCTCAAGCCGCCCTCAAGCACCTGAGTTACGGTTGCCTTCAGCACTTCTTTATTATTATATGCTTCTTCGATCCTCTTATTACCTCTGTCCGCAGCAAGGCGCTTGTAGGTCAGCACCACCTGCCCTTCGCCGTCGTTTACCTTTAAGACCTTTACCTCCATGGTATCGCCGGGCTTCACCACTGACGTCAAATCCACGCTGGAATCGTTGGTATACTCACTTTTGGTAAGAATACCGTCTGACTTGTATCCGATGTTCAATACAATTTCTTCTGCCTTGACATCGATAACCGTACCCTCGACTACCTCTCCTGAATGTATTGTCTTAATTGAATCTTCCAACATTTGTTCAAAAGTTAATTCTGACATAATTTTGAACCTCCTCGATTAATTTATTTGGGGTGGAAGCCCCCGCGGTAATACCCACCAGTCGAACAGCTTTAGGTAGTTCTAAATGCAAGTCATCCAGTGTCTGTATAAAATAGGTACACGCACACTCCCCGCTGCATATTTCGTACAGCTTTCTCGTATTGGAACTGTGCCGTCCTCCTATTATTATCATTACATCAGCCTCCGAGGCCAGTGCCCTCGCAGAACGCTGGCGTTCCTCAGTTGCGTTGCATATAGTATTAACGACATTAACATTGTAACCTCTTTTTTCAAAAATTTCAACTAAATCTTGAAATTTATTGTAGTTATATGTCGTTTGAGCGACTACGCATACCTCGGAGCCCTCTCCGGGGACATATTTTTCCGCCGCTTCCGCATCCTCCAGCACCGTCACCGGCCCGCTGCACCAGCCTACAATCCCCTCCACCTCAGGATGCCCTGGGTTGCCGATAATGACAATCTGCTTTCCCGCCTCACTCTCCCGGCGGACAATTTTGTGGATGCGCTTCACAAAGGGGCAGGTGGCGTCTATGCACTCCAGGCCGCGCTCCTCCAGAATGCGGTAGATTTCCTCCGGCACGCCGTGGGCGCGGATGATTACGCTGCCCGACGTGAGGCTCTCCAGCTCCTCCTTCGTCTCCAGGACCCGGACGCCCTTCTCCGAAAGCTCTCTGACCACTTCCTCATTGTGCACGATAGGACCATAGGTATATATAGTTTTTCCAGTTTTTATCTGTTCATACACGGTATCCACCGCACGTTTCACGCCAAAACAGAAACCGGCGCATTCCGCAAGCCTTACTTCCATGTCTGTCTGTTTTTTATCCTCCCATTTTTTAAGGACGCTTCCTGCCGTCAGCCGCGCCGCTCCTTGCAGAGCCCTATGATATGGGAGATCACCTGGTCCACACTCATGTCGGAGGTATCCACCAGGACAGCGTCCTCCGCCTGCTTTAAGGGCGACATTTCCCTGTGCATATCCCGGTAATCCCGCTCCTCTATATCCGCCTGAATCTTCTGCAGGTCGCACGCCTCACCCTTGGCTGCAAGCTCGTCATATCTTCTTTTTGCGCGCACGGCGCTGCTTGCCGTCAGGTAAATTTTCAGCTGGGCCGCCGGAAGCACGCATGTGCCGATATCACGTCCGTCCATGATACAGTCGCTCTGTGCCGCAAGCTGCTTCTGCAGCTCCACAAGCTTCTCCCTCACCTGCGGGACAGGGCTGACGGCAGACGCCGCGTTGCCCACCTCCTCCGTGCGCAGGAATGGGTTTACATTTTCCCCGTTCAGAACGACCACCTGCTCGCCGTCCTCATAGCGGATAGTGATATCTGCCTGCCGGCATTTTTCCGCAATGCCAGCCCTGTCGTCCAGCGCCACCTTCTCCTTCAGCATAAACAGCGCCATGGCTCGGTACATCGCCCCCGTGTCCACATAAATCAAATTCATTTCCCTTGCCACCGCCCGCGCGATGGTGCTTTTTCCCGCCCCCGCAGGCCCGTCTACCGCCACATTAAAGCTCATTGATCTTATCCTTTCCATATTTAATAAAACTCATGATTGAAACTGAATTCCCGCTTTCATCTCACTCTTGACCCAATGCTGACTCCGGCTTCACGCTCTGCCCGCCAGGCGCCCCGTGGACCAGGCGATCTGCAGGTTAAAGCCGCCTGTCAGGGCGTCCAGGTCAAGCACCTCCCCTGCGAAAAACAGCCCGTCCGTCCTTTTGGATTCCATGGTAGAAGGATTCACATCCTGTACGGAAACGCCTCCCCTTGTAATGACCGCCTCCGCAAAGCCCCTTGTGCCCGCCACGGTAAGCGGAAGGCTTTTTATCAGGCCTGCGAAGCTTCTGCGCTCCTCCCTGGTAATTTCATTGACCTTTTTGTCCGGATGGATTCCCGACAGGGAAATCATCACGGGAACCAGCTTCATCGGAAACAACCCGTTCAGGGAATTCTTAAACTGCTTATTCTTATTTTCCTCAAAGTCCCTCAATATGCGGCCGTCCAGCTGCTCCTCGTCCAGCGCGGGCTTCAGGTCTATATAAAGCATTGTAGTCCCCGCATCCGCCCTGTGGGCTTCTTTTCCCGCCGCGGCGCCCTTCCTGTTCTTAGTCCTTCCCTGCTCTCCCGCCGACTGCGGTGCATAAAAGCTGCTGGCCGACAGAATCAGGGGGCCGCTGACCCCGAAATGGGTAAACAGCATTTCTCCAAAGCCCCGATAAAGCTCCTTTTTATTATGAACCATGCGAACGGACACATTTTTCAGGGACAGCCCCATCAGGTCTGCGCACCATGCTTCTTTTATCTCAAGGGGCACCAGCGCAGGCCGGGGCGGTATCACCCGATGCCCCGTTTCCTCCGCAAAACGGTAGCCGTCTCCCGTGGAGCCCGTGGAAGGATAGGAGACGCCGCCCGTACAGACGATAACCTTTTCGGCGGCAAGCTCCGTGCCATCCGCAAGACGAACGCCTGTTATTCTCGGCTTTTCCGCCCCGTCCTCCCGGCTGACCGTAAGCGCTTTCACCTCCGTATTCAGAAGCACTCTCACATTCCTCTTTTTTAATTCCCGAACAAATGCCGCTATCACATCGGAGGAATGATCCGAAACCGGAAAGACCCTCTCTCCCCGCTCCGTCTTCAGAGGGCATCCCGCCTGCTCCAGAAAATCCATTACCGCCCGGTTATCAAAATCGTAAAAGGCGCTGTACAAAAACTTTCTGTTGACGCAGACATTCTCAAGGAGCGTGTCCATATCCGCCGCATTGGTTATATTGCAGCGCCCCTTCCCTGTGATAAAAAGCTTTTTTCCCAGCTTCTCGTTCTTCTCGATCAAACACACCCTGCCGCCGCTGTCAGCCGCCGCCACGGCTGCCATCATCCCTGCCGCGCCGCCGCCCACAATGATCGTATTTGCCATATGTTCTTCAGCTCCGTTTTTCACGCTTCCCGCGCGTCTGAACGCGCCAGTCCTTATCAGAAAGCTTATTTTATTCCAATTTTTTATTCCAATTTTTTATTCCAATTTTCTTAGGGAATAATTCAATATCGGGTCGTCGCCGATAAAATTGATTTCGTCGTTCAGGTACACCTGATAATTATTCCATGTCTCCTCCAGCATTTCAAGGTTTTTTTTCACGGTCTGGGGACAACGCAGGCAAAGCGCCACCACCAGCGCGTTTATGACGCTCAAAGGAGCCACCAGCGAGTCCACAATGGATACCATGTCGCTTCTTGCCAGAAGATTGCAGGAGGAATACAGGCACATGGGAGAATGGGCAGAATCCGTCAGCGCAATCACCTTCGCATTCCTGTCGCTGGCAAACTCCATTGCTTTCAGGGTCCGCATGGAATATCTGGGAAAGCTGATGCCGATAAAGCTGTCCTTTTCATTGATCCGTATCATCTGTTCAAAGGTTTCGCTGACGCTTGTGGACTTTAAGAGCACCACCCCGCCGCGTATCATATTCAGATAAAACTGCAGAAACTCCGCAAGAGGCCCATTGCTGCGCAGCCCCATGATATAGACGTTCTCCGCGGTCATAATGGTATTCACCGCCGATTCAAACGCGGCAGAATCAAGATTTGCTATGGTGTGCTGCAGTTTTTCGATATCCGCAGCCATGACGGAGGTCAGAACCTCCGACTGGGAGCTTCTTCCGTATTTAGCCTTCATTTTCTGAAAGCTGTTCAGCTTTCCCTTGACGCAGTCCTCCAGTCCCTTTTGAAATTCCGGATAGCCTTCATAGCCGATGCCGGAAGCAAATCTGACCACCGTGGATTCACTGATGCCAAGGGTCTCCCCCAGCGCGGCTGCGGTCATAAAGACCGCCTGATCGTAATGCTCGGAAATAAAGTCCGCAATCGCCTTATGGCTTTTACTCATCTTATGGTACCGTTCTTCTATTCTGCTCAATACGTCATATTTTTTTTCCATCTGCCGTCCCCCGGTTCCCTAAGACAAAATTTATCAGCCCTTTATTTCCTGGGTATGTAAAAAAGCGTTATATGAATGCTCAAAAAGCTCCAGCGTTTCCACATTTGTCAGGTCATAATCCCCCGTAAGGGTCATACAGGCCGCGCCGTGAATGAATATCCACATTTTCATAAAGATGTCGCCGGGGTTAGCGCATCCCGAAACCCTCGCAAGATTGATCTCGTACACCACATTGCCCTGAGACCCGTTGAGGATCTCGTACATGCTTTTCCTGTTTGATCCGCCGTTCACAAAAAGCAGCTCAAACAGGTGCTTCTCCTCTCTGGCAAAGGCAATGTACGCCATGCCCAGATTGGCAAAGGGCGTCTTTCCCGTCCGCGGGAACAGGCTGTAGTAATCCTGAAAAAAGGCCACTGCCTTTTCGTATACGGCGCTCCAGAGCTCGTCCATATTTTTATATACCCTGAAAATCGGCTGGGTGGAGCATCCCGCCTTAGCTGCAACTTTTCTTGCAGTTACATTGGCAAACCCTTCCTCCCGTGTCATGGAAAATGCAGTGTCAAGTATCATTTGAATTGTAATGGTTTCTTTGCGAGCCATGGCTTTTCCCCCTGTTTCTCATGCTGCGCATACTGCCGGGCGAGCTGTCTGGCAGATATGTCTTTCGGGTTAATCATCACACTTGTTATTTTACCAGCCGTTCAGCGGTCTTGTCAAGTACTACATTTTGTGGCTCACAGCTCCGCCTCCTCCATATAAATCAACAGCCACAGCGACAAACCGTCACTGTGGCTGCAATTCATACGTATAACAATAGGAACCGGAATTTCAGAAATTATGTTTACGTTACACAGGATATGCTCCGTTCTTTGTGTCGGCCTGTGTCATATCCACCTTTTCCTTCTGTGCCTGGCGGTATTTGAAGAAATCGGTTGCAACCTGAGGGAACAATGCATAGGACAGAACATCCTCGTCCTGCTGCTTCCATTCCTTCATCTCCGACTCCAGCTTATCCATCTCACTGGGCAGGGTATCCGCAAAGCGGCAGGTAATTCTCTCTTCGCCGGGGATAACCTTGTCGATGATCTCCTGGCTCATGGGCTTTACGGTCTGACCGTACTCGCCGCGCAGCACTGCCTTTGTCTCCTTGGTAGCCATCTTGTATCTCTCGCCCATCAGCACATTGAACACCGCCTGGGTTCCAACGATCTGGGAGGAGGGAGTAACCAGAGGAGGCTCGCCCAGATCCTTGCGGACCTGAGGAATTTCCTTCAGCACGTCGTAATATCTGTCCTCGGCATTCTGCTCCTTCAGCTGGCTCACCATGTTGGAGAGCATGCCGCCGGGCACCTGATACAGCAGAGTCTTAATATCAACGCCCATAACCTTGGGATTGAGCAGGCCGCTCTTTAAGCACTCGTCTCTGTAAGGACGGAAGTAATCCGCAATTTCAGCAAGCAGATTCTGGTCAAAGCCTGTATCGTAAGGAGTGCCGCGGAAGGTCTCGACCATAACCTCCGTTGCGGGCTGAGAGGTTCCCATGGCAAGAGGGCTCATGGCCGTGTCAATCACATCCACGCCTGCCTCTACCGCCTTCAGGTAAGTCATGCCTGCCACGCCGGAGGTATAGTGGGTATGCAGCTGAATGGGAAGCTTTGTATTCTCCTTCATGGCCTTGATCAGCTCGCTTGCCTTGTAGGGAACCAGAAGCCCTGCCATATCCTTGATACAGATAGAGTCCGCTCCCATTTCCTCGATCTTCTTCGCCGTATCTGCCCAGTATTCCAGAGTGTACGCATCACCCAGCGTATAGGACAAAGCCACCTGTGCATGGCCTCTGCCCTCCTGCTTCTTCATCCTGTTTGTGGCGTTTACCGCCTCCTGCAGGTTGGGAAGATAGTTCAGGCAGTCGAAGATACGGATAATATCGATACCGTTTGCAATGGACTTCTGCACAAAAGCATCCACCACGTCATCGGCATAGGGTCTGTAGCCCAGAATATTCTGCCCGCGGAACAGCATCTGCAGCTTGGTGTTCTTGAAGCCGTCGCGAAGCTTGCGGAGTCTGTCCCAGGGGTCCTCCTTCAGGAAACGAAGGGATGCGTCAAAGGTTGCGCCGCCCCAGCACTCTACGGAGTGATAGCCGACCTTATCCATTTTGCCCACAATGGGAAGCATGAAATCGGTGGGCATTCTGGTGGCAATCAGTGACTGATGCGCATCACGCAGGATCGTTTCCGTAATCTTAATCGGTTTCTTTGTATTTTCAATATCTGGCATTACGAATTTCCTCCATATAATATTTTATTTCTTACACTTTGCAGCCGTCCGGAGCCGGCAGGAACCGGTTCCGGACAGCCGTCACATTTGAATACAACCGTTATTTCAGGCTCAGAATACTCCAAAAATCGCCATAAAGGTTCCCGCTGCCACGGCAGTTCCAATAACACCCGCTACGTTAGGTCCCATAGCATGCATGAGCAGGAAGTTTGTAGGGTCCGACTCCGCTCCCACCTTCTGGGATACACGCGCCGCCATAGGCACCGCGGACACGCCCGCCGAACCGATCAGCGGGTTCACCTTGCCGTGAGTCATCACACACATCAGCTTTCCGAAAAGCACGCCCGCCGCAGTACCGAACATAAACGCAAGCAGACCCAGACCTACGATCTTCAGGGTATCCCAGTTCAGGAACGCCTCTGCGCTGGTGGTCGCGCCTACGGAGGTTCCAAGCAAAATAACCACAATGTACATCATTGCGTTGGACGCCGTCTCCGCAAGCTGTCTGGTTACGCCGCACTCTCTGAACAGGTTGCCCAGCATCAGCATACCTACCAGAGGAGCGGTGGTGGGAAGAATCAGACAAACTACAATGGTAACGACAATGGGGAACAGAATCTTCTCCAGCTTGGAAACGGGACGAAGCTGCCCCATCTTGATCTTCCGCTCCTTCTCTGTGGTGAGAAGCTTCATGATAGGGGGCTGGATAATGGGCACCAGCGACATATACGAATACGCCGCAACCGCAATGGGACCCATAATGGCCGTCTGCCCCAGCTTACTTGCAAGGAAAAGGGATGTAGGTCCGTCCGCACCGCCGATGATGGAGATAGCCGCCGCCGCCTCATCCTTAAAGCCAAGGAGGATAGCGCCGAAGTACGCGGCAAAAATACCGAACTGTGCCGCCGCGCCAAGAAGAAAGCTCTTGGGGTTGGCAATCAGGGGACCGAAATCGGTCATGGCGCCCACTCCCATAAAGATAAGGGAAGGCAGAATCGCCCACTCATCTAATATATAAAAGTAATGCAGCAGGCCGCCCGCATGATCGCCCTGGGGCGCCGCCATAATATCCGGATAGATATTCACCAGCAGCATGCCGAAAGCTATCGGAACCAGCAGCAGAGGCTCAAAATCATGCCGGATAGCCAGATAAAGGAAAAAGCACGCAACTGCCATCATCATATAGTTTCCCCACGTCAGGTTAAAAAACGCCGTCTGATGAAGCAGGTTGTCTAGCGTAGTAACTACGTAGTCCATTTGTTGACCTCCTGTTGTCTATGTATTATTATACAGTTTGGCCAATGCTTTGCAGAATGCGCAAAGGAAACGCACCGGCCAGACTGCCGCCCTAGTTCAGCGTTGCCAGAACTGCGCCTGCCTCCACCGCATCGCCCACTGCGACATCGATGCTTGCCACGGTACCGTCCTGAGGCGCCACAACAGGAATCTCCATCTTCATCGCCTCGATAACGACAACGGCATCGCCCTTCTTAACCGCGTCGCCCGCCTTCTTTTCAAGCTTGAACACCTTGCCGGCTGCGCCCGCTTCGATCTTAACGCTTCCTGCGCCGCCCGCCTTGGGAGCCGCTGCTGCAGGCGCTGCCTTGGGAGCCGCCTTAGGCGCCGCAGGCGCTTTTGCTGCCACGGGAGCGCCTGTGGACGCACCTTCTTCTACGGTAACATCATATACGTTTCCATTCACGGTAATTGTATAATTCTTCATTTTATTATCCTCCATAATGTTTTTAATACTGATTGTACACCGATTTTCTCAATAATAAACCTATATTCTTATCTGCCCGCTTCAGCGGGCGCCCGGATCAGGACGGCGAAACGCTCCTTTCACCCCGGCTCAATCCCAAAGCCAGCAGACCGGCTTATAAAACTTTAGATTCTTCCCACACTGCCGGCTTAGATTTTTTATGCGCGCCTGATAATGGAACGCACCACAAATCCATCCGTGGACGCCGCACCCTCGCTTGCCGCAATTGCCGCCGCGATAACCGCAACCAACTCCAGATCGTCAGTCTCGTCGACTGCCGGCTCCTCTGCCTGCACCGCCGGCGCAGCATTTTCCTTTACAGACTGTCCTTCGTCCGCCTTCTTTGAGAAAGCCTTCTGAAGCTTGGGAATCACGGCAAAGCCATTGATAATCATGCTGATCAGAATGAGCACAACAAAAACGGTTCCCATACCGATCAGAGTATTTAAGCCCGCCCTAGCCATCGCTTCGCCCAGATCCTCGCCGTTTCCGCAGGCAGTCAGCCCGAAGCTGCAGGCAATCATACTTATTAAGGCTAATAATTTCTTTTTCATATAACCACCCTTTCTATACTGTGCCGTGCTTTTTTCCGGGACGGTCCTCACTCTTTGTAAAAAGCATCTCAAAGGCGCCGATACAATACTTTCTGGTGTCTGCAGGATTTATGATCTGGTCCACATATCCTCTCCTTGCAGCGCCTGCCGCCGAAAGCTGCAGCGCCTCGTATTCGGCCGCCTTCTCGTTAATAACGTCAGCGCCCTGGCCCTCGTACATGATCTTAGCCGCCAGCTTGCTCTCCATGGTGCCGATCTCGGCGTTCTCCCATGCAATGGTGATATCTGCGCCAAGCGCCTTGGAATTCATGGCAATGCCGGCTGTCCCAAGAGCCTTTCCCACGATTACGTTCACCTTGGGAACCGTGGCATTGGCAAACGCGTATGTAAGCTTTGCCGCCGCTCTGGCAATTCCCTTTTCGGAGCACAGATCCGCCTTGTAGCCCTTAACGTTGGTAAGAGAAAGAACGGGAATATCGAAAGCGTCGCAGAAGCTCACAAACTCAGCCGCCTTCTCACAGCCCTGCACGGACAATACGGCATCCAGCTTCTCCGCAACCTTTCCGCTCTCGTCGCAAATCTCGCTGCGGTTTGCAACCGCTCCCACCGTCACGCCGTCCAGCTTCATAAAGCCGACTACCATATCCTTCGCATAGTTTGCCTTAACCTCAAAGAAATCGTTATTGTCCGCCAGAATGGAAAGCGCCACGGAAGTGTCTCCCGCACAGTTCTCCAGCTCCGGATTGACACGGTTCAGATCATCCGTGCATTCGGTGATATCGCTGCCCTCGCCGTTGTTCGCGGGAAGGAATGCAACCAGCTCCCGGATCTTTGCCAGAACACCCGCCTCGTCGGCGGTCACATCCACGATACCGCTCTCCTGGGACTGGAACTCCGCGGAGGAGGAATCACACTTTGTAATCACATTGCCGTCCAGCGCGTTGGGAGCATTGACGAAAAGCTTCGCGTTCTTCTCCTCCATAAAGGTGAAGTCCGTAAGCGCGGGAAACAAAGCCAGCCCGCCGCCGCAGGCCCCCATAACAGCCGTTATTTGAGGAATAACCCCGCTTGCAAGGGTCTGCTTCATGTAGATAAGCCCAAATGCATTTAAGGCATCCGTCGCCTCCTGCAGCCTTAAGCCTGCGGAATCGATCAGACCTATGACAGGGGAACCTGTCTTCATCGCCAGATCGTAAAGACCTGCAATCTTTTTCGCATGCATCTCGCCCACGCTGCCGTTCATCACGGAAGCGTCCTGGCTGTAAACATACACAGGCTTGCCGCCAATCACTCCATAGCCGGTAATACAGCCGTCGGATGGAGCTTCATTGGGCTTCATATTGAAATCCGTGGCTCTTGCAGTCACAAGTCCGCCGATCTCAACGAAACTGTTGTCATCGAGTAAAGCTGTGATTCTTTGACTCGCTTTTGAAGTAGTACTCATGCTTTCAGTCCTCCATTATGATATAATAACCTTATAATTCCGATAAGAAGCACATTTGCCCCTGATTTTATCAAGAGTAGTATAACACAAAAAATACAATCCGCAAAGAACGAATTGTATTTTTTTCTGCTTTTTTTCATTTTTCACAAAATTCGCGGGCATTTTATTTCGGCGAATTTAAAAGAAATCTTTTCAGGATTTGTACGGCACACCATTCAAGATCTATCTCCTCCACCGTTTCCTTTGTCAGGATTTTCTCCCTGCGGTACACCACGTCCCCCACGCTGTACTCTACCACTCCGACCTCCGTCCCCGCCTTCACCGGCGCCGTAAGCGCGCTTTTTACGCTGTACTCCACTCTGACCTCCTCGTCTCCTCTCATAAGCAGGCCCTCAGCGTCCGCCTCTCCCTTACCGTCCGCCGCCGAGCCCTGGCCGTCCTCCATATCCTCGCTGGCCAGCACCGTCAGACCGGTATACGCGGTCCCGCCAAGACTGTCCGTCTGACCGCCCGCAACAGGAATGGGCTGCAGCCGGCCGGGTTCAAAGGCGATGCCATCCTCCAGAAAGCTTCTGTAAAAATAATTGTCTATTCCGTACTGCATCAGCTCTCTGGTATCGCTCCATTTATAGCTTTTGTTGTTGGGCCACCCGCAGGCAAGCAGCGAAACCACAAAGGTCCTTCCGTCCCGTTCCAGCGCTCCCACATAGCAATACCCCGCCTTATTCGTAAAGCCGGTCTTTCCCGTCAGCGCGCCGTCCATCATGCTCAGGAACGAATTGTGGTTATTGCAGGTAAAGCTTCTCCCGTTTGCCGAAAAGCTATAGCTCCCGGTGCGGGTAATCCGAAGAAAGGTATCCGTACAGGGACTGCCTTTCAGGCAGTAGGACATGATCCGCGCCAGCTCCGTGGCCGTGGTACAATGCTCCTTTTGAACGACGGTTCCGTCCTGCAGGGTAACCTCCTGGGTTTCGTCCAGCCCGTTGGGGGTGATAAACCAGGTATTTTCACAGCCAAGCTCCGCCGCCTTTTCGTTCATAAGCGCCGCAAACGCCGCCATGGCCTGCCTGCTCTCCCCGGTGGTATATTCCGCCGTGTCCTTATTTTTAAGCTCCTCCGGCAGATAACGCTTTCCCACGTACTCCGCAAGAGCCATGGCGGAATCATTGTGGGATTCCAGCATCAACGAATACAGCAGATCCTTCACCGTATACTGCTCCCCTTTTTGTATGTACAGCTTTACCTTGGGCATACTCGCCGCATATGCGGACACCGTCAGAACGTCGTCCAGAGAAACGTTTTCCAATATGGTAATGCAGGTCATGATCTTGGTGGTGCTCGCCATGGCAAGGGGCGTATCGGCATTTTTGCCGTAAAGCACCCTCCCGGAATCCGCATCCATCAGCACCGCCGCAGTGGCATAAAGGGAAATATCCTCCGCCGTCGTCTCCGCCCTTGCCGGCAGCGCAAACTGTACCATGAAAAACACCGCCGCCAAAAAGGCGCAAAAAAAGCCCCCTATATTTTTTCTCATCCGCAAATTCCCGTCCTCCGCATATCGGAAACAGCGCTCTTGCCCCAGAATCCGTATCCGGGAAAATTCCCGCCGGATTTCTGTCTCAAAAGCACATGGATTGATAATAATATATGAGGCTTAATCCAAAAAATTCATAACTTATTCGGAGCCGGCCGCTAAACCCTCTCCGGGGGCTTCCCCTTCGCCCTTAATCCCGTCGTCAGACATCCAGCTGAAGCTGCACCTCCGCTTCCGCCTGCTGCTTAAATTCCTCCACCTGTACGGGCGTCAGCTCCGGCAGTTCTTCCAGGCTGCCCACTCCGAAGCACCTCAAAAACTGCTCCGTAGTCCCAAACAAAAGCGGTCTTCCCGGCGCGTCCAGCCGGCCCAGCTCCGTGATCAGATCATACTCGAGAAGCCTGTTAATGGCATGATCACAGCTTACGCCCCTGATACGCTCCACCTCCACCCTGGTGATAGGCTGCTTATAAGCAATAATGGAAAGCGTCTCCAGCACTGTGTCTGTCAACGTCATCTTCCGCGGCGTCTTCGCTATCTTTATCAGATACTCATACATGTCCGCCTTAGTGCAGAGCTGAACCGAATCCTCAAACTGTACCAGCTCTATTCCCCGCCCCTCCTGCCTATAGCGTTCCTGCATCCCCTTCAGGATGCTTTTCGTTTCCTTCACGCCTTCTTCTATCACATCGGCAAGCCTGCTTATCTCCACAGATTCCCCCATGGTAAAAAGCACCGCCTCCAGCACCGCTTCCGCCTTTTGCTTATCCATCAGATAACTCCTTAACTCACATTGGAAGTGATCATAATATCTTCAAAAATGCTTTCCTGGCTGATAACGATCTTTCCCGTCTTCATCATCTCCAGAATGATCAGAAATGTGACTATGACCTCCATCTTGTTGGACTGCTTTTCCAGAAGCTTCCTGAAGCTGAAGCTCTTATGCTCCCTTGCATACGCCTCCACATAAAGCAGCTTTACATCCATATCGATCTCCTCTTTCTCGATATTTCCGTACCTGCTTCGGATAGGGTCGATCTTGTCCTCCTGCTTTTTTATCACAAATTTAAAGATTTCATGAAGCTTGTACAGGTTCATATCTCCCACAAGCTCCTCATAATTTACAGGCTGCCTGTAGGAAGCCACCTCCGGAGGCAGCTTCTGCTCCCTGTACATATTTCTCGCCGCGTCCACCTGGCGGTCCCTGAGCTCAAAGGACATATACTTGTACATCTTATACTCCAGCAGCTTCTGGACCAGCTCGGTCCTGGGGTCTTCCTCCTCCCCCTCCTCGTTGACCTCCTTGGGCAGAAGCATCCTGCACTTAATGTCGATGAGCGTTGCCGCCATCACAAGGAATTCACTCATCACATTCATATCGCGGCTCTCCATCTGCCGGATATAATCCAGATACTGCTCCGTGATTTCCACAATAGGAATATCGTAAATATCAACCTTGTTTTTATCGATCAAGTGAAGCAGAAGATCCAAGGGGCCTTCAAATACTTCCAGCTTTACCGGTATCGCCATTTCTGCCTCCCTGCCGTTTAAAAAGCCTTGTACGTTTTTGAACTCAGGCTACTATTTTAACCTCTTTTCCCACACATTTCAAGAAAGAACATTTATTCGGAGCCCGACGGAACATTTTACCGTTCCTCCGGCTCCCAGTCCACCACCCAAAGCTCGCCCGGATTAAACACCCTGACGGGAATGGTATGGGTCCCAAGGCCGCGGCTGAGCACCATGACCGCGCCGTCAGCTCTGAAAATACCTCCGTCATATTCGGGAAAAAGCCGCAGGGTAGGAGAAATCACGCCCTTTCCCCAAAAAGGAACTCTGGCAACGCCCCCATGGACATGCCCCGACAAGGTCAGATCGGCTCCCCATGCCGCATACTGGGGAAAATAATCCGGATTATGCGCCAAAAGCACCGTATACATATCCCCGGGAGCCTGTCCCAAAAGGCCAGGCAGGTAATCCGGCTTCATCTCCACTGTCTTAAGGCGCTTATAATAAAATTTGTCGATCTCGGCGCCGTATACCGCAAGCCCGTATTCGCCCAGATAAACATGCGCGTTTACCAGCGGTTCAATCCCCATCTCCGCCAAAGCCTTCGCATAGCTTTCCGCCATATCCCCGTAAACCCTCGTATATAATTTCAGCCGGTATTCATGGTTGCCGTTGCCGTAATATACGAGATAATCTCTGGAAAGCTCCCGCAGAAGCCCTATTGCCGGCTCCAGCCCATGCCCGGGCTTCGCCGTTATAATATCGCCTGCTATCAAAACAAAGTCCGGCTGCTGCTCTCTGATAGCCGCAAGCAGCCTTTCGTTGTTTTTTCCATATCGCTTGTTATGTAAATCCGCTATCACCACTGCCCGGCAGCGCTTTTTGATCCTTTTGTCCCTGACCGCATATTTTCTTACCACAAAGCGGTTGCTGTCATAAAGAATCACCCACAGCAATACGATAACCGAAATTCCAATAAACGTAACTATAGCCTCTAACATATATATCCCCATTCCTGCCGCAAGTCTCCGGTCACCGCCCGGTCACAGACCAAAACGCTGCATTTGATCACTGTCCGGAGCATCGCCTTCCGGAAAGATTTATTTACTCATTCGCATTCTAATCTGATATAAATTCAAGTGCGCATTTGATTTAACTTTCCATTTATTTTTAACTGTGCATTGGATTTTACTTCCCATTTAGCTTAACTGTACATTGGATTTGACTTTCCATTTAGCTTAACTGTACATTGGATTTAACTTTCCATTTATTTTAAGTACGCAATTAACTTAACTTCCCATTTAATTTAACTGCAAATTAATTTTAGTGCGCATTGGATCTAACTTCCCATTTAGTTTAAGTACGCATTTAACTAAACTTCCCATTTAATTTACAGCACATCCGACATAAACTCGACTGCGCGCTACATAAGAAACAGATAGAAAATTTTACGCAGATAATCTATGTAGGTGGCCTTTTCCACATCCTCAGCAAACAAAAGGGGCACGCTGCCGATTTCAGCGCCGTTCAATAAATATTTGACCCTTCCGGCTTCCTCGCCCTCTCTTATGGGCGCCTGCACCTTATCCGGCAGCTCAAACACCTTTTCCACCGCAGACAAATTGTTTCCCTTGACGTCCAGATAGCGAAATTCTCCCTGGTACTTCAGCTCCGCCCGGTCCGAGACGCCGCCCTCCACAACAAGCGGCTGCAGCTCATCCGTGTTTTCATCCACATAGATATCGCTTACGCTGAACCCGTAGGTCAGCAGAGTCTGGGCGTCCTGAAAACGTGCCTTATAGTCCGGCGCTCCCATAACAACCGCTATTAAATCTATGCCGTCCTTGGACGCCGTCGCCGAAAAGCAATACTTCGCCTTGCTGGTGGAACCCGTTTTTAAGCCTGTTGTCCACTGATATTGCTTTAAGAGCTTGTTGGTGCTGTTTAAGGTAAATCTGACGGTGCCCTGCCTTGTCTCATGGATGATATCTTCCATCCAGATAGTTGTGTAATTAAAAATATCAGGGTGCTTTGCGGTAAGCTCTCTCGACATAATGGCAACGTCCTTCGCCGAGGTATAATGATTATCCGAATCGCTGAGCCCGCAGCAGTCCTCGAAGTGAGTGTCCGTCATCCCAAGCTCTGCCGCCCTCTCATTCATCAGTCTCACAAATTCCTCCTCGCTGCCCGCAATAAACTCCGCCACCGCTACACTGGCATCATTGCCCGAAGAAACCGCAATACATTTGATCATGGTGTCAAGCGTCTGTACCTCTCCCGCCGCAAGATATACCTGCGACCCGCCCATGGAACTGGCGTGCTCGCTGGTCGTCACCTGGTCTGTCAGGCTTACCTTGCCCGCTTCCAGCGCCTCAAAGGTAAGCAGCAGCGTCATTATCTTTGTGATGCTTGCAGGGCTCCTCCTCTCCGTGGAATTCAGCTCATAAATCACCTGCCCCGTAGAGCTTTCTATCAAAATCACCGACGGGGAAGAAACCGCAACATCGGCGTCCACAGGCAATACCGCAGCAAACCACAACGCAGCCGCCAAGAGCAGCGCTGTAAAAGACCTCTTCCCAAACATAATAAGCCACACTCCTTTTTTTTACTACTAAAAGAATATGGCAAAGCTCCGAAATATATTACAAAACCCCCGGTATAAAAACCGAGGGTTTGCCTTTTTTAATTATATTTACGTTTTCTGGCTGCTTCAGACTTCTTTTTGCGTCTTACGCTAGGCTTCTCGTAATGCTCACGCTTACGAATCTCCTGCTGAATACCAGCCTTAGCACAACTTCTCTTAAAACGGCGCAAAGCGCTGTCTAATGTTTCGTTTTCTTTAACGATTACGTTTGACATATCCACCCGACCTCCCTTCAGTCCCTCAAGTAACATGACTGATTGGGTTATTATTATGTACAGCTCTCGCACATACACACATTTATGATTATAACACAAAAGTCCGATACGTCAACTGTTTTTTTAAATTTTTCCAATTTTTTTTGATTATTTTTCCCCAGATGATCTTTTAGGCGGTTTTTCCGCATTATTTTATCCAATTATCTCGTCATAAAGATCCAGACCAAAGCTTGTAAGCTCCGGCTCATGCTGGATCATTTTAAAGGTACGCCTTCCGTTTTCCAGCCTTTCCGCACAGAAAAATTCCGCTTTTCCGCCCCCTTTTCCCGCCTCCTCGTACATCCTCTGCGCAAACGAAAGCAGATGGGTCACGGTTAAAATCTTTACCCCCGCCTCATTCAGCGCTCTGACAATATCGTATGCAATGACGGAACCCTCCTTCTCGGTGGTGGATGCAAACGACTCATTCAGCAATACCAGCGAATCCCTTCCCAGATTATCTACGATCCGGCTCATCCGGGAAAGCTCCTCATCCAGCCTTCCGCTGTTCATCTCGCTGTCCTCCCTGCGGGTAAAATGTGTAAATAAGGAAGGATAAATACCGCTTTGATACTCCTGGGCGGCAACATGAAGACCACACTGCATCATAATCTGCGCGATACCGATACTCCTTAAAAAGGTTGACTTACCCCCTTGATTTGCGCCGGTTACAATCAAAAGCATTTTCTTTTGAATATCACAGGTATTGCCAACCGGACAGATTCTCTGCTCCACCGCCATAACAAGCTCCTGAAGCTCCCTGAAGCTTAGTTCATCCTGCTCTCCCACCGTGGGAAAACAGCAGTTAAGCTGAAATCTATCCATATAGTGCTTCAAATTCACGGCTCCTCTGTAAAAAGCCGTCTGAAAATGAAGCTGGTCAAAAAAGCTGTCAAATGCCATGCTAAAGGGTATACAGCACGAAAGCACATACTGCACTACCTGCAGCTCCATATAGTCCGCGCCCTGAGCCAGGGAAATATCCTTCTGCACGGACACAGATTCCGTAGTAAGCGAGCTCCAGTAGTCCTGCATACGCCCAAGAGTTCCGTTGGGGTCCCTGCGCCACCTCATCTCAGTGGCAAGCTCCTCCAGTGTAAAGCCGTCCAGCTTTAAGCCCTCCCCAACGCCGCAGCCCATCACAATCCGCGGCCTATTCACCCGTCTGCCGCTGATATTTTCCCTGTGCTCCTTCTCGTTGGCAAAAAAAGCCACATCATTGAGAATGCGTTTTAAATCTCCTTCCAGGCCGGCGCCGAATTCCTCATCCAGCCTTTTTTTCAGCTCGATAAAGCCCTCGGCATGCAGGGTATGATTCTCCAGTATTTTTTTCAGGCTTCCAAGACTGTCTACAAGGAGCTGAAGCACATGAATCTCCGTAACCAGATTCCGCGAGGAACTACGGTTTCCTCCCTTTGCACGACGCCCAAGCTTGTCCCACTTCAGCAGAGTATCTGCCGACAGCTCATATAATTCGCAGATAAGCGCCTCGTCATTCAGACACTCCCTTATCATATCCTGTCGGTAGCTGATTTCCTCCTTTGTCGTCAGCGGTACCGTCATCACCTGCTTCATGGTTTCGGCAATAAACGTATCCGCCTCCTGAACCAGCTTTACCTTGCCGTCCTCTTTCTCCAGCTCCTTTGCCGCCGCCATAAAAAGTGTGTTCAATCCCAGATCCTGAACAATGCTTTGACAGTCATAATAGTGCCCTGTGTTCACCCATTCCTTTTGCCGATAGAGCAGAAATGCCCTCATGCCTGTCCTCACCCCAATCTTTCCTTCAGCTGTCCATAGGTCAGCCTGTGCCTGTTCACCTGATTGACGGCGCTTGCCGATTCAACCGCCGCGCTTCTGGCAATTAGAAAATTCTGCCTTCCGCTCTCGTCCAGCATGGCGCGCAGACTGACGATGCCTCCGCCCTCCTCCGCCAGCTCCTTTAAGTGCGTGACATAAATCCCGCTGCAAAGACCTGACGTAAAATGCTCCAGCACGCGTCTGCCCATTATGCACGCATCGTAGTTTGCCGCCGTGGTAAACAGCTCGTTAATCACGACAAATGCATTCCGGCTGTAAGCCTTCATCATGGGACTTAAACGGACCAGCTCCTCCTTCAGCTTCCCACGCCCGGTCTCCACGCTCTCCTCCACGGAAAAATGTGTCAGTATACCGCTGAAATAGTGTACATTTGCTGCCGCAGCCGGCACATCCAGCCCCATTTTGGAAAAATAAACCAGCTGCCCCAGGCTTCTTGCAAAGGTAGTCTTTCCCCCCTGATTAGGCCCCGTCAATACAAAGAAATGTTCCCCTTCACGATATTCCATGTCGTTGGGTATGGTGGCCTTCCGCTCCCTCATATTGACACAGGCAAGCGCCAGATCATAAAGCCCCCTGGCATACATTTTCTCATTGTCCAGAGTATCCGGTGCGGAAAAAACAAAGCCCGCTTCCTGCATCTTTGTCTCAAAGCAATAAAATGACAAATAATATTTAATTTCGGAAGCAAACCGCAGCAAAATCTCCCGGGCATAATCCCTGTATTTCTCCGCAAAGCCTGAAACCGCCTGAAACAGCTCCGGCTGTTTCTTCTGCACAAGCCTTATAATTTCCGTTTCCAGATCCGACAGATCCGCAGACACCCCAAAAGGACTTACAAGCCGTCTCGAAATGCCGGGAAAACATTCTCTAAGAAAGCTGTCATAACTTCCCTGCGCCGTCCCGGCAGAAACGGATACCCTGCCGTTTTCATAGGTCAGGATCAGATGAATTGAATCCAGCCTCCCCTGAATATCGCGCACGGTCTCCATAAGCTTTTTAAATTCTTCCGTCTCCAGATATTCCTTCAGATATTTTTGAAACTTCAGCATCCCCCTTGATTTCAGAGATATATCCGAAAGCTCCTTGTCAAGCACGACCAGCGCTTCGCAGTAATGCCTCACCTCCGCCAAATGCCACGTCATTTCCTGCAGCCGGACACATCGGGAACACACCCTCTTTTTTTGCTCCTGAGCCTCCTGCCTTGCCTTCATTCTTTCCACAAAAGCACAGAGAATATCATAAACACCCTCCTGTCTCACATCCGCATACACTGCGCGCCTGTAATCCTCCCCTGCCCTGTCCGCCGGAAAATAATAATAAAAGGACGCCACATCCTCCTCCCACTCCCGGCAGATCTGCTCAATAATACGATTTAAATTCAGATCCTGAAAAAAAGCCGCCCTGGGCTGATCCCTGTCAGGGTTTTCCCGTAAATCCAAAATACTGTTAAATTCCATGACAATCTCCATACTGCCTGCCGTGCCTGCCCCGCCTTCCGCTATGCCAGCTTTGACTTAAAGTTTTCCACCTGACCCTCCAAAATGTTCATCCTGACATGCAGCAGTTCATTAGGCCCCGCGTATCTTTCTGCCGTGAGCAGACGGTTATATAAAAAGAAATGTCCCTCTGCCACCAGCTGTATGCTGTTATCCGTGACATTTTCAATATGCAGCGCAAGACCGCGCACACGATTATCCAGACCGAACACATTCTGTTTCAAAACGTCAACCTCATGTTCCAGTTTGCCTATCCTGCGCCCCAGCTCTCCTGTTGCCTGTTCCAGCGCCTCCACTCTCACCTTGAGCCCTTCTACCGTCTCCTCCAATGCATCCAGCCTTTCTTCAATTCTGTCCACTCTCTCCTCGAGCCTGGTCACGCTCTCCTCTAGCCTGGTCACGCTCTCCTCAAGCTTGGTCACGCTCTCCTCAAGCTTGGTCACGCTCTCCTCAAGCCTGGTCACTTTCTCCTCGAGCCTGTCCATTCTCTCCTCAAGCCTGGTCACACTCTCCTCAAGCCTGTCCATTCTCTCCTCAAGCCTGTCCATTCTCTCCTCAAGCCTGTCCATTCTTTCCTCAAGCCTGTCCATTCTCTCCTCGAGCCTGTCCATTCTTTCCTCAAATCTTACCTCAAACCTGTTCACTTTTTCTATAACAAGCTCTATCGCCTGCAAAATCAACTTTGTATCTTCCATAAAAAATAACCCCCTTTTCATTGTAAAAAGCACAGCACGAACCAAACAGCGTGTAAACCCTATCCAATTATCAAGGAGCAGTATTTATTCCGTTATTGTTGTATTTTGGCAATCAGATTTCCACGAATAACACTCAGAATATCGAATGACAGACTCGCAATACATTGCGTACCATTGCCGTGGCTTATACTAATAATAATATTTCATTTTTGTTTTGTCACGATTTATTTTCATAAAATCTTA
>ERZ808051.985-NODE-985-length-22894-cov-10.618530_pt1 | contig 22894 bp, 18 predicted proteins | sample MGYA00380199_ERZ808051 | MGnify/ENA primary metagenome ERZ808051 (study PRJEB31490, sample SAMN06133391) | mouse gut metagenome | isolation source: J11 | host: mice | place: China: Chengdu | collected 2015-05 ...
CAGTATGAATCTGGCTATCGTGTTCCCAAAAACAACACTTTAATGGAAATGGCAAAGATACTGAACGTCAATTATATTCATTTTATTGGTGTTACACCCGGCTGCGCCGAAGATATTATGCTTACATTTCTTTGGCTTGATGAAGATGACCGTAGCACGATCCATTTGTTTCAGCTTGTCCGCAATCCCGGCAAATGCAACGCTTCTGATGATAAGTCGGTGCGTTACTATGACAATGATGACTGGCCTGCTCATGCCCCAGTGGGTATATGGCTAGAGTATGGATTAGTCAATGATTTCATGCGTGAGTGGTGTCTGCGGAAAGAGCAGTTGAAGAGTGGGGAGATTTCCGAGGACGAATATTTTGAGTGGAAAATCAACTGGCCTGCTACAAGTAGTAGTGTTGATGAAAAAGGGAATGATAAGAAAAATAATAGTTATAATTGGAGAATATTAAAATAAATAGGAGATTTTTTATGTCGAATAATATTGAATATAGCTTCTGGCCTGGACGATTTGCTGCATCAAACGAAAAATTCTTAACTCAATGCTCTAATCTATATTCTAATCATTATGGAGTTTGGAGCGATAAAGGCCTTCATCCAAAAGAACACATTAAATTATCTAATAATAGATTACGCGAATGGCTTGAAAATGACTATGTAACAGTCTATTTTGCTATGGATAGAGAAGAAATAATCGGTTATGCAATTTCCTTTAGCAAAAACGAATATAATTATGGTATTGTGACTTGGGTAACACAGTTAGTTGTTCATGACAAATATCGTCAACGTGGAATTGCAAAAAATCTATTATTTTCAATATGGGGATTTTCAAATCATTTTGCATGGGGAATTGTCAGTGCAAATCCTTATGCTATTAGAGCTTTGGAAAAAGCTACCAGAAGGCGTGCTGTACCTATGCGAATAAAAAAGAATTCTACTAAACTAAAAAACATTGGACGACAAAATGTTCCTTTCATTTATGAAGATACCCAATTTCAAATAACGGAAGATTCAGCCGCCGTAAATACTAACTTTTTTGTCGATCACAGTGATACGATGCAAATGCTTAAAAATGTAATAACTGAAGAAGTTCCTTGGAATTTAGGACTTATTGATGAAGGTTGGGAATGGTTCGCCTTTACTTTTAACGACCAAAAACAAATAGAATTATCACAACAAGAAATTGAAAACATGATAGCAGCATCAGATTCTGTTGTATACCAAGCCTATTCTAAAATGAACCCTAAAAAACAAAATTGGATGAAACACTCTTCTGAGGAAGTAGATTATATAATAAATAAAACAAAGTTATCATCTACTGACTTTGTTTATGATTTAGGCTGCGGTATAGGTAGACATTCTTTGGAACTGGCAAAACGTAATATCAAAGTAGTTGGGATTGATTATATTCCTGAAAATGTTTCATTAGCAATTCAAAAAGCAGAAGAACTATCCCTTAGAAATTTAAAGTTCTTAGAAGCTGATTGTCGTTATTTTAAGAATAGACGCAAAGCTTCACATATACTTTGCTTGTATGATGTTATTGGCACCTTTGCTTCAGATGATAATAACTATTTGATTTTACAAAATGCTTTTAATTTATTAAACTCGGGTGGATATGCTATTTTTTAAGTAATGAATTATGAATCAACATTTTTTAACGCAAAATATTTGTTTTCTTTTGCAAACGATGCAAACAAAATATTGGAATTGCCAGCTTCAAATACACAAGAAGAAACTGGAGATATTTTTAATCCCGATTATTATCTTGTTGACACTGAAACTCATTTAATTTACCGAAAAGAACAGTTTTCTTCATCTACCGGTTTACCTATCGAGCTTATTGTACGTGACAGACGTTTTACAATGGATGAGATTATCTCCCTTTGCAAATCTGTTGGTTTTTCAATCGTTGAAGCAAAATATACTAATGCTTCTGATTGGAACAAAAGCTATGCCGCAACAAGTTCACGTGCAAAAGAAATATTATTAATATGTCAAAAGCCAAAGGAGGAAATTTTATGAAAGTACTAAAACCATATGTATCTCTTGAAGGAGACTTCAACGCCGAAACTATTATGAAACATATCGAAAAAGCCGGACGTGTATGTTACAAAAGCGAAAACAACATTTCTAATGATTCTGCTGAAAAATTCATTAGAAATATATTAAAAAGAGGACATGAATCTGTTATTGAACATGCAAGCATAACATTTAAAATAGTTTGTGATCGTGGCGTATCACACGAGATTGTTCGCCATAGAATAGCCAGTTATAGTCAAGAAAGCACACGATACTGCAATTATTCTCAAGACAAATTTGGGAATGAACTTTCTTTTATTAAACCTTGTTTTTGGGAAACTGATAGTGAATCATATAAGATTTGGGAATCCGCAATGTTACAAATTGAAAAAAACTATTTTTCCCTTATTGATAACGGTGCTTCTCCCCAAGAAGCACGTTCAATACTACCTAATTCACTAAAAACAGAAATATATGTCACAATGAACCTTAGAGAATGGCGTCATTTTCTCAAATTGAGAACCAGTAAGGCAGCGCATCCACAAATGCAGGAAGTATCTATAATGATATATGATGTACTTGTCAAAAAACTTCCCGTAATATTTGATGATATTGAAATCGCTCAATAAATAGGTATCAAAAAGGTATCACGCCCACATCAAAAGCCGGAAAGTCCGCTGTTTATGCGGCTTCCCGGCTTCCTGTTTACTATTCGAACTCGCAAAGTTCTGTTTAACAGGTCGTGTTATTTTGCATTTTACCATACATTTTTTGTATTAAATATTTCTATATTTTTTCTATTCCATCTCGTTTCAAGAATTTTTAGTACCAAATCAGTACCAATAGCTATTTTCTTTACTCATGATGGTTCCAGCGGTTTGCGAGTTTCCCTAACCGGATAAAATATTATGCGTAGCCCCACAATACCACTGAGAAAAGTATATCGTTAATTTGAAGATTCACAACACTTTTTATTGACACATCTTTTTATTTTTTAAGCACCTCCCACTCAGTTTCCTTAAAACCTACAAACACTTTATCCTCACATATCACCATCGGGCGCTTTATGAGCATCCCATTCGCAGCAAGCAGCTTTAGCTGTTCCTCTTCACTCATTGACGGTAGCTTATCCTTTAACTGCATTTCTTTATAAACTAATCCACTGGTATTAAAAAACTTCTTGAGTGGCAAACCGCTTTGCTTATACCATGTCTTTAATTCGTCATAGGTCGGATTATCCTCCACAATATGACGCTCTGTATATTCTATATTGTATTCATCCCGCCATTTCCTGGCTTTCTGACAAGTTGAACATTTTGGATAACATAAAAATAACATTCTCTACCACCTGTTTTATATTTTTTCTCCAAAGGTTATCTCCATCAATTCTGCAGCAATTTCCTTACTTTCCAAACGCATCATGCTATCCTCCAACTTTGCATTACCTAATATGTTAATATTACCATACCAAACAATATTCTGGTCTATAATGGAAAAATGCTCACATGAATCCACAACAGTTTTTATATAAAATCCAGCTTGTCTTATTTCTTCGTGCAGCTGCATCCAGAAGCCTGCATCACCAAAACCATAAGAATCCGGTTCCCATGTCACTATCGTAACGTCAATTCCATTTACCTGTTTATCTTTAAGCAAACGAATCAATTCATATACTTTTGAACCGCTAATTACCGGACTTGAAATGATTATGTTATGATCTGCTTCAAGCAAGTCCCTTTGAAATACTTCTACATAATTATCTCCGCCAAAAATAGCATTTGCAGTTTGTTTTTCACCTTTTATTCCTGTACAAACCTCATACCCAATCTGTTTATATGCCTTAAGCCTTTTCGCATACATGTTGTCAAACATAGGGACATGACTATCGACATAATCATATACAATTACTTCTTTCTTGCCATCGTAATCACGATTCAATCTTCCTGCATATTGCTCCACTATATTTCGAGCTGATACCGGCATCGCCATAAATAATGTATCTAACCGGGGATAATCAAATCCTTCTCCAATAAGTGAACCTGTCGCCACTAAAATCAGTGTTTCCTCTTTGCTTACCTCATGAAGCTGCTCCAGAATTTTCTTATGCTGTTTTTTGGAATTATTACCGGTCATAAGAAATACATGATCCGCATACTCCTTTAAAAGGCTATACAATTTTTCCGAATGGTCTTTATATTTTGATAATACGACAGGTGTTCTGCCCTGCAGCACACAAGCCTTTACATCACTAATAATCTGCTCATCCCGAATACTGTTGCCCTGGATTATATCATATGCCTCATTGGGATGCATTTTATCCGTAATAACACCTCTTGGCGCAACTGTACGAGTAAATCTTGGATATACATAGTGTTCCACTCCCTGTGCAGCAGCCATTTCCTTTGCCGTGTAACTATATCGTATCGGTCCAATCAACATATAGTTTATTTTCTCCAAACCGTCTGCTCTTTTTGGAGTTGCAGTTACTCCATAAACATATTTTGCTTTCACTTCCTTTAACACATTTGAAATCGTATCTGAAGCCGCATGGTGGCACTCATCGCATATCACAAGTCCATATTGATTCAACAAATCATGGTATTCACCCTTTTTGCATAGCGAGCCAACCATAGCAATATCAATAATTCCAGTCATGGAATCATGTGCGCCCTGTAATCTGCCGATTATATTTTTTCTTGTTTTAAGTCTCCCCGTCTTAGTCTTATATGTAGGTAATTCTTCATCTATCTCCAAAAATTTTTCCAGGGATTCCTGCCATTGTCCAACTAACGAAGACGATTCCAACAAAATAAGTGTATTTACCTTTTTCCTGGCAATTACTGCACTGCATACGACTGTTTTTCCAAAAGCTGTTGCAGCATGTAATATTCCATTATCAAACTTTGTTAATCCTTCAAGTGCAAGCACCTGTTCTTCTCTTAATTGTCCTTTAAATTCAACGTGAATATTTCTTCCGGTCTGCCTTTCGTCCTGAATTTCATATTCAATGTGTGCCTGTTCTAAGTTATCTATTAAGCCATCATAGAGTCCTCGTGGAATTTCTATATATCCGCCCAAATGGTCTGCTCCTAAGTAAATCCATCTTGAGGTATCATAATTAGATGTACCGATTGCCTGATTTTTAAAATAAACAGGATTACTAATTGCAGCCATTCTTCGAATCTTATTTTGCATAGCAGCTTTCACATTCGTATTATCAATATAAATACCATTTGATAATGTAATACTAAGCTTTCCAGCCACATCACTTACTACAAACTTTCTATTTCTCTCCCAAGGCTTTTCACGGTTTTCTCCTTGTTCACTTTCCTCCATATCTCCAAGTAATAGCGACCATTCTTTTATTTTCAACTCTAAAAACTCCTGTGACAGCTTTGGCTTGCTCCATAGCACTTCCCATTGTTCCCTGTACGCATTCCAATTACTGTCAACAAATGCACTATTCCCATTCCTCAATGCCTTTCCCTGCAGCGGAAGAGCTATCAGATTGCCAAGTCCGCCTTCCGGCAGTTTATCCTGTGCCGGAAGCATTCTGTCATAATACTGAAAGGATTTCAGATTTACACACTCTGCTCCCCTATCAAGCAATGCTGTTCCAAATCTTCTTACCAAAGAAGCAGAAATTGGCTTGTCAAAAAATATCCAGATATGTGCGCCCCGTCCTGAACGTGAACGTTCTACCAATGGATCTATTCCATTCAAAACACAGATGTTCCGCATTGCTTCAACTTCTTCTATCCACGCATCATCCACATTTGCGAAATCATTCTCCTCCGCATTTTTCTCATGATTATCAAAATCAAATACCAGAAAACGGCAAGTATTGTTTTTTAGAAGCGGATACACCCCTATCACATCGGAAGCACTATAAGAATTTCCTTTTAGATGTGCCAGTATGTCTTTCTTTGTTAATGGTTTATATTCATAATACTCACAGTTTTTACATGAAATGCCCGTTTTTAACTTCCTATGACACGCACTTGTCCAAAAATTCTTGCATTGCGTAAAGTACCCGGCTTTTCCAGTATCTTTCTTTTCATTTCTCTTAGCATAAACATCCTGACGTCCCCAAAATCTCGCAAAAAAATTATTTGCCATCTCGTCCGTAATTTCATCCGGATGTATAATTCTTTTTCCCTGCTCCGGATCATAGTTTTCTATCTCATCCGCCGCTTTCAGACACTCTATCGATTGTTTATAAGATACTCCTGCCTGATCCAGAATATTTTTTAATATTTGGTTTTCCAATTGCAAATCATTCAATTGTTTTTGCAATTTGCTAATATTCTCAATCGGGTCACGCATTATATACCTCCCTGGCAGAGCAAAAACTATGAAACACATAGAATCATCGTAATCTTGAGCTAAGTATATTGCTTAGTCCAAGACGAAACCCTTCTGTTTTCAGCGTTTCAGCATTTTCTTGGACTAAATCTTAGACTAATCTTGGACTAACGCATCCTTTGATGAACTAATTAAGTCCAAGATTTTTAATCCCCCACTATGTCTGGTTACATTCTCTCTGACACAATCTACATTTCATCGATGCAATACTGCTCTTGCAGCTGTTCTTCAACAGTAATTAATATTTCTATCAAGCCTAGCAACAACTCGTAAGCAACATCTATATCTTCATCACTATACATAACAATACCATTGTGAAGAATATTGTTTCTAAATGGTATTCTTTTATCAATTTCATCTGTATAAGCGTCAGTATTAGCAAATATTATATACGTAACTGCCAGCACATATATCTTTCCTAAACTTTCAGCAGACATACCTCCATTATCATCAACAGATACCTTATTAACAGCAAACTTCAACTTCATGTTCCTTGTTTTAGATATTTCCAATGTTTTGTAAATTAATGGTTCAATATGTGCCAGTAGAATAATTAACTTTTCACGTTTTTCCATAGAAGTAGACAAAATAGTCTTCGCTATATACTGATGCAAATCAGATTTATTATGCTCACTTTTTAACATTCCTTGCCATTTTTCTTCAGTATAAATAAGTCCAAAATCCTCCACAATCCAAACAACATCTTCATAACGAAGATTTATATTTTTTAAATCCTGTACCTTTCCAAAAAATATTGTATCTTTTATGTCATCTGGAATATTCTGAAGAAACTTAGCGAATGTTTCCAATGCTTTTAAAGATGCAGTAACATTAATTCCTTCTACAATCTTTGCCATATCCTTTGATGCTTTAAGAAGAACTCTGCTCAAATTTTCAGTCATATTATTGTAATTATCATTCTTCATATTCTTTTACCACCCAACGTCCACTTCTGTTAGTGCCCTTTCTTACAAGTACACCTTCTTCCTGCAATTCTTTCATATTCTTTTGTACTTGTTTTCTTGTTAAATTCATTTCTTCCATAATTTGTGTTTGGGTAATAGTCGGATTTTCTGCCAAAATTGCTAAAATCGCTTGTTTTCTTTCAGCTCCTTTTTTCGGCTCCTTTTTGGCTCCTTTTTGGCTCCTTTTTGGCTCTTCGTGAGAAACAAGCACAAATTTTTCATGTGCAAACAATCTCGTTATAAAATAACTTCTATCCTCATCTGTCTCAAATTCCGGCTTTGGAGAGCCGTTTGCTTCTAAAGCATCAAGAATCTTCTTAAAGCCGGTATTTCTACCTTCTGTCAAATGCAATTCTTTTAGGAAGTCACCAATCCGGCGATTTCTATAGCGGCGGTTTGATACACGGTAGCTTTTTAACCCCTCCATCGTTACAGAGCGATCTGGTCCCGGAAAACTAACAATTTCAATTCTGTCATTTTCAACACGTACCTCAATTGGCTCTCGTTCATCATATGCACGATGATATACAGCGTTCGATAATGCTTCTTCCACCGCTGCATAGGGAAAATTAAAGAAACGGTCTGCTTCCGCTCTATCTGGATGTTTTACAACCTTTTCTGTAATAATCACATTTTTGATATACTGCAACGCATCCCGAAGCTGCTGATGAATTGGTCCTTTAAAAATTTTCTCGATAATATCATTTCCACCAAGCCCACTCGGAAACTGTACTACATCAATCTGGGTATATGGGAAGAACTTGTCCGGCTCCATGCAAAAAAACATCAACCCAACATTTTTAGGTTTAGTGTATTCCGGCAAAGTACTAACAATATTCATATCTTGGCACACTTCAACAAAATCTCCTGTTTTTGATTTCTCATACAGGGAACTTTTCACTTCTTTCAAATAGTTTTGAATAAGTGTAATGTTTAAATCAGATATTTCCGCCTCATGATTGATACGATCATCAAATGGAACTCTGTTTGCAAGATTAAACAAATCCTTCTCCTCATCATCCGTTGGTTCCACAGAGTTAGAGGACTTACGAATGTAGTGAATACGCTCCTTATTATCCTTATCCATAGTTTTGGGAGATGAATATGGGCGTGTTTCCCCACCCGGACACCAAATCACTATAAACTGCTTGCCCTGATAAGTTTCCTTACCAATAATCGGCATATATGCAGGTCTGATAAGCTTACATTTTGCAAATATCTCCTTTTGATATTTGTCAAGTTTTTCTACCGGCACACCTTTTAGTGGATATACCGGGCGTCCATCCTCTTCCTTCACGCCTATGACAATATAGCCACCACCCCAGTTATCAAGGTCATTGGCAAACGCACAAACAGTTTTCAAGGAAGCTGCCGGATCCCATGTTTCTTTAAATTCAATTCTTGCCCATTCGACTACTTCTCCGGATAATAATGTTTTTATATTTGTTGGTATCGCCATGAATGCACCTTCCTTTCTGCTAACTATCAATTCAATCCGTTATAAATCCTTGCCTATCAACATTATCATTACCCGTAAAATGAATATAATTAATTTTGTTCTTTAAATCTTTAGTTGGTTCTTCATTTTCAAAGATAATTACCTGATAATCTTTGCATGTCGTTGCTAAATTATCATACACCGCCATCTTTATGTCTTTTCCAACACTTTCATCCTTTTCATCTGTATCCGCATCTTTTTCCCTAAATGTAGTAAGCGGAGTATCTAAAATCACAATTCCCGGATGGCAAAGTCTGTTATCATAACAATATTCCATTAATCCAATCAAGAAAGCTGAATTAATAATTGCCCTTGCACCTTTTCCAAACAGTTCTTTACGCTTTCCGTCTATACAAAAATCTTTATTCTCTTTATTAAATACAACATCTGACTTTTCCTCTATGAAATTCCACGAAACTAACATTTTCTTTACTATTTCAGAAAATTGTACCAGTTTTTCTTCAGAAATATCTTTAATATTCCCCTTGGATTTATTTGTCACTTTTTCCCTACTACTTTCCAATTCTGAAATCCTATCTTCATACTTTTTTATTTTAGAATCGTTTGCATACATTACACTCCACAATTCTCTTTTTTCTAATAAGTCTCTGATTTCTTCTAACTTCGAATCTATAACTGGTCTTAAGCTTTCATTCATATCATTAACAAGTCTATTAATATCTTCTAATAATTTATCATTTTCTATTTCTATATTCGTCTTGTTAATTTCAGCATTTTCTAATGTTGCTCCCAAATCTGCCATCAGAATCTTCGTTTTTCTTTTTTCTGCAAGAAAAGCTTTATGACACAACTCCTTCTGTTTAGCATCAATTACACCTTTACTAATAGCATGACATACCGGACACTCTACATCCAACAACTGTTCTGTAACATTGTGCGCTTCCTCTATAAAATCCAATCTTTCAATATCTGATTTATAATTCTCCATAAGCAAGTGAAATTTACACACATTATCTGATATCCTTTGTTTTTCATAATCAGCTTCTTTCAAGCGTTTTATGAGCAGACAATATTCTTCCTCTTTACTTAATAAATACTCTTTTTTCTCATCTATTACTGTTTGTAATTCTTCAATTCGCTTATCTAACTCATCAATAGAAGTACCTTCTACAGCTTCCTTTAACTCTTCAATTTCCGTTCTTAACTCTGCACACAATAGTTCTAATTCCTGAATTTGTCCCTTAATACGTGATTTAATTACATCTGCAGATTCAGATTTTGATGTTTTTACATAGTCTTCTCCCGTAACAATTGTTTGAAATGCTGTCCACTCACTTACAGCTAACGTATTTCCTCTTGGACTTGTTCTATGCACTGGCGAATACTTTTGCGTAATTCTCCCTTCATTTACCATGATAAGTGGAATAAAATCTCTAAAAGTAAATTTTTTTGTTTCCCCTGTGGAAATTTTTTTCAACAAATTTTTATAATCACATCCACAGATACTCAAAATCTTTTCAGAAATGTTCTTATCAGTTTTACTTTCAGCTTTTATCTTTTCGAAAGATGTATCATCATGTATATCCTCAATTTTCGAATATATCCAGTATGCATTACCTTTGTCATCAAAATCTCTTCTAATTGTAAATACGTCATTATTCACAGTCTCTAATTCAAGATATACACTATTATATCCTTTTGCTTCTGGTGGTAATGCAGGTGTATCACTTGATCCAAATCCATAGTTAATGCAATCAAACGCAAAAGATTTACCTGTATCAGATGCCCCCGCAATCACATTTAGTCCTTCTTCAAAATTAAGAATGGCATTTTTCTTATTATTACCACACAGCACCAAACGTTTTAAAAAGAATTTAGATTTCATCATTTTTCACCCTTTTCTAAACTGCTTTTCCAATTTCCAATACTATTCCCAGCATATTTATTAATCTCATACTCTGTTTTCTGTCCAAAAAATTCGTCTACACGTCTTACGTATTCTATGTATTTTCTCGAATAATTACAATCTAACAATCGACTTATATCCACAGAGAATTTATCAGCATAATAATGTATCCCAAATTCTGACAACTCTATCTGTACAAGACCTTTCGATACCAGAAATGACAGTGCATCACGAATCATCAATTGCCTTACAACAAGCTCAGACGAATGATTAGGATTACTCGGATGCAAACATGGCAATTCACTAAATATATCATCGATATGAATAGAAAAATAATCATATACCGAAATTGTTTCTGCTTGCATCTTTTTTTTAGTACAAACTAATATCAATAAAATTCGACAACCTATTTCTTGTTTTGAATTATAAATTTCCATTTCCATCACTCCACATAAGCTTACCATCATTAACTAATTCGTGACACATTCCATTTTTATCCTGTACCTTAATGTCATGTATTTCTGCACTAGACAAATTTAATTCTGCTGCTTTTCCTGTAGTGCTCTTTACTCTTTCAAGTTTTGATTCATAGTGGTTTTCATATGTATCAGCTATACCAAATTTCACTTGCTCCTTTAACGTCTCGTATTCCTCTTCATCCACTAGTTCATCCCTTACAAAACGCTTTAACGACTGTGCAGAAAAAAAACCTTCTCGCTGTCTTGTAAAATGATTAAACAAACTTGGGTTACGTTTTAGATCATTATCATCTTCATATAAGCAATTATCCTCTCCCGAATACACTTCTAGCAATTGCTTTACATATGGCAATTTCTTTTCTTCACTCGAAAGTGTTTCAGCAGGTTTTTCTGCCACAGGACGTTTCTTTATTCCACCACCAAAATGATACTTATACCAATTTGTCTGACTAAACTGTTCCAAAAACTTTATTTGAGATATATCTTTAATAATACTAAAATCAAAGTGTTCTATATATGCCTTCAACTCATTTGTTAATTTGATTCCATCCGCTAAAATTTGCTTTTTCCCACCGCAATGAATATCCCACTGCTTAATCAACTCTATTCCTATCATTGTAGGATTTTCAATAAATTTTCTTAGTTTCGCACCTACCCCTTTGCTAGCTACAATATAATATTTTTCTGGAATTCTATATTCTTTCATATATGTGTAATAACACAATTTTCCAAATTCTATCCAATATTCTGATGGTTTGAGTGGAGTATCATAATGTTTACATTGATAAATATCAAATCTGTTATATGTGTCATCCAAATATGCTACTAAATCTCTTCCTGAATCTGATGAACCACCCATCAAAACAACATCGTAATAACCTTTACTTCCTTTTAGATATGAATATGCCCATTCCCCTACAATACGCTCATATTCTGCTGCATCCATTTGTTCAAGTCTTATAATAGGTTCCGTCATATCAAAAATTCTTCCCCTGTCAATTGGCACTTTGGGCATTTCTAACGCTGTTGTTTTCATACGCAATTCACCTCCGTTCTACAAGTACACTTCTCTTATCAGCTCCATTACCTTCTCAACCAACTTATCCAAACTGTTCCCTGTCGCCATAGAGGATATATCCTCTTTACCATCAAAGCATTGTCGTAAAATCACTTTTACAACATCTTCATTCACCAGCTCTTGTTCTGACAATTTCTTAATATGTTTCTCTATTTCAATAGCCACATCTGCAATCTGTTTACATTTTTCATATGAATTGCCCATATCTTCGGCAACCATATTTCCATAATCTTTTTCATATGGATTAAAACCATAAAATGCACCTGTAGCAATCGGGCATATCACATCATATATCAACTTAGCTCCAAGTTCCCTCTTTATCTGTTTTGGATATATTAGCTTTCCCCTTTCCGACTTCATCTCCATTTTAGTCTGTGCTTCCTGACTCGCCTTAGTAATCCCCTTAAGATATGCCATCATACGATTTGCAAAGTTTGTACTATAAACTCGTTTAACCGCTACAGCCGGAATATATTTTGTAGGGTCTTTTATCTTTTCGTTTTGTAGATATAAATCGTACATTTCTTCAGCACATAATTTTACAACAGCAATATTCTCTAAGTTTTTATCCCCAATTGTATGCAGCATTTTCATTTCCACATATCCATAATCTGGCTCAGCCGATTCCTGCGGACAGAAAAACATATTCTGTATATACTTATATCCCTGTTTAGTAATGAAATCATCATACGCAAGTTGATATAGGTACTGCTTAGTAACATCGCCAACCCCCGGTTGTCCGGTCACTTTATATTTACCATTAACCACTTTAAAATCTATACAATAATACTTTGCATCATATATGCCAAAACAATATTCTGTATCATTGCATGGATATATACATATTAAATCTGGTTTTAAAGTATCTACTTTTCCATCAGTAATATATGGATTATTTTTGTGCCACTGTGGTTTATCTATTATACTTATCAACTTCTCATTTTTACTTGCTTCATATTCTTCAGACAAACCAAGCGGAAGTTCATATAGTTTTTTATCCAACACACTCCCGAAATTTTCTGCACATACTTTTTCCCATACCAAATTAAAACTATTTGTACCATACAAACTGAAATTCAAATCGTCCTGATTTGCCTTATCATTTGCAATATATGTATAAATTGTTTTCAGCAGTGTCTGCTTCCTTGTCACAAACTGTGTTCGTAACTCCTGCTCCAGCCGATACTTAATATAATCAACATCACCAAAATCATCTATCTGCGCACCTGTAAGTTCAACCTCTGCTATATCAAAAAGTTCCAAAATACCAGTTTCTTTCAACTCCAATGCACACTGTGTTAATACGCATTCATGCAATCTTTTGATATAATCCATCTCGTCATCTACTACATTCTGTGTTTGAAGTTCCACATAATATGGACGATTGTTCTGAATCAAAGCAAATGTTTCGTTTATTGTCTTGTCCCATAAAATTTCGCCTTCTCCATTTGTTTCAATAACATCATGTTGATTCGTATAAAGCCCATATTGAAAATACTCTTCCAATAAATGTAATGAAACTGCTAAACGATTAAATATCTTGTTATCCTCTTCGCCATTATACAAATACACAAGTTGCTCTTTGTCATTATATTTCTTGATAACTTTCAATACCTTCTTCAATTGCTCAGTAAGTTCTATCGTAGAGGATATGTATTTAGGATAACATTTAAATACATACTCCTCTACCATCACAACCCCCACAAAATCAAACACATACTGAATTTCAGGATTATTTTCCACAACATCCGTTAGTACAATATCCTGATTAGATAGATCCTCGTATTCCGGTTTTGCTGCCTTAACCGCCTTTACAATTCCATACTTTTTTAGAATTCCCACAAGGCGTTTTGTTTCTTCCATTTCAATACCAAGTTCTATCGAAATCTCATTCAGTTTATAATGTTTTAGTTCCCGAAAGAAACCTTTCGCCATGTGTCATCACCTCTTTACTCTTGTCCTTCTTTTTCAATATACTCAATATCACTGATTCCGAACAATTCTTCGCCCTTCTCCTCAAATGTTTTACATATTTCAGAGAAAATCATTTTTCCTTTATGTCCTTTAAATATATTTGCCGGACGCATTTTCATAGCATCCTCAAATAAATACATAATTACCTTACTTTCAAATGCTTTAATAAATTTTTCTTCATTTTCACAAGCACTTTCCAACATATTCTTCGAGATAAAGAAAGGTCCCAATAATTTATCCTCATTAACCTTACATTCATCAGACACCAAAATGTCATTGATACGTTCACGCAAATTATTCCATTTTACATACTTACGATGCTCTTTATCCCCGATAGGTATAATATATTTTTCTACTTCTTTTGCTTCATCATCTACACCTATGTATTCAAACTCCCATCTACGTTTAAATGCTGTATCCATCGGAAATACACCCTGGTCAGCACTATTCATGGTTGCCCAAATAAACATATTGTCTGGAATTCTCATTTCCTGATACAATCTGCTTTCTTCTTCCGAAAACTCATCTATCTTTTTACCTTTTAAGCATTCCAAATTGTTCAATAAAAATGCCTTTATATCTTCACTTGTTGCTATTGGATATTCACTCACTCCACTTTTTCTATCGAGCAACTGGAACACATCTCCAAATACTGCTGCAACATTTGCTCTATTGATTTCTTCAATTAACAATAAATACTTCTCTTCCGGATGATTTATTGCCTGTGTATATATTCTCATGAAAGGTCCCGGGACATATTCATAAGATATTTCTTTACCACCATTTCCAGGTTGCAAATTCAAATACGGTCTAATAGCTTTTCCATGATTTCTCTCCACTGTATTATCTGTATCTGTCCCGTCCACTTTTCTTGTTTTAAATACTTCATCCGAATATATGCCTAACAATATTGGCAATCTCGTCAGACCTGCACCTTTAAACTTATCATATAGCAAATCATATTTTTCTTGTGCTGTCTTAGATTTGTCCTGCAAAATTACTATAACTTTCTTCTTTTCATCATCAGTTAACCAATCAAGATTGTTCCTTATCATAGTAGGTTTATAAGTACCAACAAAATTTGCATACGAATAACTAGGATGGAACGTCACTCGCTCTACATTATTTCCGAAACATTTGCTATCCAGTTCAAGACGATGACTTTTTCCTGTTCCCGGGGCTCCGAAAACAATTCTATTTCTTGCAAAATCATTCTCTACTTCTGCATTACAAGCAGTCTCGGTCACATCCTCGGATTCAACTTCTACGCCATCCGCATTTAACTTAATATATTGCAAAGAGTGATATGCTCTAACTCGCTTTGCATATTGTTGCATATCTAAATATACTTCTTCCGTTTCAACAAAAACCTTTCCAGCATTATACTCCAGATATGAATTTAACCCTTCGTTTAATGCGCTTTTTATAACTCTCAAAGCACCTTTCGCTTCCCCGTCTCCATTTATGTCTATCTGAACACCATATGAATCCATCGCATCATATACAGATAATGGATTAAAAATTGTGTCTTCTTCTCCATCTCTTAACTTACAGATCGCATCTTCCGACAAATAAGTTAATACTTTTATTAATTTCTCCTCATATTTTGCTAATGAAGATTCCCCATCTTTTTCCAGTAACCATGTCAACAACACTTTTGGATAATTTTCATTGTTCGAAACCACCACATCAATTATGTCTATATTGCTTGTAAATGTAAGAACTTTCGAATATCTTGAATTTCCTGTTCTTTCTGCACTGTTGGATCTTGCTTTATCCTCAAATTTGATTATTGCAAGTTTCCATACCAATTCAAATGCAACTATTAAAGATTCCAATTGTGATTGAAATAAGCAGTTACTCTCCACCTTCTCCAATACTGTATCAAAATCTAATTCAGCATCTATATTTTGGATAAACACTCTCAAATTATTTTCGCACTCTTCAGACATTCTTATTTTCGTAGCATCTTGAACAGAATACCTTAAGTCTGCACTTTTATCGTTACTAAGCCATAGCAATATCAATAATGCCAATGTCGGCTTTGCTTTCGGCAAAGACGATTTAATTCCTAATTTTAAATCTATATCTTTATATATCTGCATACTTTTCGGTCTATTCATTTTCATCCTCCGTTTCCATGTCCTTTTTTATCGCTTCTGCAATTGCCTTTGCCAATAATGGCGGAACTGCATTTCCAACTTGTTTCATCTGAGCACTTTTTGTACCTGTAAATATAAAACTATCTGGAAAAGATTGTATTCGTGCCGCTTCTCGTACCGTAATCGCTCTATTTAAATAAGGATGCGTAAATCTCCCTGAAGATGGTGTGTCAAATCTTGTTGTTATTGTTACTGAAATGTCATTCTTTACCATTCGCGACCATGTACCACTATATATTGATTTTGTAAGATGCTCCTGTGGCAAAACTTCTTTTCCCATTTCGGGTGGCAGCAATTGCAAACGTTCTAGTGCAAGTTTTGAATGTTTTGTTGCTTGATGATTAAACAAACCATTACTGTTCTTTCGCATATCCTTCTGATATATACTTTGGGCTTTCAGTTTATATTTTTGTTCATCTTTACCTTCTCCAGATTCTAAATATGCCAAATCACTAATCGCATCCCATATGGTAACCTTATCATTTACCTTTTGTGGCAAAGCAACTTTTTCATTATCATCATCTGCCTTTTTCCCGATAATTACTGCTCTACGCCTATTCTGCGGCACACCATAATCTGCAGCATTCAATACATCTGAATTCAGCACATAACCTAATTTTTTAAACATCTCTTCTATTTCTTTTTTAAAATAGCCTTTTTCTGCCGTCAGCAAATTAGGAACATTTTCCATAACAAAATATCGTGGTTGTACAAGTTCTACAGCTTTCACATAATATTTGAATAAAAAATTCCGCTCGTCATAAATAGTTTTTCTTTGTCCCTTTTGAGAAAAGCCTTGACATGGTGGCCCACCTATAATAACATCAATCTTTTCTCGATATTCAGAAAACACTTCCTCAAAAGATAAACTTGTTATATCCTTAGCTATCATTTTTGTATTAGGATGATTTTTTATATACGCTTCTGCAATTTCTTTATCATATTCATTTGCCAATACGACATTAAATCCCGCCATTTCAAATCCTAACGACATTCCTCCAACACCGGCAAATAAATCTATTACTTTATTACGCTTCACAAGTATCAACCTCCGCAATTCTAGAATTGGCTATACTATAATATTTTTCTTCAAGTTCAATGCCAATAAACTTTCTGTTCAATCGTACTGCTGCCACTCCTACGCTTCCGCTCCCCATAAACGGATCTAATACTACATCGTTTTCATCAGAAAGAATCGACACAAAATGTTCCATCAACTGTTCCGGCTTCTGAGTCGGATGTTTTCCATATTTTCTTTCGCTATTAGGTGTTACTGATGTTTCAACAAAATCATGTAAAACTTTACCATCATTATTAAAAGTTCCTGTTCTAGCCTTATATGTGAAATAAACCCACGCTTCTGTAGAATTAACAAAATGCAAATTCATATTTCTTGGCATTGGATTTAACTTATGCCATATACCAGTAGTCTTATAATAAAATCCGTTTTTTTCTGCAACAGAAATCAAAGTTTCAACTTTGATAATTGACATGAAAACAATTATTGAGCCCCCATCCTTTAGCACTCTTGCAGCTTGATGAAAAAACTTATTTATTGACTGTTTCCATTCTTTAAAATCCAAATCATCCCAACCTGCCACTCCAAAAAAATTATCGCGCATCTTTCCCAGATTTGTGTCCCTATTCTCCATGAATTTCCCTAAATTATATGGTGGATCTGTCACAATCAAATCTACTGAAGACGACTTTATTTTTTTCATATATTCAAGGCAATCGCCATTGTATAAAATGTACTTTTGCATAATAGTCCTTTCAATCATTCTATAATTTTATAATGCGCTTTTCCCGCTTTTAACCCATTCATCAACTTCTGAAAACTTAAACTTCCAAAGTCTTCCTACTTTATGAGCCGGAATATCCGTCTTTTTTATCCAACTTCTTATCGTATCTTTAGTGACACCCAAGTATTCTGCTGTCTCTTCTAGACTTGACCATTTTTCATTCATTTCTGACATTATTTTTCCTCCGCTTTCTAGAAATGAGCATAATTACCCTAATATGTATCATTATAATACACAAGTTCTCTTTTCTCAACCGAAATTTTATGTTTTAATATGATTTAGTGGTATTTATTAGTTGTTACGAAACAAAAAAGCTTCACTATCACATCACATTTTGTAATCATATGGAGAGAGATAGGTTACCTCCCCTTTTCTCTCTCCCATTCCTTATTATAACATCTTCTCTCACACTCCGAAATTGGCTTTTCAACCCTCTTCATCGTTTCCTCATAGATACTCTGATAATCTTCAAATTTATCACTTCCGTACATAAGCACACCAAGCTTCTTCAATACTCCGGCATGCAGTTCAAGATTATAACTGTTGTCATCAATTCTAAAATTGAACAACCTTGCCTTATTCTCTACCGTCAGATAATCATACGATTTGTAATACTTCTGAATTGCCATTACTATCTGCTCTGCCTTTCCCTCGATAGTTAATTCCGCAGACTTAGCAATAATTTCTTCATCCGTACTCACTTCAGTTCCAACAACATCAGCTTTGACAATATCCGCTTCCACCGGTTCCATTACCTTAGGAACATTCTCGACCGCTTTAAACTCTTCCATATCATAGTCCTTTTTATCCGTATTAATAGTAGTAGCTTCAAACCTATCTTCATCATGACCCAATCCATCACCTTCGTTGTTATTATAAAAACTTTGTATTGGTTTATTACCAAAATCGTTATATAAAGATTGTACTGTTATAAATTTCTCTACAGAAACATCAGCAGATACCGCCTTCGCAACAAAACTATCTTCCGGCACATCATACAACGACTGCTCTATCTCTGGTTCATCCACAAGCACCTTATCCATACTCTCCACAATCTCAAACTCCTCAGCAATATCCCTCTTCTGGTAATCATACATGACAGGCAGCACATCTTCCGCACCATAATCAAGCTCCTCCATTTCATCCACATAACCAAACGCTGTATATAGATTTTCACTCATACAGGCATTTATCATGCGAATGTCGCTTTTCGCCTGCTTCTTCTCCGCCTTAAGCCCATCAAGCTCATTAGCACTTTCCAAATTCCAGATCTGGTATTCCTTGAAGTCTTCCACAGTCTTGCATTTTCTTTTACGGATAGTGCGTTCTTTGTAAATCTCCTTCTGCCTGTTGCCCACATCTTCCAAAGTCTGATTTGCCTCAATTTTCAATCGTATAAGATCAGCAATGCTTGAAACTTCGTTCTTACAAATAAAAAGGTACTGCTCCTGCAAAAACTGCATTCGTTTAATCTCCTTTGCCATCTCTGCTGAATGGCATTGATAGCACTTCTTCTCTATTAATCCAAGACGGTACATCTTAGCATAATACTTTTTCTGCATCGGTGTAAGATTCGCACGCTTCACATATAGAACGCTTTTCGTTTGATACCTTCTGTAATAATGACCATAGCCATACTTTAAAATTACAGACATCTCTTCCTTTGAAAAAATGTCGTCCATTTTATCCAATTGATGATATAGTTTCATTCCGGGTATTTTCACGTTCAAATAATCCTTACCCTTAAACTCATACCCCATCCGTTTCATCAGGAAAATAAAATGTTCTAAACTGCCGGCATAAGAAAGACAAAGTTTTGCATCATTTAAAATATAATCCTTGAAGCTCTGCTCATACTCCCACTTCTCCTTGGACATATTCACAGGATTCTTTGCATACTCTGCCGGCATAATTTCCAATCCTAACATTTCACAATACTTGTTTGTAACCGGCTGCAAATGATTTTTCCAGTTTCCTTTAGGTGAATTATATTTTTTTCCGGTTGTTACACTTACACTGTTCCATACCAGATGTCCATGCATGTGTTCCCTATCTGTATGAACTGCAAATACAGCCTCATAATCATCACCAAGCACATCCTTTGCAAAATGCTCCAGCACATACATCGCCTGTTCTGCCGTAACTTTCTCCTCCGGCGAAAACGAGAGGATAATGTGGTATCCCTGTCTGTTACCTGTCTTGTGGAATATATTCTTTGTTTCCACCATTTGTTCAAATGCTGTATCCGGCAGGCAGTTGATACTGCCCACCAAAACACATTCCTCTGTCTTATCCGGATTTTGAATGTATTGCAAAGCATTTTCCAAATGTGATGCCGGATTTCTGCCTTTCGATTCTTTTATATTCAGGATCTTTGTAATCGCCATGTCTCCAACACCTCCCCGAATAAGCTTTTGATTTCATTAAGGTTTCCCTGTAACTTATCAATATCACTAAAGTACAATTCCCCTTGTGCATTTCCAAGCCTTACCGCCTGATTAATATTATTTGCAATACCAGAAAAAATCCTGATAGCCCTTGCCCTGTCCTCCGGATACTTAAAATCCACATTACCGCCTAAACGGATTAATTCTCTTACATATTCGCTTACAGTCTTTCCACTTTTTCTGACTGCTTCATTTAAAATATCCATATCCTTCTCAGACAGTTTCACCGAAATCTTATAATCTTTCCTGTCAGACTTGTATCTTCTCTTTCCATCTGCCATAATCAAATCCCCTTTCGTAACTTAAAATTATTATCTTAAACCAATTTCTTTTTATCTGTACCATTGTTATTTCATCCTTTCTAAAAGTTTTGCTTATAGGTTTTGCAAGATGCGGAAAAGGTCTGACCTTTTCCCGAAAAAATATATAGCCGCCTGCGCAGCTATCATTTTTTCGTCTTGGCAGGGGCTCCTGCACCCCATATAATTACAGCCACAAGTGGCTGGATATACTATAATTAAGATAAGATTCTGTAAGACAAAAGTTCTTACAATCGTTACCTTGTAATACAAACTGCTCTACAAATCAGCAAATTTGCTTTACAGAATGTCTTACAGACGCCCCTTTGTCTTACAGATAATCTTACAATCCCGAAAAGTAATCAAATGCTTCATCGGGCAGTTTATCTGAAACCTGTGGTAATACTCCGGCACTTTCCAACTCATCAGTAACTGTCGTGACGGCTTTACCTGACTCAGCATTTCCGACTCTCAAAGTTGTATTTGACACACAACTCTCTATAGCAGTCTGTAAAGTAGCAACCAAATCATCACCTACCACCGCCTTACCTTTCAAAACCTCCAGCAGAACCTTTTCCACAAGCTCCGGCAGAGTCTGGATCAAAGCCTTCTGACTTTCCTCAAGCTTTGCCCCAAGCATTTCCGCCAGTTTCTCATTTTGTGCTTTCTGCTCTGCTAGTGTTTTTGCGGCTTTTTGTTCCTGCTTCGTTTCACGTATATAGGACAATAAAACCGTTTTGATAAAAGTACTTTTTCCGCCCTTTAACACCGCCTTAAATTCCGAACTTTCAAACTGCTGAATATAATCGTAGATTTCCCTATCATCGTTCTTTAAAAGATTCAGCCTGAAATTAATCATTGCCGTATTTCTGTCAGGCATACCGGCACCTACCTTCTATACATTGCCGCCGCAATAAACTCATACCCGATGGCATTGGCTTTCACATCCTCCATATAGCAGATATGCTCTCCTGCCGTCTTCCCATAAAGTCTCATTACAACTGCTCCGCCGCCACAGTAGATAATCGGCGTTATCGCCGGATTGTAGCCATTTTCTTTTAGCTTGCCCTCCATCTGCTCTGCAAACAGGGCAAGCTGTTCCTGAATGGCACTTACAATCGCCTCCGACAATCCTCTGCACTGTCCGTTGTTCATGACTGCATGAATTTTATCCTCCGGCAACTGCACATTAAACTGATTGTAAATCACATTCTGAATCTTACGGGTACAGTCAATCAGTGCCTGTGGATGAGAAAAACATTCCGTTTCCACCGGTCTGTGGTTTCTCACATGCACCACATCAATGGTTTTAGAACCAATATCCACCACAAGCTGGTCTGCCTCCATATTCCCCAGTCTGTTTGCAACTGCAGCATAGCACTGCGGGAAGATTTTCACGTCCGCAATTCTGCACGAATACTTCTCTCCGCAATACTGAAACTCCTGAAATCCCCTACCCAGATACTTTGCAAACACGTCCTTCTCCTTACCAATTCTTCCAAATGGTGTACCTGCCGCAATCACCACATTATTATGATGATGCAGACCATTTCTTTTTAATTCCTCAGCAATGGCTGCCAAAGTTAAAATAAAATAATCATCATCCTCAGTCTTTTCATCCTTCATGGCAAGACGACCTTCTCCCACCTTGTAATAACTGCCTTTATAGAAAATGGTATTTTCCTTAAAAGCCGGGTCCGTCAATATCTTTGTAACACCATTTTCCATAACCATATGTGGCAGCTTAAGGCTACAAAAGCCATGGTCTACTGCCACTATTAAAACATTCTTCTCTTTTATCAGCATAAATAAAATCCTCTCTTTCTCCGGCACCACACCGGGCTTTAAATTAATCTGTAACGCTTTTTGTTAGGTACGCTAATCCTCAAAAAGCCAGAGAATTCAAGGAATTCCAGAAATCCATAGTATAC
>ERZ808051.986-NODE-986-length-22892-cov-23.684067_pt1 | contig 22892 bp, 22 predicted proteins | sample MGYA00380199_ERZ808051 | MGnify/ENA primary metagenome ERZ808051 (study PRJEB31490, sample SAMN06133391) | mouse gut metagenome | isolation source: J11 | host: mice | place: China: Chengdu | collected 2015-05 ...
ATATATCGTTGGGAACACGAAAATAATTACCGTTTTTATGATTCATTTTTTACCTCCTTGTCAGCAGATACATTTTTTCGTACTGCCGATTAAATAATATTGCTTGCGAAAAATTCTTGTGATATGATAGTAACAGAATTGCAGACAGCCCCTCAACTTTTTGAGTGAGGGATTGATGTCACCAAATTTTATAAGAGATTAATTCTTCACATGGAGGTTAATTAAGTGTCATTTGAATTAAGAATTGATAAAAAAAGAGCATTTACATTGTCAAATGGACAATATGAATACTCTAATACTGTTAATGATGAAGTTATTAAAATTGTTACGCTTGACACAATACCTTTTAGAAGAAGGATGTGTATTACACGGGAGCATCTTGATTACAAGTATGAATATCTCAAAGAAAATATAAAAGATATTATTAAAATTTTTTCATGTCAATTACCAGCGGTTGCTGAAATCATTAACTATGTATACAAGACAACTGATATTGAGCGATGTTATGATGATTTATACAACCTATTCTTTTTGATTTTATCCGATGGCTCACAGCTAATGGAACTTGCGTTATTGCAAAACAAATGTGAGGACAGATATGCATTACCGAAGTTAGAAGCCATACCTACATTTGATGCAAATATCAAGGTTGATTACAGCGATTGCAAAACAAATTATTGCTATATCATCAATAGTGTAACTGAGTATATTAACATTCTATTTTATACTTTCGTTAGTAACAATCCTATTGTATCCGTTTGTCAAAACTGTGATAAGTTATTTGTTCCAAAAACTAAAAAGTTAACCCTTTACTGTGACAGGACAACAAATGAACATGTTACCTGCAAACAAATTGGTGCAAAGAACAAGTTTAATGACAGGGTAGAGGCTGATCCTGTGTTAAAATTATATCAGTTAGAAAAGCACAGAATCCAAATGTACTGCCTTCGCAGTAAACAAGATAAATATGATTTCTTTGATGATTATTACGATTGGTTAAATATGTTTGAACCTAAAATAAGAGAATACAAAAACGGCACTTATGATGGTGATACATTAATTGAAGAAATTAAAGCACAGACACAAAATTTCCAACCATACAGCAAAGGCAAAGATTATACTGATTAAGCTGGATATTAGAATGAGGCTACTAAGTACTTTACTATGACTGAAAATAATTGTGTAATAAATTGCATAATGTAATGCTTTTTGTAAATGATATACTGTCTTTATGCTTGAATTAATAATTAAATTATGATATCATACAACTTATAAAAGTATTTGTATTTTTAAAATTGTTGGTGAAATATATGAAAATTAAACTAGAAAACATAGGTGTTATAGAGGATTCAACTATAAATATTAATGGTATTACTGTAATAACTGGTCGTAATAATTCTGGTAAAACTACTCTTGGTAAGTCTTTATTTTCGATATTTAATGCAATTGAGAAATTATATGAAAGCTCCACAACTGATATATCAAGTTATATATTAAGTAAACTAACAAGAAATCTTCTTGATTCTGAATTGAATAAAATCTGTAGAATGACTCACGGTATTTCAAATAAAGACAAACAACAAGAATTAGATTCAATTTTGATACTAAAAACAATTTATAGTGAGGATTATCCAGAATTCAAGTCATTGAAAGATTTGAGTGAATATATTGATGATGTTATTTATAAGATTATGAATCTTTCAACAAATGATATCGAACATTTGCTTGAACGTTTTGAAAGAAGTTTATTGTTCAAAAATTTACTCAATAATTTCGAAGAGAAAAGAGAAAATTTCATACGAAAATGTCAAGAATTAAAATTGGAAATTGAAAAGTATAGTGATTTAGTTGATTATCAAAATTATAAGATGATATTATCACTTACTAAAGAGTTTGAAAATCAAATTGCTCCTGTAAAGATTAAAGAAGATCTCGCATCGCAAATTAAAGTCTTTGATGATGAAAAAGAGTTTTCTTTAGATTTGTATGAAACAAAGAATGCTTTTCATGTTGATGGTGATTTGGCATTATTTGATATTGATAATGTAGTTTTTATTGATGATGTTAATGTTATAGATTCTATATGTATGCATTTTCAAAGAAATATTATGCGAAGACGAAGCAATGTTGTACTAGAAGAATATATTTATGTACCAGGACACAACCATTGCTTGCAAGAAAAATTGCAAAAGTTAAACAGAAATAGTGTTTCTGTTAACAATAATTACGCATTTATTGAAGATAAGATTAACGAAGCGTTTAGTGAGAATATTGTTTTAGATGACGATAGTTTAGTTTGTGAATCAGATAAACTTAATCTTTCTAATTTAGCTATGGGCTCAAAAATATTTGCAATTATTAAAATGTTATTGAACAATTCAAGTTTGAATGAAAGCTCTCTTTTAATACTTGATGAACCAGAAGCACATTTGCATCCAAACTGGCAAAATATTCTTGCAGAAGTGATTGTTATATTAGCAAATGAGTTGAATGTTAAGATTGTAGTTACCAGTCATTCCTCAAATTTTGTTTTGGCACTACAGACTTTTTCAATGAAATATCAATATTCTAATAAGGTAGATTTTTATATAACTGAAAAGATTGATGATTATAGAGTTAATTACAAAAATGTTAATGACGACTTAAGCGTAATATATGCTGATTTTGCAAAGCAATTTTCAAGCATGAAAGCTTTGCTTGATTATTTAACTCGTGGTGAATAATTTATGATAAGTGGTTACGATATTGAGGAGTATTTTTCAAGTACTCCAACTAAAACATTTTCAGAATTATCAGATGGAAGTAATGGTCCTTTGGTTGATTCTGCAAAAAAAGCTATTTGTTATGACGATATAGTTAAAGATTATTGTAGAAAAGCGACCGTAAAATCTGTTGACTCTATTTTAATAAAAGACGACAATATTTATTTTATTGAATTTAAAACTGGTTTCAAACAAAAGATAAACAGAAGCAATTTTGATAGAAACAAATGGTATTGCAAAGATAAAAAAGCGATTTGTGAAGAAAATATGGATCGCTTTGTTCAGTATAACGATTTATCTTATAATGAACAAAAAAGGTCATTAAATCTAAAGGCTGTTGAAAGTGTTTGCTTTTTTAATGGTATTATTGTGCCAATGTGCAATGTGTGTGTGAAGCAATACAAAATGATTTTAATCGTTGTTGTTGATGTTTCATATTCTCCTATTGATGCTCTTCAACAAATGCAAGATGCTATGGGAAATATTGAAACAGATGATAATAATACATATAAGGATTTAAATAATAGTTTTGATAAATTAAGACCAAGTAACTTTAATGGTAATGCATTATTTTATGATGAAATATTTGTATACAATAGTGAAGAGTTTGCCGAAAAATTATTAAATCATTAGAACTTTAAAATCCGAAAATGCTTTTATAGTCTGAGATAGGGAACAGATTTAATCTGTTCCCTATTTTATAACTTGTGAAATATAAATAAATACTCATGGGCTATAAGTAAAAAGTTATATTTCACACTATTGGTTTTCCAAAAACCTGTTGCCTTGCAATTGTGTTGTTCTTTTATTATAAGCTCTTTGAGTTTAAAGCCTGCATCTTGAAATACTTTCATCACTTCAAAGCTCATAGGAGTCATATGACCTTTTTGTCTTGTATCACCCATAAGGATTGCACAAAACTTGTCTTTTTTCAAAATACGGTAGCTTTCACTGGCTACCTTTTTCATTTCTTCAAGAAAATCAGAAACTTTAAGTCGGGATAAATCATTTTCAATATCTTCACTGTATTGAATAATATTTGCATAGGGTGGGTGTGTGCAAATTAAATCAATACTTTCATCAACAAGCATATTGAGATTTCTTGCATCACCTTGTTTTATTTGAACAGTACCGCAATTTTTCCTTTCAAAATCAGTTTTTTCTCTGCATCTTTCAAGAGCAACAGGATTAACATCAATGCCAATAATATTTCTGTTTAATAGTTTTGATTCCACAAGTGTAGTTCCGCCGCCGGCAAACTGGTCTAATACATAGTCGCCCTCTTGAGAATAGCGGAGAATAATATTTCTCGGTATATAAGGTGACCAATTACCACGCCATTTTGCATCGTGAGTAGCCCATTTGCCACGCTCTGGAAATGACCAGACAGTATTGGTTTCTAACTCGAAATTATCAGGTTCCCATTTAGTTATTTTTTTTGCCACATTTATTCACCATATGCCTTTCTTACATCATAAACAAATTGTTTTTGAAAATAAAAAGCATGATTTTTATTCGAGATATATCTATTATAATGTTTTGAAAAGATTGGATGATATGGTTTTGAATCTTTGCTGCGCACTTGAATATGTGTACCATTAGATGTATGTATGAATCCATCTTTACTTGATTCAATATGTTCTTTTAACTGCCTGCAAATAGAATAATAATCCTCTTCCCATGTTTTTAGCAAAGGAGAAAAAGCAGGATTTGCTAAATCAATATGTATTGCGTCAAGGAAACTCCAATTGTGCGGATCTCCTTCTTTGCAAACGGGAACATAAAGAATATTGCTGATTTTTTCATAAAGGTGTGTTTCTTCAAATGTTTTTTCTTCAATTAATTCATCAATTACCCTTGCAATTTGAGTAATGAAAACCGTTTCTAAAGGTTTGCCGTTTGCATCACATTTATTTGATTTCAGTTCACCATCATCAAAATCTAAATTGGAATTATCAAGCTTTTTTCCTAATGCCATTTCAAGCAGTTGTCCGGTTTTACCTTTATTTTTTATAATCATCGGGAAATCCGCTTCATCAAATAAATCATAGAATGGTATATTGCATATTTGAATGATTTTTTCTTGTGCCTCTTTTAACTTCATTATGTATCTCCTTTATCTGCCGCCAAATCCGGCTGTAGAAATAATTTTGAATATATCCAATGAATCTTTCAAAAGCTCATTAAGAATATTACCAAACATATATGCATCTTCTCTATTCGTTTTTTCCTGAACAGAAAGTAATCTTATCAATGAAAAAACAAATTCAATATCATATTCTCCATAACGATTCAAATCTGTATATTCACTTGAATCAAATTCATATTCGACAATTTCTTTTATGGATTCAAAATTATTGCTTTGTAACGGTTTACAGTTATCCCAATATTTTTTCATTGTCTGCAAGAATGATTTTGTTAATTGAGGATTTCCTTGTAATTTCATAAGAATATCTGTAACCCAGTGAATGTGTTTTGGCGTTCTTATGCGTGTTCCTGCTTTTGAATATTTAATTAAAAAATCATTTTCACTTAGTGAACCTTGAAAAATATAAACACGGTAATCCTTTATTTCTATTTCTGCTATTGCAGTTAATGTATTTTTATTAATTTTTTTAGTTCCTCTTTCAATAATCATGTTTTCCTCCAAGAAGAATATTCCGAGCTTTAAGCTCGGAATGATAATGATTTAGTTATAACGTTTATTAGTAATTACAGATCAGTAATTCGCTTATTTTTCCTCTGTCTTTTGAATTTCGATTTATAAAACGGTTTGCTGAAACTCTGTTGATATTGAATTGTTTGTATAGTTCATCAAAAAATTCATCATCAGGGTTTGTATTTTTTGGATCAGAATTACTTGCAAGAATCCTTGCGCCTTTATTTGATAATTTATTTATATACTCTGCAAGTTCTATTTGGTTATCATCATTAAAATCTGTTTCTGTATATGAAGTAAATTCGGCAGTTTTAGATAAAGGTCGATAGGGAGGATCAAAATAGACAAATGTGTTTTGATCTATAAATTTTTCGGTTTGTTTATAATCACCTACTAAGATTTGAACATTATGCAATTTATTAGATACGAGTATTAAATTCTCTGTATCGCAAATTGTTGGATTTTTGTATGATCCTATAGGGACATTGAAAAATCCGTGCTTATTTACTCTATATAATCCGTTGAAGCAGGTTTTATTAAGATATATAAATAATGCTGCTTTCAATGTTAAGTTTGTTTTTTTGTTAGTAATTAAACTGTTATATAATTCTCTTTGAGCGTAATAATATTCTTTTCTCCCATTATCATTACATCTAAGATGTTCTTTTTCGAATTGTTGTAATAATTGAATTAGTTCTGACACGTTATTTTGTATCTCTGAATATACATTCATTAATTCAGCATTTGAATCATTTATTAAAATTTTATCAATTGTATAGTTTGTTAATATATCAAAAAGTACGGCACCTGCACCGACCATTGGCTCGCAATATTTTTTTATGTTTATTCCTAAACCGTCAGGGTAATATGTACGAATCGTATCTAACAATTGACCTTTTCCGCCTGCCCATTTTAGAAATGGTTTGGCTGTAACTTGATTTTCATATCTTGTTGTTCTGCCGTCAATTGGTTTTTCTGCATCAGACGGAATAATCCACATGTTTCCTAACATTGCAACATTTTCAATTCTGTTTTCACTACATAGTGTAATTACTCGTCTATGAGATATATTCCATTTTTGTGCAGCCTCACTGGCTGTCATATATCCAATCATAAACTTCACCTCAAAAATTATAATTATATTATATTCCAAATATGGAATAATAGCAAGATCTTATTTCAGTTCTACAAATACCATAATCTCAGTGAAAAGTCCAGAGATTTTATGTTATTTTCTGAAACTTATGTATTACAGTAAAATAATCGTAAGAAAATTTTTGTCAGAGATTTTTGAGAGACTTAAAAGGTGAAATTTGGCTTAAAATGGTATGTTTCAAAAAGTGGTTTTTACACTCTGACTCCGTCATTTAAGGTTCGAATCCTTATACCTCTGCCACAGGCTTGGAATTTAGATGCTCCAAGCCTTTTTTCTATACAAAATAGGCTCAAATAGTCCGAAATCGCCCTCAATCTGCTACTGATTTAAGGGCGATTATTTCTTTGCTTTTTTGTTGAGATTTTTTGCGAGACTTTCAGAGACCTAAAAATCTACATTTCTCAAAACCGAACGAGAGCGATTTCGGGCGTTTAGATGAGAGACAAACGAGAGATAACTCTTGTTTTGATAGATAACTGTGTTATAATATAAGCATAAATTTTAGCTGATTAATTGAAATTTGAGGAGGGGCAAACAGTAATAATTAAAAATAAATATCCAATATGTGAATATGATACAAGTCGAAACTCGATTATTAAACCTACTGATTTTTTGAAAAAAACACTTCCCTCAACATGCGTCATCACATTTTTTAAAAAAGAACTTGAGCAGTTTGTACAGGAAAACAGACTTCCTATTATTGGTTATCTTAACTCAGAAGTGCTTGATATACCTATTTATGAATATGTAGGTGCAGACAGACTTTGCATTACGATGGCTTTTTGCGGTGCACCCGGTGCGGCAGTAACACTTGAAGAACTCCACGCTATGGGTTGTGAAAAATTCATTATATGCGGTGGTGCAGGTTCTATAAAAAAGGATTCTAAAGTAGGAAAAATTATTATTCCTATTGCTGCTGTCAGAGATGAGGGAACATCATATCATTACCTGGAGCCTTCTCGGGAAGTGGAATGCCATAAAGAAACAGCAGATTTTGTTATATCTGGTTTAGAAAAATTAGGAATACCGTGTACGGTTGGAAAAACATGGACAACAGACGCCATATATAGGGAGACTCCTGAAATGATTGAACAAAGAAGAAAGGAAGGCTGCATAACGGTTGAAATGGAAGCAGCAGCGTTTTTCGCACTGTCTAAGTATTACGATATTCCATTGGCACAACTTCTTTATGCAGGTGATGATGTAAGCGGCGAAAAATGGGATGCTCGAAATTGGAATAACCAGAAGAGTGTGCGTTCAAATCTGATTTCTACCTCTATTAATTTAATGGAAAAATTATAATGCCAATAATATGGTTTGTATAAGAAGTTGATGGGATGTTATATATATTTCTTGATGTACGATAATATTAAATCAAATAATCTAACGAAAGGAAGTATATAAATGGAATATGTGTATACTGATGGCAGTAATGTTGATTTTATCAAACTATGCCATGGTTTGGATGATTTTCTTAATGAAATTGTTGGCGGTGAAGAAAACAGAGCAGAATATATTCCATATAATACGCTTTATAATATTCATAATGTAATTGTTGCATATGATAATGATATTCCGATTGGTTGTGCTGCTTTTAAAAAGTATGATGCGGAATGTGCCGAAGTAAAACGTGTTTTTATAAAGCAGGAGTATAGAGGACGAGGGATTTCAAACAAATTAATGGAGTTATTAGAGGAGTACGCAAGGAAAGAGGGTTATTTGTATTTCATTTTAGAATCCGGCGAACCGCTTGTTGCAGCAATGTCATTATATAGAAAAATTGGATATAAGGTCATTGCGAACTATGGTCAATATAAGGATATGCCCGATTCCATTTGTATGAAAAAGAAATTGTAATAATTTGTTTGTTAAAATAGATTGATGATCGAACTTTGAGAGGTTAAAAATGAATATAGTTTTATACTCAAATATAATGGATGATTATTTAAAGTGTGATAATGTAATTGATTATGATAACAAAATCATTATAGAATTGGCTGATGCATTATTCAAAAGGGCAGATAACGAGCTTGACTTTATTAGAAAAACCTATGAATTTGTCAGAGATAATATTTCACATTCGGCAGATATAAATGCAGATATAATTACTTGTTCTGCATCTGAGGTTCTAAAAGCCGGTCATGGAATTTGCTTTGCTAAATCTCATTTGTTGGCAGCGTTATTACGTTGTAAATCTATTCCGGCAGGCTTTTGTTATCAAAAAATAATTGTTGATGACAAAGATACTACTATTTTGGCGTATCATGGTCTGAATGGAGTATATCTTAAAGATTATAAAAAATGGATAAGACTTGATGCAAGAGGAAATAAAAATGACATAAACGCACAGTTTTCAATAGAAACAGAACAACTTGCGTTCTCAATAAGTCCACAAATGGGAGAATATGATAATTTATCCTGATCCTGATGTAAAAATATTGAAAAACTTAAGAGAAAATAAAACGAGAACCGAACTATGGAATAATCTTCCCAATGACCTTGAATATAATAAATAGCATCAAATTCCAATTCGTTAATTAAGTTTTTATATTGTTTGTCACCAAAGTTTGAGGTGGGGGTACTGCATTTAATGCAGGGTGCCCCCACCTTGTTTTTGTTGTTATGCTATGCAGTTACAACTGATTGTTTTTGGTTGGCATAGTTTTCTAATCGCTTTCGGTTCTGTTCAAACACTTCATCGACCATATGAGTATATATTTTAGCAGTTACAGATATATCACTGTGTCCCATAAGTTCTTTTGCAACATTTATCGGTACTCCTGCCGCCTGACAGTCGGTGCAGAAGGTGTGTCTTAATAAATATGGTTCAAGGTCTGGTGCAAGAGTGCTTTTTGTTATTTGATTTCTGTACACGGTTGCACCGTTCGCTATGTCCATTTCTCTTTTGAAGTTATGCCAAGCGTGATAAAATGCGTTTTCGTCCATAGGCAGATTGTTGTTCTTAACTCTGACGAATATATATTTATCGTTTTGTCTTTTTAATTTATGCTTGATAAGTTCGCTTTTTAATTGTGGCGGAATTGGTATCTTTCTGCCCGTTCCTGCTTTGGTTTTTGATTTACCAACAGTCAATATACCACTTTCAAAATCAATCCAATCCCATTCCATACGGCGAATCTCAATCGGTCTGAGTCCGCAGTAAAGCAATGCTCAGCCATTTGCATACCGATTTCATGACATTTTCAGGAGAAATATTATCGTCTTGTGCAAAGGACTGTATCATATGGTAGTATGTTTGACCGCCTTGCTTGTTAAGATTATTTCGCACTATTTCAAATTCATCATAGCAGCTCTCGGGCATACAGTCTTTACCACTTATCAATTTACCGAGTGTTTTCTCCTGATTGCAAATATAATCAATGCCTATACGGGTAGATATTTTTGCAGAGAAGGCTTTTTATTATGAGCAAAGCGAATATCAAAGTTCTCGGGATACATTCAAAATCTTTTGATTTTGTGAATGGGTGAGGTTTTTATATTGTTTGTCATCATATTTTAAGGTGGGGATGCATCAAATTCTGTTGACCGTATAGATGTTGCTTTGCTACACATTATCTGAGTATCGTTCAGAAATTTCAATGTAACCTTTTTCCTTAAGTGATGACAATGTTTTTCTGCAAGCGGTATTGCAGATACCGCAGTAATGAGCAATATTCGGTACTGACCAATAGCTCTGACCACTTTTATTTTTTTGACTGTTTTTTTTGAATGTTTTGATTATTTCAATCATTATCAGTCATATTTTTGTTGGATAATGGGAATATTGACCAAAGAAAAATAAATTATTACTGCATTATCACGAAATTATTTGAATGATATTGATTGATTTTGAATAGTTTTGATATAATAAACTTGCAAAGGGAACAGAGCAATCTGAAAAATAATTTGCAAATCAAATCGTTTTAGGAGCAGATGCATATGCTAACCCAAGACAGACAGGCAAAAATATTATCAATCCTTAACGAGCAGGGCTCGGTAACAGTTTCACGGCTTACTGAAATACTTTCGGCGAGCGAATCAACTGTAAGACGAGATCTTGCAATGCTTGCAAGCGAAGGAAAGCTTAATAAAGTTCACGGCGGTGCGACGGCACTGAATCAGGAATTTATTAAATTTGAAGATAATATTGAAGAGAAACTTACAAAGCATACAAATGAAAAAGCGAAAATTGCCGAGTATGCTGCAAGTCAGATTCAAGATGATGATTTTGTTTTTGTTGATGCAGGTACTTCTACTCTGCTTATGACTGCTTATTTAAAAAATTCAAAAGCAACTTTTGTCACAAACGGGATAGAACATGCCAAGCAACTTGCTAAAAACGGATGCAAAACAATCGTTTTAGGCGGTCAGCTTAAGCAATCAACAGAAGCAATAATCGGTCTTGTTGCCGCAATGAATTTGCAAAAATATTCCTTCACAAAAGCATTTATAGGAACAAACGGCATAAGCGAAAAGCAGGGCTTTACAACACCGGATACAGAAGAGGCTATGCTAAAGGCAGTTGCTATTGAAAGAAGTTTTGTTACTTATGTTTTAGCAGACTCATCAAAGTTTGAAAAGGTAAGTGCAGTAACCTTTGCATCAATAGATAATGCCTGCATTGTTACCGATAAATGCAAAAATGAAAAAATACAAAAACGCACGGTTGTTAAAGAGGTGGTTTAATGATTTATACTGTTACTTTTAACCCTGCACTCGATTATCTTATTTATGTCACTGATTTACAGTCGAATGACATAAACAGAACTGAAAAAGAGCAGCTTTTCTATGGCGGAAAGGGCATAAATGTTTCAGTAATTCTTACACAGCTCGGAATAGAAAATAAGGCTTTAGGTTTTTTGGCAGGCTTTTCGGGATGCCAGATTGAGGATATGTTGAATGCAGACAGTATAGATAATGATTTTGTACACCTGAAAAATGGTTATACAAGAATCAATGTTAAAATCAAATCAAAAAAAGAAATAGATATAAATGCCGATGGGCCTGAAATTACAGATTCGGACATTGAGTCGCTTTTCAAAAAACTTGAAAATCTGAAAAAAAATGATTGTCTTGTTCTTGCAGGTTCAATACCAAAATCTTTACCCGATGATATATATGAAAAAATCCTTGATAAGTTAAAAGGAAAGGGAATAGATTTTGTTGTTGATGCGACAGGAGATTTGCTTAAAAATGTGCTGAAATATAAACCGTTTATGATTAAGCCGAATCATCACGAGTTGGGAGAGATTTTTGAAACTGAAATAAAAACACTTGATGATATTAAAAAATATGGAAAAAAACTACAGGAAATGGGTGCAAGAAATGTGCTTGTATCAAGAGGCAAAGACGGCGCCGCACTGCTTGATGAAAACGGTAATATTCACACAATGGGCAATGTGCCCGGTAAACTTGTAAGTTCGGTAGGCTGTGGGGATTCAATGGTGGCAGGATTCCTTGCAGGATATTACAAGACAAATGATTATGTATACGCATTAAGATTAGGCTCTGCCTGCGGAAATGCAACTGCATTTTCATCAAGCCTTGCCACGAAAGAAGAAATTGAAAAGATGCTGAATAACAGCGAATTAAAATAAGGGGGAAATACCATGCGAATTATTGACTTGTTAAAGTCAGATGCAATTGAACTTAACACTTTAGCATCTTCAAAATCAGAAGCAATCGACAAACTTGTTGCCCTTCACGAAAAAGCAAGAAATCTGCTTGACGTAAATGCTTACAAAACAGCAATTCTTGAAAGAGAAAATCAGGGCACAACTGCTATTGGTGAAGGAATAGCAGTTCCGCACGCAAAGTCAGACAGTGTAAAAACACCCGGTTTATCTGCAATGACTGTACCTTCAGGTGTTGATTACAATGCTCCTGACGGTAAACCGTCAGACATTCTGTTTATGATTGCAGCACCGCTTGACGGCGACCTTCATCTTGAAATACTTTCAAGGCTTATGGTAATGCTTATGGAGCCTGAATTTTGCGCAGATTTAAGAAATGCAAAAACGGCAGACGAATTTTTGTCAATCATTGATAAAAAGGAAAGTGAAAAATATCCTGATGAGCCGAAAAACGAAGTTAAAGAAACTAAAAAAGGTTACAGAATTTTAGCAGTAACAGCCTGCCCAACCGGTATTGCCCACACATATATGGCTGCCGAGGTACTTGAAAAAGCAGGTGAAAAATTAGGCTATCCGCTGAAAGCTGAAACAAACGGCTCGGGTGGAGCTAAAAATGTGCTGACTAAAAAAGAAATCGAAGAGTGTGACGGTATTATTATTGCCGCAGACAAAAATGTTGAAATGGCAAGATTTAACGGCAAGCCTGTTGTTAAGACCTCTGTTTCAAGCGGTATTAATAAACCCGAAGAACTTATTCAGAAAATTATAGACGGCAAGGCTCATATTTATCATTCGGAAAATGCCGAGGAACAAGCCGATGACGAGGAAAAGGAAAGCTTCGGCAGAAAACTTTATAAGCACCTTATGAACGGCGTATCCCATATGCTTCCGTTTGTTGTTGGTGGCGGTGTGCTTATCGCACTTGGATTTTTGATTGATACTATCGCAGGCAATGCCGATGCGGGCGGAAATTTCGGTTTTACAAACCCTATTGCATCTGTAGTATTCTGGATTGGTAAAGCAGCCTTCGCATTTATGCTGCCTATTCTTGCCGGATATATTTCACAATCTATTGCAGACAGACCGGGTCTTCTTCCGGGTATTGTCGGCGGTTACCTTGCAACAACAGGTGCAACACTATCTTCACCTACAGGTGATGATACGGCAATATCGGGATTTTTAGGTGCACTTCTTGCAGGTTTTGCCGCAGGTGTACTTGTAAATCTTCTTAAAAAAGCATTTAACTGGATGCCGAAATCAATGGACGGAATAAAGCCTGTATTTATTTATCCGCTTTTGGGAACACTGCTTATCGGTGTATTTATGCTTGCAGTAAATCCGTTTATCGGTATACTTAATTCAGGACTTGCAAATGGACTTGCATCTCTTGGTGAAACAAGCAGAATTCTTCTTTCAATAGTTCTTGCCGCAATGATGGCAACAGATATGGGCGGTCCTTTCAACAAAGCAGCATATGTATTCGGCACTGCGGCTATTGCAGACGGAAACACATGGATTATGGCAGCCGTTATGATAGGCGGAATGGTTCCACCTATTGCAATTGCTCTTTCAACAACATTCAGCAAGAAAAAATGGACTAAGGAAGAACTTAAAAACGGCCCTGTTAACTATCTTATGGGACTTTGCTTTATTACAGAAGGTGCAATTCCTTATGCAGCAGCAGATCCGTTAAGAGTTATTCCGTCCTGTATGGTAGGTTCGGCAGTTGCCGGTGCAGTAACATCACTTTTCGGATGTGCCTGCCCTGCTCCTCACGGAGGAATATTCACTTTTGCAGTTGTTGAGCATCCATTAGGATATATTATTGCCTTGGTTGCCGGCTCAATAGCAGGTGCGCTTATGCTTGCACTGCTCAAAAAGAATAAAAAAGAAAACGCTTAAATTTTAAAGGAGAATTGTCATGGTTTCACAAAATACAAAAATAACAAATGAAATGGGTTTCCATATGCGCCCGGCGAACATTTTCGTTACCGCTATGTCAAAGTTCGATTCAAACATCAATATTGTTATGAATGAAAAAATAATAAACGGCAAAAGTATTATGAACATTATGGCATCCTGTATCAAATGCGGAAGCGAAATCACTGTTGAATGTGACGGACCTGATGAACAGGCAATGCTTAATGAAGCAATTTCATTGATAGAATCAGGCTTCGGTGAATAATCATTATATATAAGGGGGCACGGCAGATTGTGTCCCCTTAAAACAGAGGGGGAAATACTATGCTTAAAGGTGTTGCAGCAAGCCAGGGATATGGTATAGGAAAAGCAGTAGTAATTAATGATATAAGTACAGATTACAGCAATGTAAAATATACAGATGCAGAAAGCGAAAAGGCTCGCCTTCAAAATGCAGTAGACAGCTTTATTGAGGAAACAAAAAATCTTGCTTGCAGTATAAAAAAAACAGTTGGCGAAAAGGAAGCGGAAATTCTTGAAGGCCATATTGTAATGCTCAGCGATCCATTTATGATTACTCAAATGCAGGATAATATTGATGCAGGCAGTGTTGCCGAAAAAGCTGTTGATATAGTATGCAATATGTTTATTGATATGTTTTCTTCTGTTGATGATGAGCTTACAAATCAGCGTGCATCTGATGTTAAAGATATAAGAGACAGTCTGTTAAAAACTCTTTTAGGTGCAAAAAGTGCAGATGTTTCTTCTGTTCCTGCAAATTCTGTTATTGTGGCAAAAGATTTTACTCCTTCTATGACAAGTAAGATTAATAAAAACAATGTTGCTGCAATTATTACAGAGGTTGGTGGTGTTACAAGCCATAGTGCCATACTTGCGAGAGCGATGGGTATTCCTGCGGTACTTTCTGTTGTAAATGCTACTGAGATAATAAAAGACGGTATGCAGATTATTGTTGACGGATTTAAAGGAAAGATAATTACAAATCCGAGTAACAAAAAAATCAGTGATTATATCGAAAAGCAGGAGAAATTTTTAACGGAAAAAGAGAGTCTGAAAGCATACATCAGCAGAGAAACAATTACATCCGACGGCGTAAAAAAAGCAGTGTATGCAAATATCGGAAAACCTGAGGATGTACAAAATGTTCTGCAAAACAGCGGCGAGGGAATAGGTCTTTTTCGTACAGAATTTCTTTTTATGGACAGAGTATCTGAGCCGACAGAAGAAGAACAGTTTGAGGCTTATTCTACCGTTGCAAGAGCAATGAACGGAAAAGAGGTTATTATACGCACCCTTGATATCGGCGGTGACAAGGATATTTCTTATTTGAATATCGAAAAAGAAGAAAATCCGTTTCTCGGTCACAGAGCAATAAGATATTGCCTTGATAATCCCGAATTGTTTAAAAAGCAGATTAAGGCAATTTTAAGGGCTTCTGTTTGCGGAAATATCAAAATGATGCTTCCGCTTGTAACCTGCCTTGAAGAAGTTCGGCAGGCAAAAAATATAATTGCCGAATGCGAAAAAGAACTTGAGACTCAGGGCAAAGAGTATAAATCAGTTTCTTTGGGAGTTATGATTGAAACGCCGTCCGCTGTTTTTATATCGGATTTGCTTGCAAAAGAGGTTGATTTCTTTTCTATCGGAACGAATGATTTAACCGGTTATACAATGGCTGTTGACCGAGGTAATGCAAATGTCAGCAAACTTTATGATTCGTTACAGCCTTCTGTTTTAAGAGCAATAGAAATGACCATCAAAAATGCCAAAAAGGCAGGTATTCAGGTTGGTATGTGCGGTGAAGCCGCCGCCGATTCAAGGCTTATACCAAAACTTATCGAATGGGGTCTTGATGAGTTTTCAGTTTCACCGGGAAGTATTTTGCAGACAAGAAAAACAATTTGCGAATATAGTCGTTAAATAACACTGTTTCAGTTGTTTTTTAGTTATTTTATGATTAGAAAATAAAAAATTAACTCTGACTGACAATTTTTGCTTGTCAGAGATTTTTGAGAGATAACGGCAAGGAATTTTTCAATCCCTCGCCGTTACTGTGATTTTTGGCAACATTGAAGCATGCGCTTGCGCAACAACACACATACCACACTTTTCTATTAAAGTCCAGACCAATTAAAAAATTTTTAGTTTTATTATGAGCAAAGCGAATAACGAGGTTCTCGGGACCCATTCAAAATCTATGATGTTGTAAATGGGTGAGGTTCTTATATATTGTTCGTCACCAAATTTTGAGGTAGCCTAACCTCACTTAAGGAAGCAGGTTAGGCTACGTTTTCACTTGTTATGTACAGCATAGTTTTTGGCTATGCTGTTTTTTGTTTGCTGTTTAAGATATGTTCCTGAAAGTATTCTTCCATCTGTTCGGGTGATGGCTCTTTTATTATGCCGACACCATTGTAATATATGTCCAAATCCTGATGACGCTTACCGTCTATTTTATACTGTTGTGAAACAACAATTTTTTCAATAAATTCGTGCAGTATTTCAGGTGTGAGCTCTGTTAAGTGAGTTAATTTCTTTGCCTTATTAATAAAATGCTGCAAACCTTCGCTTTTATCCTTTTCGGAATTAAACTGTTGTTCCATTATTGGAATATCGTCTTTTAATTTTTTCTGCTCATTTTCTAAAGCGGTTGACATTGTTGCAAATCTTGAATCGGAAATTTTTCCATTAACATTATCCTCATAAAGTCTTTGAATAATTGTATCTATTTCATTTACTCTGTTCTTGGCTTTTATGAGGTCTTTTTCTTTTTTGATAAGCTCTTTCCTTTGCTCAATGCCATACTGCTCAATCTGAAGCCTTGCGAATTCTTTTTCATAGGACTGAACATACCATAAAACTCTTTGCAGATTTTCAAGCACAATATCATATACTGCTGTTTCTCTGATATAGTGTGAAGTACACCTAATCGTTTCCCTTCTGTATGCAGCACAAGAAAAATATGCTTGATTTAGCTTGTAATTATTTCTGGAATAGTAGTTCAGTTTTGAACCGCAATCTGCACAGAACAGCAAGCCTGCAAATATGCTTTTTATTCCGCTTTTAGGTCTTCTGCACCTGTTTTCTCTTAGCTTTTGAACAATAGCAAAGGGTTCACGGTCAATAATAGCAGGATGTGTATTTTCAAATATTACCCATTCTTCTTTAGGACGAAGTATTTTCTCCTTGTTTTTGAATGATTTAGTAGTACATTTGAAATTAACTGTATCACCCACATATTCTTGCCTTTCCAATATATCTGCCACTATCCTTGCATCCCAACTATATGGAGACTCGGTATCTAATATTGGCTTGCCTTTTGTTTTCTTCCAATAGTGATATGGTCGTAATATTCTTTCTTCTTTTAATTTGGTTGCTATCTGTGAAGGTCCTAAACCTTTAAGACATAAATCAAATATCTTTCTTACAATGGATGCAGCATATTCATCTACAAGCCATTTATTTTTGTCATTAGGATCTTTTACATAACCATATGGTAATTTAGTTGTTATTGGAATACCTGACATACCCTTATTCCAAAAATAATTACGAACTTTTTGACTTGTGTTTTTTGCGTGCCATTCATTGAATAAGTCCTGCATAGGTACTAAATCACTTATTCCTTTTGCAGTATCTATATTATCCATAATGGCAATGTACCGAACACCGAGTCTGTCAAAATCTTCTTCCAAAAGCTGACCGACTACAAGTCGGTTTCTGCCTAATCTTGAGTGGTCTTTGACTATCAAGGTGCGAACTTTTCCTTTTTCTGCTAATTCCATTATTTCAGAAAATGCTGGGCGATTGAATGTAACACCTGAATAACCGTCATCAAAGAAAAATTTTGGATTATTAAAACCGTTATCCTTTGCATACTTTTCAAGAATTGCTTTTTGATGTTCAATGCTGCCCGATATGCCTTCTTTTTCATCCTCTTGGGATAATCTTGCATATAGGGCATCAATTTGTTCTTCTGACTGTTTTCTTTTCAAATTAACTCCTTTCCACAGCCGAAGTGATTGAATTGTAAGTTGATATTAGTATATCACAATCTATACATCACTTCAACACTTTAAAGCGTAATTTTGACTCTTATTTTCTCACAATTATTCTCTCTGCTTTTTCAATTATTGTTTCATTGGCAGAATCATTAAAATGAGTGTTGACTATATACACTGTTTAACCGTTCCGACCAACGCTTTATCCTTACAACGCTTTGACCATTTGATTTCTTTCTGAACAGCAGGGAGTGCGACTATATGCAGATGATAGTGATAAACAGGGTAACCGTATTTATCACTTGCAGCAAGATTTATTCATCTGCGTGCATAACAGCAGATAGGATATATTTGCTGCCCATTTCTTTTTCGGCAAAGTGAAAAGCCTGCTCATAGAACTTTTTTGCAAATTCATATCCACCTTGTGATTCAAAATATTCTGTATTCACATCAAATATCATTTCGTCATAGACTTTAGCATCTGCTTTCAATCCACGCAGGGATATTTGTTTGCTTTCTATCATCTCATTCAATTTATCGTTATAGGTACAATCGCATTTCTTAAACTGTATGTTTCTATGAGATTGAGAAGTGTCAACATTCATATTTGCATAGTTATCATTTTTGCGTTCAATATGCCGTTCAAATTTACCGATATCATCTCTGTTATGGGTTACAACTCTTGCAACCGAATAATTTTGTTTTGCTATTTTATCATCTCCAATCCTATACATTTTTGTTACGCATCTTTTTCAAAGTGCGTAACCCACATTAGCCAGTGGCGAAGCCACGCCGCCAAGGTTCTGCCGCAGGCAGGTTCTTATGACACGATTATCTTTACCAAAGTATCTAACCCACTATGACACTTTGAAATTATCATATTCAAAGATGTCAGTGGGCTCTTGCAGAGGGCAAGATATATTGTGCCAAGCACAAAAAGAAAAAGCCGTTTACATAAGTGGGTAACACAAACAAGCAGAGCCTTTTCAGCTCCGCTTGCATAGCGTGTTTATCACTATGTAAACGACTTAATTTAAGTCTGTATGTTAATCTCAACGATTATCAAAAACAGTTGAGGGTATGTATCGGTATTATGCATACCGAATGAAAAAACACAAACACATATTTAATTTTATATTCAAATATTAGCAGATACTTTTGATTATGTCAATGAAATTCAGCAAAATATTATTTATTTAACTTTGTATGAGTTTGTATAATCTTAAATATAAACTTTCAGTTCAATTTAATGAACAATTAAAAAATCAAAACACTGAAATTGTTAAAGTAAAAAAGATTAAAGAAGAATTATCTAAAAAGAACCATAAAAACAGTAAAACACAGATGGAGAAATTTTCCGTCTGTGTTTTACTGTTTAAGATAATGCTGACTCAATTAATTCAACCATTCTATTATATTTAGAATTTTCTATTTTATAATAAACAGGATTTCCTTTATGACATATATCAAAATAAAAATAATCTTTTTTCAGTGTAATATCCAAAGAATTTTTATCGAGATTTAATTTCTGACCATCTGCAAAAATGAGTCTCAATTTATATTCTCCATAATCAGACATAAGTGAATTTTCGCTTGCTAAACCTTTTTCATAATCACTTAAATAACTGTTAATATCATCAATTTTATTTTCATTACATTCTTTAATAGTATTTACTATTGAATTAATTACTTCTTTATCTGTTATAGTACCATTCAATAAAGGGCGACGGTCCTGACCTGTAATATTTTCCGCTTCGGGTAATTCAATAGTATATTCATAAAATTCATCTTGCCAAACCTCAACACCAATAATTTCATTATTACCTTTATCTGTATATAAATTTAATAAATCTTCGATAGTATAATCAGTAATTAAACCATTCAAATAGAATATATAATATTCATTATTGGTCTGAACTATAATTAAATTATCACTTTTGGCGTATTTATAAACCAAAGCTTTATAAAATTTATTGTTTTTAGCTTCTTCAACAGTCATTGAGACATATTCTGACAAATCGTCAGTAAGGTTAAAATAATCAAGCTTACATACTAAATCACCTATTTCTGATTGCTTTAATTCAATATTATTATTCTTATCCGCTTTTGCATCTCCAAAATAATACTGCGAATAAATCTTATTATCAATAATAATTTTTTGCGGATATTTAGTGTCTTCAATTTTAATTTTTATAGTCCTATTATCAGTAGAAAAGCCCTTATTATTTGTTGATAAATTATGTGTAGTTTCAAAAGTATCAGAAGAATTATTATTTAAATATTTAACTGTTGATATTGAGGTTACAAGTATCATAAAACAAGCAGCAAATGATAAATAAGCAACTTTCTTTTTTCTTTGAATTTGATTATGTTTTGAAATTTCTGATTTAACACCGGCTAATGTTTTTTTATACAAATCATCCGGTAATTTCAATTGATTATTATATTCGGTATAATTCATAATATACTACTCCTTTTCAAGATAGGTTTTCATTTTACTTTTCGCTCGTAACAAATGAGACTTTATGGTATTCTCATTGCTTTTCATTATTTTTGCTATATTTTTTATTGGAATTTGTTCATAATAAAACAGATAAATTACAAGTCTTTGATTTGCGGTTAATTCTTTCATGGCTTCTTCTAAATCTAAATGATTAGTTATTGCTTTTTCAAATTTATTATCCACAATTTTAATTGTATCATCTAATTCCAAATTTTGACGTGATTTTGAACGAAGAACATTTTTACTCAAATTTGCTGTTACTGTAAGAATCCAAGCTTTTTCATGATTGTCATCCTTAAATATTTTATTAGAAATAAAATATTTAATAAACACTTCCTGAACAATATCCTCAGCATCATCTTTATTCAAAAGAAAATTGTATGATGTTCTAAAAATCATACCAGCATACTTTTGGTATAAATCATCAAAACGCTGTTTGTCAAATTCAATTACGGACATATAATTCATCACCTCTTATACATAAAACACATATTAACTAAAAAAAGTTGCAAGTTTTTTTATATGTATACTGCAACTTTTTAGTGTAGTTAAGTGTTTACTTTATAAATGTAATTAATTATAAAATATTTATATGAAATTTGGAGGAATACAAATGAAAACTATTAAAAAATCTTTAGCATTATTCTTTTCTATTATGATGCTAATATCGACAATTCCTGTTTCGGCAGTTGCTGAAGAAAATCTTAACACTCGCACAAATTTATATGACAGTTTATCATCATCAGGTGAATTAAAAACAACTAATAATGATATTGTCAGTAAATTAACTACGGAGATACCTTTAACAGAAGAATACATATTAGATATTGATAATAATAAAATTATTGAGTCAATGAATCTTTCTTCTGATAATGTTGATAATTTCAATAAAGTAAATTATTCATATAATTCTGATATAATATATGAATCAAAATTTGATAATGGTGCAGTAGTAAGTTTTAACAATAATATGGAAATCGTAGCTTATTCTAATTTTGACAGAAATATTGCGAATAGTCAAACAGTTATTAACAAACAAGATTTATCAAGTAAAAATAATGCAACAATAGAAACATTAAAGAGTGAATATAATATTGATAACAGTTATGAATTAGAAATCATTGAAGATAATGGTGACATAAAATACTGTTGGAGTAAAATAGGCTATAACAATATTATAAATCCATACGATTCATTAACTATAAGAATTGACGGATTAACAGGTAAAATCGTTACCATTAATAGATTTGATGATGAATTTGACACCAATAAAATTAATATCTCTGAAACTACAGCTAAAAATATTGCATTAAAAACAAAAGAAAACTTTTCTAAAGTTACATCTTGTCAAATAGGATATGTTAAACCAAATTTTTTCTGGAAAGATACAAATAAGATTTATGAAGATGTAAATATGGTTAAACTTGTATACGATATAACAATTGACGATATTTACAAAGTATATATTGATACAGAAACAGGAGAAAATATTGGTGGTGATATTATCAAAGCTACTAATAACGCAAGAGCTTATGCATATAATGGATTTCAATATTCTACAGCAAGTAGAAACCTAGCAAATACATACCTAAATAAACTTGGATATACTTCAAGCTCTGTTGGTATTAGCAATACATTTAGAAGTAATCCAGTCATTTCATTTGTGCAAGACGATGCAAAAGCATATGGTCTATATATTGATTGTCATGGTTCTACAACAACACTTGCTACTGATAATCAAACAATCCTCACTACTAATCAAGTGAAAGGAAATTGGCATTTTGTATTTTTAGACGCTTGTTCAACAGCGGCTAATTCCAATTGGCCAAATGCTTTTAAAATCAATAGTAGTTATTCCAAAAGAGCATTTTTTGGATGGGCAACTACTGTTTATACAGATAAATCATATGATTTTTGTCGATATTTTTGGCCCGAAACAACAAATCGAAATCATTCCAATAATGTGCGAGATGCTGCTGTTTGGGCTGCCGATCAGGTGCCAAATAATTCAGATGGTTCGGCATCAACACCTATTAGATTTTATGGAGATAGGTCCTATAATGGCAGAGCTTATTAAATAATATATTGAGATACTAAAACAATAAAATATAATTTCATGTAATTATTTTGTTAATGAAATAAGGACTTTTTATTAAGTCCTTACAGCCTGTCGAAAAAGGTCCGGCTTATGCTGGGCTTTTTGTCATATATATGGTAAAATATATGTGGTGATGAAAAAT
>ERZ808051.988-NODE-988-length-22882-cov-11.185486_pt1 | contig 22882 bp, 20 predicted proteins | sample MGYA00380199_ERZ808051 | MGnify/ENA primary metagenome ERZ808051 (study PRJEB31490, sample SAMN06133391) | mouse gut metagenome | isolation source: J11 | host: mice | place: China: Chengdu | collected 2015-05 ...
CCTCCTTCCTCCGCCTTGTCCTGTCACAAATATCAGGCACTGTATTTCACTGTTATTTAGGCAACGTTGTACTAGAGCGTGTTTGAAAAATCATTCCTGCCATCTGCATAACGACGCCATAGCGTCGTATTCACCACTTTGCGTGATATTTGCACCGAATTTAGTCAATATATGGCACTGTCCTTGATGTCTGTGTCCCCTATGTCTCCTTCATTCGGCAAATCATCTGTAAGATGATTTAATCTCCCACAAACTGTGACGCACATCTGACAGAAACATCTTTCAAACACGCCCTAGCCCACACAGACTGAGCAGGTACAATTATTCCGCAGATTATAATCCGCTATGGGAATGATTTTAAGTATGTCCCCAACTTTAAAACTGTCGATCGAACAATACAGTTCGTTTTATCTGTTTCTGACAGTTCATTTTTGATGCGACTGCGCAGTGACAGCGCAGTACGCAAAATATAGGTTTTATCTGTAACTATGAGGAATGAAATAGTTAAGATAATATTACTGTAAGCATATTTGTGATAATTTGCAAGGGACAGAATTGACCAACGGTATTTTTTGGCAGTTTTTCTGAGGGTATATCGCAAATTCGCTTTTTTACTTGACAAGTGAGAAGAGTGAAGTTTATACTAATACTATATTTTTATGATCTAAAAGACGATGACGGAGACAGTACACAGTATCAGAAAGTCACAGAGAGCTGGTAGGAGGTACAGGGAGCATGTTTTCTGTCAGATGTGCGGTCGCAGCTTGCGGGAGCCGTGTCAGACGGACGATGTATGTGGGCAGAGTATGAAGAAAATTGCCCTGCATCGGTTGATCTGTTATGGAACGTGCGCAAGGCGGACGACAGATGACGGGAGCGATTGTTTCGGTATGTCCAGGGTGGAAACCGGTATGAGTATGGGATTGTCGAAAATCACTCCTGAGTTGCGGTCTGAAATGTTCCGATGTTAACCAATGCATGAGTAAGGCGGATAGGAAGGGTTTTATCCTGGCTGGTGTATACACGGGCGGAGTAGGTACCGACGCATTTCCCGGCGTTAGTGGGAACGTGTATAAAAGTCTATTGATGGTCTGTAGCCACAGAGAGATTGAAATTGCGGGCTGCACGGATGTTGATAAAGACGGAGTACGCTGTAATTAGGTGGTATAACGATTGTGAGGCTCTCGTCCTATTTACAGGATGGGAGCCTTTTTATGCGCAGCCCCGTGCAGAGGAATTAAGCCGGAAAGGCGGCGCACGGGGCGCGCGGCGAGTAGGGGAGAAGACTGTTCCCTTACTCGATTGCGCAGCCCCGTGCAGAGGAACTAAGCCGGAAAGCGGCGCACGAGTAGGGGAAGAGCGGTTTCCTTATTTGACTCGATAATAAAAATAAGCGGAGGGAGAAAGAGATGTACAATAAGGTAGACACTAATCTAAACTTTGTGGACAGGGAAAAGAATGTTGAAAAATTCTGGAAGGACAACGATATCTTTCAAAAGAGTATGGACAGCCGCAGGGAGGGCGAGACGTACACTTTCTATGACGGACCACCGACTGCAAACGGCAAGCCGCATATCGGGCATGTGCTGACGCGCGTCATCAAGGATATGATCCCGCGCTACCGCACCATGAAGGGATATATGGTGCCGAGGAAGGCGGGCTGGGATACGCATGGTCTTCCTGTCGAGCTTGAGGTTGAGAAGCTTCTGGGGCTCAACGGCAAGGAGCAGATCGAGGAGTACGGCATGGAGCCCTTTATCAAAAAGTGCAAGGAATCCGTGTGGAAGTATAAAGGTATGTGGGAGGATTTCTCGGGAACAGTCGGTTTCTGGGCGGATATGGATGATCCCTACGTCACGTACCATGATGATTTTATCGAATCCGAGTGGTGGGCATTGAAGGAGATCTGGAATAAAAAGCTGTTGTATAAGGGCTTCAAGATCGTGCCCTACTGTCCGAGATGCGGGACACCGCTCTCCTCACAGGAGGTCGCACAGGGCTATAAGACTGTCAAGGAGCGCTCGGCAGTAGTGCGGTTCAAGGTAGTCGGCGAGGAGGCGTATTTCCTTGCGTGGACGACGACACCCTGGACACTTCCCTCAAACGTGGCGCTCTGCGTCAATCCGGATGAGATCTACTGTAAAGTGAAGGCTGTTGACGGTTACACGTACTACATGGCGGAGGCGCTTCTCGATAAAGTTCTCGGAAAGCTGGCGGAGAATGAGGGGGACAAACCGTTTGAAGTGCTGGAAACATATAAGGGTACCGATCTGGAGCGCAAAGCGTATGAACCGCTGTTTGACTTCGCGGCGGGGATCATCGAAAAGCAGCACAAGAAAGCCCATTTTATCACCTGTGACAACTATGTCACCATGACAGACGGTACTGGTATCGTACACATTGCGCCGGCGTTTGGTGAGGATGATGCCAATGTCGGCAGAAAGTATGACCTGCCGTTTGTGCAGCTTGTTAACGGCAAGGGGGAAATGACGGAGGAGACATCTTACGCAGGCGTTTTTGTGAAGAAGGCAGATCCGATGATCCTGAAGGATCTGGAGGAGAAGGGGCTTTTGTTCGATGCGCCGAAATTTGAGCATGAGTACCCGCACTGCTGGCGCTGTGACACGCCGCTCATCTACTATGCGCGCGAGTCGTGGTTTATCAAGATGACAGCTGTGAAAGATGATCTGGTCAGAAATAATAACACTGTAAACTGGATTCCGGAGTCCATCGGCAAGGGACGTTTCGGGGATTGGCTTGAAAATATTCAGGACTGGGGCATCTCGCGCAACCGCTACTGGGGGACGCCGCTGAATGTGTGGGAGTGCGAGTGCGGTCATCAGGAGTGCATCGGCAGCAGACAGGAGCTTGCGGACAGAAGCGGCAATCCCGATGCCGCAAAGGTGGAGCTGCACAGACCGTATATCGACGAGGTGACGTTCAAGTGTCCCGACTGCGGAAAGGAGATGCACAGAGTTCCGGAGGTGATCGACTGCTGGTTTGACTCCGGTGCTATGCCGTTTGCGCAGCACCATTATCCGTTTGAAAATAAGGAGCTGTTTGAGCAGCAGTTCCCGGCGCAGTTTATCTCCGAGGCGGTGGATCAGACGCGCGGCTGGTTCTACTCGCTGATGGCAGAATCTACACTTTTGTTTAATAAAGCACCGTATGAAAATGTTATCGTACTTGGCCATGTGCAGGATGAGAACGGGCAGAAGATGTCAAAGTCAAAGGGCAATGCGGTCGATCCGTTTGAGGCGCTCGAGACGTATGGTGCCGATGCGATCCGTTGGTATTTCTATGTCAATTCAGCGCCGTGGCTCCCGAACCGTTTTCACGGAAAGGCAGTGCAGGAGGGGCAGCGCAAGTTCATGGGTACGCTGTGGAACACGTACGCATTCTTCGTGCTCTACGCAAATATCGATGCGTTTGACGCGACGAAATACACGCTTGAGTACGACAGGCTGCCGGTGATGGATAAGTGGCTCTTGTCAAAGCTCAACACCGTGGTGGGAGAAGTGGACTATAGCCTGGAGAACTACAGGATTCCCGAGGCGGCAAGAGCTCTGCAGGAGTTTGTCGATGAGATGAGCAACTGGTATGTAAGGCGAAGCCGCGAGCGCTTCTGGGCAAAAGGCATGGAGCAGGATAAGATCAATGCCTACATGACACTCTACACCGCGCTTGTGACGATCGCAAAAGCGGCGGCGCCCATGATTCCGTTCATGACGGAGGACATCTACCGGAATCTCGTGTGCAGCATCGACAAGTCTGCGCCGGAGAGCATCCATCTGTGTGACTTCCCGGCGGTCGATGAAAAGCTTATCGACAAGCAGCTCGAGGCGGACATGGAGGCGGTGCTAAAGACGGTTGTCATGGGGCGCGCCTGCAGAAACACGGCAAATATCAAGAACAGGCAGCCGATCAGCACCATGTTCATCAAGGCGCCGTTCACGCTGGACGCATTTTATCAGGAGATCATCGAGGATGAACTGAATGTCAAGAAGGTCGTGTTTACGGATGATGTCAGGGAATTTACAACCTACACGTTCAAGCCACAGCTAAAGACGGTGGGACCAAAGTACGGAAAACAGCTCGGCGGCATCAAGGAAACGCTTTCTTCGATCGATGGCAATGCGGCGATGGATGCGCTGAAGGCAGACGGTTTCATTGCCTTTGACGTGAATGGCACGGAGGTGAAACTAGCGGAGGAGGATCTGTTGATTGACATCTCGCAGAAGGAAGGGTATGTGACAGAGGCGGACAATACTGTCACCGTCGTGCTTGATACCAATCTGACAGATGAGCTTGTCGAGGAAGGTTTCGTCTACGAGGTGATCAGCAAAGTGCAGACCATGCGCAAGGATTCAGGATTTGAGGTCATGGATCACATCAAGGTGTATATCAGCGGCAGCGACAGGGTGGTCTCGGTCGTGCAGAAGCATGAGAATCCAATAGGGGAAAAGGTACTGGCGGACGCATTTGTGTACGGTGTGAGTGAATTGCCCAATGCAAAGACGTGGAATATCAATGGCGAGAATACGGAAATTGGTCTGGAAAGGGTATAAGGGCACACGTCCCGGAGGAACAAAGAGGGCAATAGCATAGTGGGGTGTATGATATGGGAAGTGCATTGACATGAGGAAAAAGGGCAGGCTCTTAAAGGTTATGATGATAGTGGTTATAAGTGCTGTTGTGATTTTTGTTGTTGTCTCTTTTGCTTTGATCAATCATTATATGAAACAGTATTTTAACCGCAGTGAACAGAAACAGTATTCCGAGTACATGCGATGGGCAGATTATGAGGATTTTGAGAGGGAGACGGTGACGTTTCCCTCCGGAGATGAGACATTGACAGGCTATATCTATGGAATGGATAATGCTGCAAAGGGTTTGGTGGTGATATCCCATGGACTTGGAGAGGACTCGGAGGGGTATATCGGCGAGACGAAATATTTTGTAGACAATGGGTTTATGGTGTTTGCCTATGACAACACCGGGAGCGGCGTTTCGACCGGCGACAGCTGCATCGGACTTGTGCAGTCGGTGATCGATCTGGACAACGCGCTGACCTACGTGGAGCAAAATCCGGTGTTTCGCGGGCTTCCGATCTGTCTCTATGGGCATAGCTGGGGTGGATATGCGACAACGGCGATCCTGAACTATGACCATGATATTATCGCTGTTGCAAGCCTTGCCGGATATAATGACAGCCTGGAGGAGATGACGTACGTAGGAAAGAGCCTTCTTGGTTCGTTTGTCTATGTGGAGAAGCCTTTTGTATGGCTGACCCTGCGCATGACCTTCGGGGATCGGATGAATCTGACTGCGACGAGCGGGATCAACCGTGCGGAACACACGGCGGTGATGATCATTCAGGGGGACCAGGATGATTTTGTCGGTTTTGACGGTCCCTGTATCTATGCGAACCGGGATAAGATTACAAGGGATGATGTGCAGTTTGTTCTGCTCGAGGGCAGGGAGCACGGCAATCTGATGATGGACCACAGCGAGGAACGTCTGGCGTATATGGAACAATTGAACCAGGAGTACAATCTCATCTTGGAGGAATACGCGAATGAGGTTCCGGATGAGATCGCAAAAGAGTGGAATGACACGATTGACAAGGAACTGACGTCGCGGCTGGACGAGGAACTTTTTGAAAAGATCCTGGACTTTTATATGGAAGCGATCGGAGAATAACGTGCAGAGGAACTAAGCCGCAAGGCGGCGCACGGCGAGTAGTGGAGAAGGTCGTTCCCCTACTCGATTGTCCACAGGCTTCCAACAGAAGAATGTCAGCCGGAACTGGCGGTGTCTGTTGCCAAAATCCGTTTAGGAACCGCAGGAACATAACCGATGCAACTTGCGCAGGATAGTTTCCTACAGTTCCTTACTTACGCGCAAGCAACTCTTTCAGCCTTGCGATTTCCTGATCTTTGTTGGCATTTGCCTGCAATAAACTCGCATTCTTCTTGGACAGATCAGTGTTTTCTTTGGACAGATTTGCATTGGCGAGTTTCAAACTCTTGACCTCGGCATTGATGTGGCGCTCATAAGCCTCATATTCCTCGCGTCTGCGGCAGAGTTCCCTGATATTCTCATCAGAGCAGAGTTCAAAGATCGTGTTCGCCGCTGCTTTCATGTATTGGTCTGTAGCAGCCATAGAGTTCAACTCCTTCCATGTTCCTGCCTTGAAAAAGGCAGCCCATTTGTCCAGTTTGTAGAGACGGTCGTCTTTTGTGGCCAGAGTGATGCTGTTCAACTCCACTACGGACAACTGCAGTTTATCCGTGTAGACCCTGTTGTTTCTGATGTTTTTGAGTAGGTACGTGGCATAGAACTCAGGGGAGTCGGGAAACAGGGTGAAATCGATGAAACTGATCTGTATCACGGGTTTTGCTGTAATGTAATCCTTCCCCCTATACACGTTGTCAAAAGAGCGGCAGAGATAACTCAAAGAACGCTCTTTCCAGTTTCCATAGTTGACGACCTGCATCTCAAGATTCAGCCTTGATTGGTTGTTGACCGAGACATTGATGTCGAGGATCATATCCTTATTTTCGAAGGACTGCCCGAGTATGATCGGATTCCGGATCTCGACGTCAAGGGACTCCGGATCAACGTGCAGAAGCGCGCCGATGATCCCCGCCAGTACTTTCCTGTTTGTCTGCAAGACCGCCCGGAACATGTAGTCGTTTGTCATATTGTATACAAGCCTGCCGTCAACCTTTTCAAGAGATTGTTTAGTTGCCTTTTTCTTTTTGTACTGCATTTGCTGTAAAATGCCCTGCTCTCCATATGTGGTTAAAATATATCATATTTCATACGATGTGTCTACTCAGATGTAAAAAATAGCACGTTAAACGTAAGCTTTATGAATAAATTGTTAACATCACTTTTGACGCAATCTATAAAACCATTTTCTTTTGAATCTTTTGCATTGACGGTGGTTAGTACCATTTACCTGTTTTTGTTTTTGAAAAATTGTAACTCTGAAAATGAAGACATACGTTTTCCGTGAAAAACACGATAAAAAACGGAGGAAATTTCAATATAGTTATATACTTTTTTTACAGGGAAAGATAGGAATTAACAATTGTAGTGTATGTTCGAAGTCAGGTATTGGTTTTATGTTTTTGCCTCCTGCGTCGCCTTTATTTGGTGTAAATACCCACATATAGTTGTGGGTTATCAGATAGAAAGTATTATTAAATACGCTTTAAGAAGACCACATGACAAGGATTGCCATGTGGTCTGCATTTGTATGATTAACTGGTATGTGTCTGGGCAAGCAACTCTTTCAGCCTTGCGATTTCCTGATCTTTGTCGGCATTTGCCTGCAATAAACTCGCATTCTTCTTGGAGAGATCAGTGTTTTCTTTGGAGAGATCAGTGTTTTCTTTGGACAGATTTGCATTGGCGAGTTTCAATCTCTTGACCTCGGCATTGATGTGGCGCTCATAAGCCTCATATTCTTCGCGTCTGCGGCAGAGTTCCCTGATATTCTCATCAGAGCAGAGTTCAAAGATCGTGTTTGCCGCTGCTTTCATGTATTGGTCTGTAGCAGCCATAGAGTTCAACTCCTTCCATGTTCCTGCCTTGAAAAAGGCAGCCCATTTGTCCAGTTTGTAGAGACGGTCGTCTTTTGTGGCCAGAGTGATGCTGTTCAACTCCACTACGGACAACTGCAGTTTATCCGTGTAGACCCTGTTGTTTCTGATGTTTTTGAGTAGGTACGTGGCATAGAACTCAGGGGAGTCGGGAAACAGGGTGAAATCGATGAAACTGATCTGTATCACGGGTTTTGCTGTAATGTAATCCTTCCCCCTATACACGTTGTCAAAAGAGCGGCAGAGATAACTCAAAGAACGCTCTTTCCAGTTTCCATAGTTGACGACCTGCATCTCAAGATTCAGCCTTGATTGGTTGTTGACCGAGACATTGATGTCGAGGATCATATCCTTATTTTCGAAGGACTGCCCGAGTATGATCGGATTCCGGATCTCGACGTCAAGGGACTCCGGATCAACGTGCAGAAGCGCGCCGATGATCCCCGCCAGTACTTTCCTGTTTGTCTGCAAGACCGCCCGGAACATGTAGTCGTTTGTCATATTGTATACAAGCCTGCCGTCAACCTTTTCAAGAGATTGTTTAGTTGCCTTTTTCTTTTTGTACTGCATTTGCTGTAAAATGCCCTGCTCTCCATATGTGGTTAAAATATATCATATTTCATACGATGTGTCTACTCAAATGTAAAAAATAGCACAACTGATAATTTGGAGATTAAATTTAAAAATTTTTTTAATTACCTTTGTAAAGGTAAGGTTCGCTGTCCGGTCTGATAGAATAGAGTACGTACAATAATATTTTTCGCTATGATCCATATATGATGATCTTTTAGAAAGTGCATGCTGAGGATCCTGATACGATATATGCGGTTGAAAAGGGAAGGATTGGTTTTCGGGAGTGTGTTTGAAAAGTTATTTCCGCCATGCGTGATATTTGCGTCAAATTTAGTCGACGTAAGGCATTGCCCTTTATGCTTTTGCTTCCTGCGCCGCCTTCATTTGACACAAATCTCCAACAAACTGTGCCGCACATTTGACAGAAAACATTTTTCAAACATGCTCTGGAGTATTTTATAGGGAGTATACAAATATATGAGCAACAACAAAGAAAGCAGGGATGAAAATGCAGGAAATAATTTTGGAAATATTTGATAAAGTGAACACGGCAATACCAGATCTGATACAGACGGAAAAGGATATAGAACAGCAGGTGGAGACAATAATAGAAGCAATACAGGCGGAGTTACCGCAGGAATACCATGAATATGTTGATTCGCGTCTTTTTGAAGCAGCAAATATCGCGGAACGAAGAGGATTTGAATTGGGGATGAAGTGCATGGCGAAACTGATTTTTGAATCGCTGTCCTAATAAGCAGTACAAACGCAACCAGGCAATTTCCTTTTCGAGCCCGTGTGAATGGGATCAGAGCATGAAAATGTATTATGTCACACGCGGATATAGCAGGCGGTTAGATATTACATAATGAATGATGGTCAGCGATCCGCCTGCTTTCTCAGCTTGTAATTCATAAGATACTGCATCTCTGCCTTGTTCTCATCTGTCAGTTCTTTATAATTATACAGAAAATCAAAGTCCGCTTTTGACAGTTCCATCACGAAGTCAACGGGGATGTTTTTGGACATCAGATGATGGAGGATCTGAATGTCTGGGCATTCCGCGCCGGCTGTTTCAGACGCGCGATGGGGTTTGGAGTCTGTCACAAGTTCGTCGATAGACACATCATAATACCGGGCGATCAGAAGCAGCGTCTCCACGTCGGGAATCCGGCTGCCCGTCTCAAAATAGGAGTATGTTGAACGCCCTATGTTGAGGGATTCGCAGAGCTGCTTCTGTGTGAGGTCGTGTGCCTGCCGCAGTTCAAGGAGTTTGAGGGCAAGGGATTTCTTTTTCATAAATATTCTCCATTCTCGCGTGGTGGCTGATATCATTTTGTGATCATGTCACAGTCCGCATTCTTCCATAATCTGACAACTATTTGTGCTTTCTGGTGCGAACTGTAATCAACTATGCGCACAAATTGATAAAGGGCATCAGTTTGGCGCATGTTTTTCACCATAGGAACGAACGACGGAATAGTAACATGATTATAGCAATGTACAAAAAATAATTGCTTATACTCGGACAGACGCGGCGGGGAGGGCGTGATCCGGGAGATTGCCGAGCGGATCCTTGGCATATAAGATGATAAAAGGTATTTCGGAAAAGGATGCTTTTTCCTGAAATACCTTTCTATATTCTCTACAGTTGGATATTGTTGTTTGTCTGCGTTTTCCCCTGTGAACTCAGCGGATCATCAGGCAGCGGCGTATTTAAGATGCGCTGTGTCTCCTCCGCCCGCTCGCGCTCGTGTCTGCGCTTGGTCTTCATGGCGGTGATGACGGCGGCGATGATGCCTATGATGACAACACCCGCGACCAGGATAAAGATGATCTCGGTTTTTGTTCTGGTCTTTGCCATGATCGTCTCTGCCGTACTGGTAAAGGCATTCACGAAGAGATCGTCTGTGGACATGCCGCTGTACCAGTTGCGGTCAAGATATCCCCAGAAGATATCGACCGCCTCCGCATCCATGACGGAATCCACCTGCTTGCCGTTCACGTAGCACATATATCCGACCTCATTGTCCACATCTTCCTCCGCAAAGTACATGTAGAGGAACGTCGCCTCGTTGTCGATATTTTCCTCGTAATAATCCTGCGCATAGGACTCCTTCTGGGAATCCGTGGCCAGCTCAGGGTGATATTGCAGCAGAACGATGTACGGCTGCACGCCCGTCTTGTCATAAAAGGTACGCAGCTGTCTTCCTGCCGCAGACACGGAGTCAAACCAGCCGATCTCGTCGACGATGCAGCCGCTGTCGAAGGACAGCCCGGCGTTTAATTTCTCGCGGTTTCTCGTGCTGGCGGGGAGAGCAGAACCGTCGGATCTGCCGGCGGAGGATATCGCTGAGAAAAATACCGACACAAAAAACAGGATGACGACAAGGACAATGACGGACGCGATGACGGACACTGCGGGACTGCTGGGGGAACCGCCGTAATAATTACCCCGGTAGGTCCTGCCGCTGTATCGGCGCGGGAGCGGCATTCCCGGGCCTCGAAATGGCGGCGGGGGCGGCGTTCTGGTGCCTCCAAATGATGGCGGGGGCGGTGCACTGCGGCGGTATGACGACGAACTGCTGGAACGGAAGACGGTACTGCGCGCGCTTCCTGCCCGGCTGCTGCCGGAACTGCGGCTGCTGATGCGGTGGCCTCCTGAGCTGCGCGATGACGAGTGACCTCCTGATGAGCGGCGGGGGGATGATGTGCGTCCGCCGCCGGAACCTGCTCTGGGCATGCTGATATCCTCCTTTATTTTTCAACGCCGTTTAAATTGATGTGCTCATGTTCCTCCATGGGGATCATGAGATATTTCTGACCGTCGATCGTCTCGAATTTGACCTGTTCTGCCTTGTCGGGCTTCATGCGCAGGAAGACCTCCGCCCAGTTCTTTGCCTCCTCGGGATCGACGGGCGCTTCCATCTTCACGAGCGTCTCGATCTGTTCTGTCTTTTCCTCGTTCTCCTGCCGGGTGTCCTGGAGTTCCTGCTTTAAGGTTGCGACTTCCTCGAGGAGCCTGATCTCTTTTTTCTCTTTATTGTTTTTTTCGATCGCCTTCTCGTTCACGAGATTTTTCACCACGGGCGGTTTGTCGCTGAATTCCTCTGTGAAATGGTTCTGGATCTGCATCACGGCGGCGTCGGGAACCGCGCTGTCCGCAAACACTTCACTGATCATCTCGGCGGTGAGCGTGAAATCCTCCGGTTCGACGAGAACCAGATCTTCCATCGCCGCATCGTGCTCCTCCGCGAGATAGTTTAACTTCTCCTGGATGTTGAGCAGCATCGCGTCGCTGTCCTCGATGATCGGGGCGATCGCGGTCTTCACAATGCTGCTGAACGTGTTGTGCTCCTCGGTTGCCGTCCGCTTTGCGCCGCAGCCGAGTGCGGTCTCGATAAAGTCGCGGTGGGAATCCTTGGCGTCCCGGACATAATATGTAAGCGAGTGGATGTCTGTCGAGCGCTCCACAAAGGACGGGAACAGAAATCCGACATCGGGAGCACCTACGACCCAGTCCTGTATGCGGATGCCGATGCGGTTTAAGTCGGCGCGGTAACCAAGACCCGGTTTCGACAGGTTGACGGGGCAGATGGCGCACAGCAGATAGGTAAAGACCTCCTCGGACTCGTCGAGCTTGAGGTCGTCGTTCGTCTTGGTGATCACATCGTATGCGTCGTGGAAGACCAGGATCAGATAGTTGCCCACGTAGTCATAATTGTCGATGATCATGTCATAGAGGTGTTCTAACAGGTCGGGATTTTTCAGCCCGCTCTCCCGCAGTCCCAGCAGATACTGCTGTTTTCCGCCGGGTTCCTCCTCCTCCCTGGCAAAGTTCAGCTCCAGCAGGTTGTTGCCGATGGTGCCGGAGAGGGCTTTTTTGGCGATCTCGAGGTACTTGAAAAACTCTTCGTCCTCGAGGTTCAGAAAAGTCTCGTTCAATTCCACGATCTTGTTTTTGTTCGCGTCCACGTAGCACCCGCACATTCTGGTGAAAGTGCAGGCCTCTTTCTTAAAGCGCCTCTTTAATTCTAAGATATCTTTGTTTCTGAGCATTTGCATTCTCCTTGTAATTTATTATATGAAAAGGTCACTGCTATGGCGGTTGCTTTTGTCTGTAAAATTTACCGCATGGTCTGCCTGTTCGCGAGCGGATGCCATTGTTTTACCCGCATGGTCTTCATACCAGACGCTTTCGCGGGGGATGATATTATTATCGGTCCGGCCGCAGGGCATGTCCGTCCGCTGCGGATTACACTGGCAACAGCGCATGATGCCGCCATGGAAGATACGGCATTTTGGGCGCATCATTCGGGGTACAGCCTGCAGAAAGTATATATATTGTATTATAATTATGCGATATCTTAATGTCAAATTTTATTTGTCGCAAACAACAAAAGTATTCCGCTACGTTGGCATGGGCGTGAAATTACGTATTTTTATTTGATTTGAATCTGAAACGAATGGCTGTAAAATGGGATATAAGGGGTAGGAGGTGGGAAGATGCACAAAAAGGATAAGGGCGGTGCCGACATGGAAGCCGTATATCAGGAGTATGCAGAACTGGTGTACCGTTTTCTGTATTCGCACACACATGATGCGGACTGGTCGCAGGAGCTGATGCAGGAGACGTTTCTGCGCGCGGTGGATTCGATCGCCCGCTATGATGGTTCCTGCAAGCTGTCTGTCTGGCTCTGCCAGATCGCAAAGCATCTCCTGTGGCAGGACCTGCGCAGGAGGAAGCGGATGGACTTTGCGGAGCTGCCAGAGGAACTTCCCGACACCTCCGGCGCGGACGGGGAGACAAGTGTGATCCGCGGGGAGCGCACGCAGGAGTTGTACCGCGCGATCCATCTTCTGCCGGAGCTGGAGAGGGAGGTTGTTCTGTATCGCATGACCGGGGAGCTCTCATTCCGCCAGATCGGGGAGATCCTGGGAAAGAGCGAGAACTGGAGCAGGACAGTGTTTTACCGCGCGAAACAGAAGATCAGAAAGGAGCTGGAAAAGTATGAACTGTGATATTGTCAGGGATCTGATGCCGGGATATATCGACGGCGTGATCAGCGAGACGGGCAGCAGTGCCGTGAGGGAGCATCTGGAGGACTGTGGGGAGTGCAGGCGTATTTTTACGGAAATGAAGGAGGAAATGGCAGAGCGATCCACACCCGAGGAGCAGGCTGCCCTTGATGGATTTAAAAAGATACGCAGCCGTACCCTGTATCTCAGGGCTGCTGCCGCGCTTGGTGGATTGCTGCTGGCAGCGCTTGTCATCGGCGTCTTTCTCAAGGTTTATGTCGTGGGAAGCCTGCTGGAGCAGGGGGCAGTGCGGATTACCAGTGCCGAGTACGATGAGGCGACGGACAGCCTCACGGTAAACGGTTATATGACGTATGCCGGCTGCCGGATCAGCCGTGTGGTGTGGAAGGAGAATCCGAGCACTGGCGCCCGCGTCGACTTGTTTGTCTATGCGGCGGAAACACTGCCTTTTGGGGAGGAGGAGCAAGAGTTTTCCGTTACGATACCGGATATGAAAGGAAAAGTGCTCTACATTGTCGGTTCGGATTACGACAATTTCAGGATATACGACTGGCAGAACGACCATATCGGGCTGATGAGTGAACTGGAGGATGAGATCTATGAGCGCGTCAATCCCGGCTGGGATCGGGAGAAAGTGTTGTTAAGTCCGATCCAGGGGCTGGATATTGTCGACGGGATGGAAGGGATTTCGTACGGCGTGACCTTTTTGTCAGGCGACGATGCAGGATACTGGAAGCTTGGTCATACGATCCTTATGCAGGGGGAATTGGAAGAGGCAGCTTATGATATCTGGATCTCGCTGGAAGAACCGCATCAGATCCTTGTACACGATTATAGTACGGGGGAGTATCGGAGACCGGAAACGTTAGATTACCTTTTTTTCCAGTTTTAGGATATTGTTCCGCATTTGCGCTCTCGTACATTCAGGTTTTTGCTGATTGGGTCTTGGTGTGCGCCCTGTGTCGTGATACAATGGATATGATCTGAATGACATATTCAGGGGAAATGCTGCTGACGGGTGTCCGGCGCGGCGGGCAGGGAGGGAAATACGAGGATGGATTTTGACAGGGGAATTTCGGTGATCGGCGGGGCAGACGGGCCGACAGCCATCTTTTTGGCTGGCAGATGGGACAGTCTGTTTGTTATCCCCGCACTTTTGGTCATGATGATCTTTTACGGGATTTATTTTGCAAAAATGCTTGCGCAGAAACGGCATGGGATCCGGACAACACAGGTCGGCGGGCGCGGAAAGGAGCGGTCGGTGCGCCGGACCGAGATCATCATGTCGGCTGCGACACTCCTCATCGTCCCGGTGGAGCTGGCTTCGATCCTGCTCGGGTGGGGTCATATGCCGTCTTGGGTGAGGATCGCAGGGGTTCTGGCAGGGTTCACAGGAGATGCTGTTTTTCTGGCTGCAGTGCTGACGATGCGTGATAGCTGGCGTGCGGGGATACCGGAGACGGACAGGACGGAGTTTGTCTCGCACGGCATCTACCGATACAGCAGGAATCCGGCTTTTCTCGGATTTGACCTGATGTACGTGGGGATCCTGCTGATGTATTTTAACGGGATCTTATTGATCTTCACGATATGGGTGATCGCGATGCTGCATCTGCAGATCCTGCAGGAGGAGAAGTATCTGGAGACCGTGTTCGGCGAGGCGTATCGCACATATAAGCAGTGCACGGGGCGGTATTTTGGCAGGAAGGTGTAATGGAATCGGAAATACGCAGTACTGACATGATATGATACATCGCAGAAAGAGAGGCTTGTATGGGACGCTTTTTAAATATAGGAAATCAAAATTATGCGGAACTTGCCCGGACGCAATATTTTGTAGACAAATCACAGCTGATCAACAAACTGCTGAAAAAGGATATCACAGAAAAATTTGTCTGTAACAGCAGGGCGCGTCGGTTTGGAAAATCCGTGACTGCGGATATGCTCGTCGCGTATTTCAGTAAGGGGACGGATTCGAGGAGCCTGTTTGAACCGTTGAAGTGCGAGAAAGATGCGTTGTTTCTCGAGAGCATGAATGCATATGACACGATTTTTGTGGATATTCAGGCACAGTTCAAAGCGGCACAATTTGAGCGCGAGGAACCAGTCGATTATATCAACAGAAAGATTGTGAAAGAACTTCGGGAAGAGTATGCTAATGTTGCGTTAGAGGAGACGGCGCTGATGAATGCGGTGTCTGAGATTTATCATGAGACAGGGAGCCGCTTTGTCATCATTTTTGACGAGTGGGACTATCCCATACGGGAACTGGATGAGGGGAATTTTGACAGACTGGCGTATATCGAGATGCTGAGGGGATTGTTCAAGAATAATGCCGCGAAATCATATATCCGATTGGCATACCTGACGGGTATCATGCCGATCGTGCGCACGAAAGGGCAGTCTGCTGTCAACAATTTCATGGAGTACACGATGGTAAACCCGATGGATCTGGCACAGGATATCGGATTTACGGAGAAGGAAGTCTTCTCGCTCTGCGAGAGAGCCGGCGTAGACTTCGAACAGATGAAAGAGTGGTACAATGGCTACAATTTAGACGGGATCGCGATGTACAATCCGCTGTCTGTCGTGCGTGCGGTCTCGACAAAGCGGTTTCAGCAGTACTGGACGGTCACGGGCACCTACGGGGATATCGATGACCTGATCTGCAAAAATTTTGACGGACTTCGTGAGGATATCATCAGGATGCTCTCGGGAAATAGAATACCGGTGGAGGTGGATAACGGCATCAATGACCTGCAGATCTTTGAGGACAAGGAACAGGTGATCACGGCGCTGATCCATCTGGGTTACTGCGCCTATGATGAGGACACGCAGGAGGCATATATACCAAACAAAGAGATTCATGCCGTATTTTACAAATCAGTCAAAAAGAGTAAAAACGATGGAATGGCGCAGTTTATGAAGCTTTCAGAAAGGATTCTGGAGGCGGTCATGACAGGGGACGGGGAACAGACTGCCAGGCTGATCCAGAGTGTGCACAATGACTTTATACCCAGCATCGAGTATAATGATGAAAATTCACTCTCCTGTACAGTCATGATCGCATTGATCGCGGCGTTTTCGTATTATCACAGACCGATCCGCGAATTTCCTGCGGGGAAAGGCTTTGCCGACATCGTTTATCTGCCCCGCACAAACCACCCCAACCGCCCTGTGGTCGTGGTGGAGCTAAAGTGGGACAAAAGCGCGGAGGCGGCGATCGCACAGATCCGGAAGAAGCAATATCCCGAGTCTTTGAAAGATTATGCAGGCGGGCTGCTGCTGGTGGGAATTGATTATGATAAAAAGACGAAGGAGCACGCGTGCGTGATCGAGAGCTTGTGCTGATGATTTCTATGCTCAGGACTGGCGTTTGTGACGATGAAGTCGCTTTTGGCTGCCAGATGGAGACATATCCGGACGAATATGCAGGAAAAGAGGATATTGAGATAGAAGTTGATGTCTTGTAAGTGCTGGCTGCTTTATTGAATAGTTGAGTTCGAATCATGATCAGTATGTAGATGTTATAAGACAAATCGAGAGGACGAAGCGCGAAGGTTGATAGAAATAAGATTGAAATAATGTATACAAAATGTATATAAAGATGGAGGTATATAGAACAGTGAGCTCGCAGTATGTTTGCGGAAATAATACGAAAGTATTTGTGTGCAACGATAAAGTCTATTTTTGCCTCAGCGAAACAGAGATTTCTCTAAGTGAAGCGGAAATCAACACAATCAGCACATATTGGAAAGAAGCAGTAGATAAAAATCCCAATTTATTTGATGGAGTAGTTTTAAGTGTCAAATCTGTGGAGAAATTATCACATGGAATAAAAATAGAACTTGAGAAAACACGTTATTCTCATATGACATATGTAATGAATCATAAGAATGAGAAGATAACAAAATGCAGGGCTGTAGCAGTTGGCGGCAATATTGTTACCAGGGATGGCTATTATGTTTTGGGAAAAATGTCTAAACATACCTCTTTTCCGGATGTGATCCAATGTATTGGAGGAGGACTATCTGAGGAAGATATTTTCGATGGGGATCCAGTACATACATTCCTGAGAGAGTGCAAGGAAGAAATCGGTCTTACCAGGGAAGATATCGTGTCGATTGATGACAAAAAGTATATTTATATACGGGACAACCAGTCCACGGTGGGTATTTGTTATACAGCAAACATAGGATTAACGAAGGAGACTTTGCTGCAACGATTCGAGGAAACTGTCACTGACGGAGAAATTGAGTCGTTGGTATTTGTCCGTGAAACTTATGAAGCGGTGTCTGATTTATTCATGCAACAGTCATTGGTTGATTATGCTAAAGTAATTTTTGAGCAACATTTACTGGATAAGTCATTTGGCGACATTCGAGAATATGATTTTGATTGAAAATCATAGTTCCTTCGCGACAGCTGGTGTGTTTATTATTTCGAACTCTTTGTTTGTCGGTTCATTAGATTTGTGGGCTGCATGATTCGTGCCAGTGCGAGGCAAAATTTCGACAGCGGTGCGGTGGCATCGTCTAGAAATTTTAACGACGCAATGGTGCGAAACAGGCAGTTCACGATTCTAATTTCTGTCTGGATGGAGCACTAGTCCACTAATACAATTTTATATACTTTTCCTAATTGTGCAGGATAAGACTCTGCTATTTCTCCATCGTAAGTGATCTCCAGCAGATCGCCAGCCTGTAATACAAGCTGTTCCCCATTTGGTATGTGAAACTGATCTGACGAATGAAATTCCGAATATCCCTCCACAGGTTTTACCAGAATCGAATTGGTGTCTGCTTTTATCACAGTTGCCTGAAATATTGCTGTCCCGGGAGTGTTATCCTGTTTTGCAAAAAGACAAAACAGCACAATGATGAGACCACACAGGCAGGCGATACTATAGAATTTCTTTTTCATGCGTTTTCTCCTAAAGGTATGTTTTCAAGTCGTCTTATGATTGTATTATAATGACGGGAGGACTTGCTGTCAATTTTTTGCCGCACCGGATCCGTGTATTTGAGTTTGGGACGGGGGCGTACAGCGAAGTGTCGGAGATGGGGAAATCTCTCGATTCGCACTATCTATTTTCCCAATATTAGGATATAATAAAAATATCAGCTGGCAAACAGCGCCATTCCCGCCGCGAAAGCGGGGCGGCGCCTGATTCAAAAAGGAGGTATTTGGGAAATGGGATTTTTAACAGGAAAGACAGCGATCATCACAGGTGCAGGCAGGGCAGTCCTGAGTGACGGCAGATGCGGATCGATCGGCTATGGCATCGCGACCGCATACGCAAAAGAGGGCGCCAATCTGGTGATCACCGGAAGAAATGTGAAGAAACTCGAGGACGCGAAGGAGGAACTGGAGCGGCTCTATGGCATCAGGGTCCTGATCGTCCAGGCGGATGTCAACGCCGGTGCGGACAATGAGGAAGTGGTGGGCAACGTCGTGAAGCAGACGATCGACACGTTTGGCAGCATCGATGTGCTGATCAACAATGCGCAGGCGTCCGCTTCGGGCGTGCCGCTGGCGGAGCACACGACAGACCAGTTCAACCTCGCGCTGTACTCGGGACTGTACGCCGCTTTTTACTATATGAAGGCATGTTATCCGCATCTGGCAGCGTCAAAGGGTTCTGTCATCAATTTTGCCTCCGGCGCGGGACTGTTTGGCAATTTCGGACAGTGTGCTTACGCCGCTGCCAAGGAAGGGATCCGCGGACTGACGCGCGTGGCGGCGACCGAGTGGGCAAAGGACGGCATCAATGTCAATATCGTCTGCCCGCTGGCATGGACGGCACAGCTCGAGCAGTTCGAGAAGGCATATCCTGACGCGTTCAAGGAGAATGTCAAGATGCCGCCCGCAGGGCATTACGGAGACGCAGAGCAGGAGATCGGCCGCGTGTGCGTACAGCTCGCATCGCCCGACTTTAAGTACATGACGGGTGAGACACTCACGCTCGAGGGCGGTATGGGACTTAGACCGTGATCAAGGAGATGGAGTACCAGGGCGTATCTTGAAAGGCGGGCATCGGAAAATGGGAGGACGGTATGGGGCTTTATCTAAATATCGGAAATCAAAATTTTGCGGAATTTTCCCGGACGCAGTATTTTGTGGACAAATCACAGCTGATCAACAAGCTGCTGAAAAAGGATATCACCGAAAAATTTGTCTGTAACAGCAGGGCGCGGCGGTTTGGAAAATCCGTGACTGCGGATATGCTCGTCGCGTATTTCAGCAAGGGAGCGGATTCGAGGCATTTATTTGCTCCGCTCAAGTGCGTCAAGGACGCGCTGTTTCTTGAGAGCATGAACGCGTATGATACGATCTTTGTCGACATTCAGGCGCAGTTTAAAGAGGCGGAGTTTGAAAACGAGGAACCGAACAGGTATATCAGCAGAGAGATCGTGAGGGAGCTGCAGACAGAATATGCGGATATTGAGCTGGGTGAAATGTCCGTGATGAATGCGCTGTCAGCGATCTATGATAAAAAAGGCAGCCGGTTTGTCATTATTTTCGATGAGTGGGACTATCCCATTCGGGAGTTTGGAGAGGAGGATCCCCACAGGCGCGCATACACGGAGATGCTGAGGGGATTGTTCAAGAACAATGCCGCCAAGTCATATATCCGCCTGGCATACCTGACGGGTATCATGCCGATCGTGCGCACGAAAGGGCAGTCCGCCGTCAACAATTTCATGGAGTACACGATGACAAACCCGATGGATCTGGCGCAGGATATCGGGTTTACGGAGGAGGAGGTCTTTTCGCTCTGCGAGAGAGCCGGCGTGGATTTTGAACAGATGAAAGAGTGGTACAATGGCTATGATTTCAATGGGACCGCGATGTACAATCCACTGTCCGTCGTGCGCGCGGTCTCGACGAAGCGGTTTCAGCAGTACTGGTCGGTCACGGGCACTTACGGGGATATCGACGACCTGATCAGCAGAAATTTTGACGGACTCCGCGAGGATATCATCAGGATGCTCTCCGGGAACCGGGTAGCTGTCAATGTGTCAAACGGCAAAAATGACCTGCAGTTTTTTAAAAATAAGAGTGAAGTGCTCACTGCGCTGATCCATCTGGGATATTTTGCATACGATGCAAAAACACAGGAGGCGTATGTTCCGAATAAGGAGATTCAGGAAGTTTTTTATCAGTATATGGAGGACAACGAGAGCGATGACTTGTCGCGGTTTATGAAAGTTTCCGGGAGGATCCTTGGTGCCGTGATGGAAGGAGATGCGGCAGAGACCGCAAGGCAGATCCAGAGCGTGCACAATGATTTTGTGTCAAGCATTGAATACAATGACGAAAATTCCCTCTCCTGCACGATCATGATCGCGCTGATCTCCGCCTTCCGGTACTATCACAAGCCGATCCGCGAATTTCCCGCGGGGAAAGGTTTTGCCGACATCGTATACCTGCCCCGGTCAAACCACCCGGGGCGTCCCGTGATCGTGGTGGAGCTGAAATGGGACAAGAGCGCGGAGGCGGCGGTCGCACAGATCAGGAAAAAGCAGTACCCTGAATCGCTCAGGGAGTATTCAGGCGAAATCCTGCTGGTGGGGATCGACTACGACAAAAAGACGAAAGAGCACTCGTGTGTGATCGAGAGCTTCCGCTGACAAAAAACGCAAAAGACTGCCGCCAAAGGCGGCATGGGGGATTAAGATGAAAAAATACGGTATCATAACATTTTTGATGGCACTCGTGCTGTGTTCCTGTACCCCGAATAAGGTAAATGAAAAGCTGGAATTTCCGAAAACGACATGGGATATGAGTATGGATGAAGTCATGGAGGCGTGGGAACTCTCAGAGGAGGATCTGGCGGACTTCGAAAGAGATGATATCATATTTATAGAGGGATATGAGCTGTTTGGGGAAAAGACGGAATCCATCAATTTTCAGTATTACGATTTCGGGGATGACGGGACAAAAGAATTAGCGCAGGTGTTTGTCATTTATCCAGGAACGGGAACTGTTGCCCGAACCCATAGAAAAAACTGCCACACGCAATATGTTCTATAACGAACAGGGAAAACACGTCCGCACCAAAAAAGAGATATTTGACGAAAACGGAAATGTCCGCAAAGGCTGTAAAATCGTGAAGAAAGGCGAAGTATATGAGCGCAATCTCTTTACTGCCAAGGACAAGCTATTCAAGCAGGAGAATTTTGTTGACGAGGTAAAGCATTTCTATACTGACCTTATCAACCTTCTTGTAAAAGATGACAAAGAAAAACTCCATGTGTTCGACAACAGCAGATTGTATCTTGCTACCAAGAAGATAGGGAAAAATAACCCGAAAGCGGAACAGATACAGACCGATAATGAAATGCGTATGCGCTGGAATTGTGAGGTAGACAAGCCAAATTGCCGTGGCAATTTGGCTTTGCAATTGTCAGCGGTGTTTCTGAAACGGAGATACAACAGATAAAGAAAAAATATATCACAGACCGCATCAGAGAATCCGTTGATATATTCGGCAGTCAGCCGGAACGTCTGGGAAGTATTATAATGACTGCTGTTACGGCGCTGGCGTTGCTGATTTCTAAAGTATTGGATAAGGCGAGGAAACTGTCGGCAAAGTTTTTTGAGAAAGAAGTGGTACAGATGGTTACAGAACCAAGCGAGGAAAGAACGCTAGAAAAAATACCACAAACGGATAAAAAGCCAAAGCAGGAGCATAATCTCCTTAAAAAATTGATTGCTAATCCGTCAGCACAAAAACAGGAGTTACAGTCACAAACACAGGTAACAGAACAGGAAACACCGCAGATACCGCCAAAGCCTGTTGTGTCCACTGAAGCTGCCGCATATCCAAAACTGCTGAAGATTTATAAGGAACTGAACCGCCAAAACGGGATTATCTTTGACGCAGAGAGGGAACGCAATGAGTTGGAACTGGAACGTGACAGTCTGAAAGGATTTGCGAAACTGACGAAAAAAGGGGAACTGCAAAGTAGGATTGACCGTAAAAACGAGGAAATAGACCTTTTGAAAGTTGGTTTGTCGGGTATCATCAAAAGATACGGTTATCAAAATGTGCAGGAATTTTACCAGATTTATCGCAAATCCTACAACGCCTATATCGCATGTAAGGAACAAGTGACTAAATGGGAAAAAACTTATGGGGATGATAATCAAAAGAAAAGTAAGGAAAGTGTGCTTGAGCGGTTGAGGAATCCGCCAAAGAAAACCGCAGATTACCAACAACAAGGGATTCTTAAGGGAAAAGACCGAGGGGCGAGATAGTCCTTTGGTCTTTGTTAAATATAATAACCTTTTGATGATGAACACCCCAAAATATGATATAATAGATTTGTAACTGATTATTACAAGAACCGAAATGGGGTTGTTATGAAAACTTTGATATTGAATGGTTCTCCAAGAATAAATGGTGATACAAACAGTCTTATTAAGAAATTTACCGAAAAAAAGATAGATGAATATAAAATTGTTGATGCATATAGATGTAATATTTCGGCTTGCCTTGATTGTCGGAACTGCTGGAAAAATAATGGCTGCTCAATAAATGATGAAATGCAGGAAATATATAAATACATACAGGAATGCGATAACATTTTAATTGCTTCACCGCTCTATTTTTCGGAGTTGACTGGAAAATTATTAGATGTTGGGAGCAG